>SKEP01000162.1_pt1 | contig 46144 bp, 38 predicted proteins | sample 4826901 | NCBI WGS metagenome assembly SKEP01 (sample SAMN11008806, study PRJNA524170) | human gut metagenome | biome: Human fecal sample; material: Feces; isolation source: fecal sample from pouch patient p4, p43, p49, p54, p55 | host: Homo sapiens | place: Israel: Tel-Aviv | collected 2014-03-20
CTTCTTGGTGAGGTAGCTCTTATTGGCGAGAAGCTCTGCGGCCTCAGGAGTATCGGACGAGCCAAGCTCAGCTACGAGAGCCTCGGCAGCCTGCTTACTCAGTGCCGCATCAGATACGGAATCAATCCATGCCTGAGCCGCATCCTTGAGTGCCTGACTTGCCTCGGAAGACTCGGAGAGCCTTTGAGCAACGTCCAAGAGATGCTTCTGCTCTGCTTGGTGGCCAAGCATAAGGCCCATGCCATGCTCGGCGTTGTCCTCAAACAGCGAGTTGTTCCACGCGGGACCGTGACCGTAAGCATCGGTTGTAAAGGGCGAGCAAGACGCGGGGTTACCCCAGATGGACGAGCAGCCCGTTGCATTGGAGATATACATACGATCGCCAAAGAGCTGGGTCACCAAACGACCATAGCTGGTCTCAGCGCAGCCGGCGCAAGAGCCGGAGAACTCAAGAAGCGGCTTCTTGAACTGGGATCCCTTAACGTTGTTTGCGACAAGTTCGGGCTTCTCGGCAACATGTGCGACAGAATAATCAAAGATCTCCTGCTTAGGCTGCTCTTCTTCAGCAGCAACCATGGTAAGCGCATCAGCCGGGCAGATATATACGCAGTTGGAGCAGCCGGTGCAGTCAAACTGAGAAACGGCAATCTCAAACTTCATGCCCTTGGCCTTGGGGCCGACGGCATCCTTAAAGACCGCAGCTGCAGGAGCGGCAGCAACCTCTTCGTCGGTGAGGACAAAGGGGCGAATGGCTGCATGAGGGCAGACATAGGCGCACTGGTTGCACTGGATGCACTTGGTGTCGTCCCAACGAGGAACCATAACGGCAATGCCACGCTTCTCGTATGCCGCTGCGCCAAGTTCAAACTGGCCGTCAGCATGATCCTTAAACACGGAAACAGGCAGTGAATCGCCTTCCATGCGGGACACGGGGTTCATGATTTCCTGAACCTGTTTCAGAAGAGCCGCACGACCCTCAAGAGAGATGGGGTTAGGCGCATCCTGAGCATCTGCCCAATCAGCAGGAATCTCAATCTTCTTGAATGCGGTAGCACCGGCATCGATTGCCTTGTGGTTCATATCAACGACGTTCTGACCCTTCTTCAGGTATGAATGCGTTGCGGCGTCTTTCATATACTTCAGTGCGTCTTCCTCAGGAAGAACCTTTGCAAGGGCAAAGAATGCCGACTGAAGAATGGTGTTGGTGCGCTTGCCCATACCAATCTCTTTGGCAAGGTCAATGGCGTTAATGAGATACACGCTGATGTTGTTCTTAACAACGTAGCGCTTTGCCTCTGCCGGGAAGTGATGCGAGAACTCTTCGGCATCCCACTGGCAGTTTACGAGGAACTTTCCTCCTGGCTTGACGTCGCGCACCATCTTGAGACCCTTGGTAATATACGCGGGGTTGTGGCACGCCACAAAGTCTGCCTTGGTGACATAGTACGGAGAGCGAATCCTGTGATCGCCAAAGCGCAGGTGGCTGATGGTAATGCCGCCGGTCTTCTTGGAATCATACTGGAAATACGCCTGAACGTACTTGTCGGTATGGTCGCCGATGATCTTGATGGAGTTCTTGTTGGCGCCAACCGTACCGTCGCCGCCGATACCCCAGAACTTGCACTCGATGGTTCCTTCGGCTGCGGTATTGGGAGCATCCGGATCTTCGGGCAAAGACAGGTTGGTAACATCGTCCACAATACCGACCGTAAACTCATGACGAGGCTGATCTTTCTTGAGCTCTTCAAAGATAGCAAATGCGGACGCAGGTGGCGTATCTTTAGAGCCAAGACCATAACGGCCACCGACAACGGTGAGATTGCCTTTTCCGGCTTCATACAGTGCGGAAACGACATCCTCATACAGAGGCTCACCAACAGAACCCGGCTCCTTGGTACGATCCATGACGGCAATCTTCTTGACCGTCTCAGGGAGAACATCAACAAAATGCTTCACCGAGAATGGACGATACAGGCGAACCTTCACAAGACCGACCTTCTCGCCATGTGCGTTGAGGTAGTCGATAACCTCTTCCAAGGTATCGCAGAAAGAACCCATGCAGATAACGACACGATCGGCATCCCGTGCACCATAGTAGTTAAAGAGGCCGTAATCAGAGCCAAGCTTTGCGTTGATCTTATTCATATAGCTTTCAACGATTGCCGGGAGCTCATCATACACGGAGTTGCATGCCTCACGGTGCTGGAAGAAGATGTCGCCATTCTCGTGAGAACCGCGAGAATGCGGATGCTCAGGATTCAGGGAATGGTCACGGAATGCCTGAACGGCATCCATATCGCACATCTCCGCGAGGTCATCATAATCCCAAACGGCAACCTTCTGAATCTCATGCGAAGTACGGAAACCGTCAAAGAAGTTGAGGAAAGGAACCTTGCCCTCAATGGCGGACAGATGGGCGACCGGAGCAAGATCCATAACCTCTTGGACATTGCCTTCCGCAAGCATTGCAAAGCCCGTCTGGCGACACGCCATAACGTCTGAGTGGTCACCAAAGATGTTCAGTGCATGCGTTGCAACGGTACGCGCCGAAACATGGAAGACGCCCGGCAACTGCTCACCGGCAATCTTATACATATTTGGGAGCATCAGAAGCAGGCCTTGTGATGCAGTATACGTTGTGGTAAGCGCTCCTGCACCAAGGGAACCATGAACGGCACCGGCCGCACCCGCCTCGGACTGCATCTCGACAACCTTAACGGTTGATCCAAAGATGTTCTTGACACCCTGAGCTGACCACTGATCGACATAGTCGGCCATTGGGCTGGATGGAGTAATGGGATAAATTCCCGCTACCTCGGTAAACGCATACGACACATATGCCGCTGCGTTGTTACCATCCATGGACTTAAACTTTCTCGCCATATCCTCTCCTTGTTTTATCTGCAGATTCCAATCTCTGCAGGCACTTTGTAATGCGACACGATCCTATGGCTGTTGACCCTGGGTAACCAAAGCATTTTGCTGAGCCCACACACTGTCGTATGTACGCATCAACATCATCTTCGGCATGGCCTACAAGGGTCGCATACTTCTTTTCATTATTACCCAAATTGATATCAAAAGATGTCAGAAATCCGCCGATGGTAATCCCTATTTTTTAGTAGGAATTACTACCTGCAATATCAATTTTTTTCTTTTGCTGCGGCATACAGCTTCTGCAAATCCAATTTGAGTTTTTCCCCTACCGAACCCTTTGCTTCATCAGCTTGAACAATGCCGTGTTCGTCCGAAACAAGAAACGCTTCATCAAAGGACTTCTCACCTGAAAGAACCTCTTTCACAAGGTCTTTATTGAATGAGACGGAACATTGACGCGTAGCAAGAAGATCAAGCACAAGCGATGTGGCACCGGAGAAGACCTCCGTGGCAAGAGCACCAATCTCAAACCGTCCGTCTTTTACAATCCACAGGGTCTCCGGAGCACAGTTTGTCTCCGCTTCCTCTTTCTGGGCAGTCTGTGCCCGACGGGACAGAGAGAGAAGTGAAGTTTTATGCAGCGCCTCATAAGGACCCACCGCCATGGCCGCTTTACCAGTCTTGTCAAGCACAAGCATCAGCACCCCATCAGGATGTTCCAAAGAGCCCTCCTTAAGGGTTCCTTCGATATGCTGTTTGGCCCAGGCAATCAAATGAGGAGAGACGGTATGCCCCCCAACCGCACGCTTTCCAAGTGCTCGAAGATGACGGTTTTCAAGAGGAAGAGTTCCTCCTGAAAGCCTCCAGCGACAAACCAGCGAAGGCATATCCGCTTTAAATTCTTGCGCCGCCCGTAATTCTTCCGTATCCATACACATCCCCGAGACTCTCATTAATGTCTGAAATGGCGAACGCCGGTGAATACCATGGCAATATCATGCTCGTTACAAGCTTCAATCGACTCTTCGTCTCTTACCGAGCCTCCCGGCTGGATAATGGCAGTTACTCCATGGGCGGCCAGGGTATCCACGTTATCTCTAAAGGGGAAGAACGCATCTGATGCTGCAACTAAGCCAGCCGCCGCAATCCCCCTGCGCTCACAAGCTTGTTCTGCCCGTTCGCACGCGAGAAGAGCAGCGTCAACTCGATTGGGTTGTCCGGGCCCCATCCCGAGTCCCATACGGTCTTTTGCGACGAGAATAGCATTTGACTTCACGGTTTTACAAACTTTCCACGCAAACAGAAGGTCATCAAGCTCGGCAGACGTCGGTTTGCGTTTGGTAGGTACGCTAAACGTCCTGGCATCCTCGCAAGCAAGGTCAAGGTCCTGGACCAAAAGACCTCCGTCAACAGTGCGGACCTCAAGTCCACCACCGTGGGTGATGCCGCCGGTGGCAAGTACTCTCAGGTTTTTCCTCTTACTCAATCTCTCTCGGGCTTCCGCGGTATAACTCGGGGCAATAAGCACCTCAACAAACTGCTTTTGAATGTCAGCAAAATGCTCCACAAACTCAAGCGGAATTTCTCGGTTTGCCGCGATAATACCTCCAAATGCGGAAGTTGGATCACACGAAAAAGCTCGATCGTACGCTTCAACAATGTTTTCGGCCACGGCAGAGCCACACGGATTTTGGTGCTTCAAAATAATCACTGCCGGCTCGCTAAATTCTCGCACAGCCGTCCATGCGGCATCCGTATCCAGCAGATTATTGTAGGAAAGAGGTTTGCCCTGTATTTGTTGAGCCCTTGCCAGTGAGTGTTCAGACGCATCGGGCAACCGATAAAACACCGCAGACTGCTGTGGGTTTTCGCCATAGCGAAGATCTTGCTCTTTCGTTGCCTCAATAGTGAATATCCGAGGGAACTTTTCCGTGCTTTCCACTGCAGCCTCAGAACCCTCTTCTTTTCCTGTCGTAATGACACCTGAGAGATAGGCAGCTATCGCACCATCATATGCTGCGGTTGTTTGAAAAACTTTGAGTGCCAGCCGACGCCGAGTATCACGCGTTGTGGCACCGCCATTTTCACGCATCTCTGTCAAAACAGCCGAATAATCCGCAGGATCACTCACAACCGTTACAAAATCATTGTTCTTTGCAGCCGACCGAAGCATTGACGGACCACCGATATCAATGTGCTCGATAGCATCGGCGAACGTAACGTGAGGATCTTCAACCGTCTTTTCAAACTCGTACAAGTTGACACAAACTAAATCAATCATGCCGATATCATGAGCCTGGGCATCGGCGATATGGTCACGGTTATCGCGACGGCATAAAAGCCCGCCATGTACCCGAGGATGAAGTGTTTTCACGCGACCGTCCATCATCTCGGGAAAGCCCGTATACGTCTCGATGGGAATGACTTTCACTCCGGCTTCTTTAAGTACGCGAGCAGTACCACCGGTAGATATTATCTCGACGCCAAATTCTGACTCAAGAACTTGCGCAAACTCAACAATTCCCGTCTTATCCGTTACCGAAATTAACGCGCGCTTAATCACACCAAAAGACATAGCTCTTCTCCCTATTTTCCAAATTGTGCATAGCGTTTACGAGCCTTCTTCCTAAAGCCTACCAGTCCCTTGCGATTTTGTGCGGCTCATATGGGTTTTGAAATGAACTTATAATATGCAAGACACATCTGTCTCCCAGCAAGGAGGTTTTATGGCGTCCAACCATGAAAGTCAAGAGCAGCAAATCATATATCGTCCATTTGTCCCCACAGATTTTGACCAAATCTGTCGCCTCATTGCCCGCGTCTGGTATGCAGATGGGTCACATGAAGAATCATTTCTATCGGGTCATATTGATGCCTCTTACTTTCTTTCCGTTTCCAAATTCCTCTATGTAGCCGAGAAGAACGGTGCTGTTGTGGGCCTGATTTTTGCAGGCGATGGTACGGCGTATCCAGAAAATAAGCCCTGGCGCATCATTGAGGTGTCTGCTCAAGATGTTGCAGATACAGAAACCGAATCAGACTACTTTCAGCTGGGCGCTCAGTATATTCAGGCCGAAGCTGAGCTTATTGATGCATTCAGAAACTCTGACGATCCGCGCTCAACATGGGAAGTTACCCTCCTTTGTATTGATCCGCATGAACAAGGTAAAGGTATTGGAGGACGCCTTTTTGCCCTCGCCATCGATTACTTCAGAACGCAGCATGCAAGTGGCTTCTTCCTTGCCACTGACGACAGCTGTGATGTTGATTTTTACGACTACAAGGGCTTGGAACAAATCTCATCCGCCGATGTTTTCCCCGATCAAGACAACTCCGTTTCTGCATATATCTATGCCATGGAGCTCTAACAACCATGAGTACTGTTATAGGAAGATTTGCGCCGTCTCCTTCTGGTCGCATGCATCTCGGCAATGTTTTCTCGGCACTTATCGCATGGTCGGCGGCAAAGTCAGAAGGAGGGAAAATCGTTCTTCGTATTGAAGACCTTGATCCTCGTGCTCAAAATCCACATACGGCCTCTCTTCTCATGGAAGATCTTCAGTGGCTTGGACTCACTTGGGATGCGGGCCCCTTTTTCCAAAGCGACCGCAAAGAGTTATACCTTGATGCGCTTACAAAACTGAAGTCAAAAGACCTTCTCTACCCCTGCTTTTGTTCACGAGCCGACCTCCATGCGGCAACTGCACCGCACGCTTCTGACCAAATGCACCCGTATCCGGGAACTTGTCGCAACCTTTCGGAAGAAGAGCGAGAAAAACGTCTTCTTCATAAAGCAGCCGCAACACGTCTTAAAGTTCCACCTTCAGACAATCCCGCGTCTCTTATTACCTTCACCGACTTGGTATATGGAACCTACCGAGAAAATCTTGCCTGTACGTGCGGTGATTTTCTTGTTCAGCGCAGCGACAACGTGATTGCGTATCAACTGGCAGTTACCGTGGATGACGCAGACATGGGAGTCACACAGGTGGTCAGAGGATGCGACCTCCTTTCTTCGACTGCACGTCAAATCTATTTGCAACACCTCCTTGGCTACAAGACACCAACGTATGCCCATGTACCTCTCCTTGTTGACGGCAGTGGCAGACGACTTTCAAAAAGAGACAAAGATCTTGACCTAGGCTCTTTTAAGGCTCATGGAATCTCCGCAGAACAACTCATCGGATTTCTCGCCTCACTGATAGGTCTTGCTGAGCCACAAGAAGAGCTTTCAGCATCAGAAGTTGCACGACGTTTCTCATGGAACGCCCTCAGAAATCATCGAGAAAACGTGAACATCAGAAATATTTTCCCCCTTGGCCCTTTTAGTGAGTTGTAACAATCGCAAGTTCGGGGTATCATTCTCAAGCACTTACTTTGGAGAGCTGACCGAGAGGCCGAAGGTGCTCGCCTGCTAAGCGAGTATGGGCCCAAAGCCCATCTGGGGTTCGAATCCCCAGCTCTCCGCCATTTTAATTTCATGTATCTCTGTCTGAACCTACCATGAACTCAGGCAGAGATATTTTTATCCAACCATACTGCCCTCCTTTTTACTGTTCTTCTTTTCTTTATCGTCCTCTCAATACCTCTCTTTCCCAAAACCACATTTCAGAGGAGCTGAAATGGTTCCCTCTATCTCCCCTACAGGTATTGACTCTAACTTTTTTCGTGAAAACACTTGCATTTTACAAACAGGTCTGTCATATTGTTAGCGCACGCGGCGTTACCTCAGCTGGATAGAGGACCTGACTACGAATCAGGGCGTCATAGGTTCGAATCCTATACGCCGCACCATTGAATTTTAAGGCTCCCAAACGGGAGCCTTTTTTATACAAAATATCAGTTGCTTTTACAGATGACCCTCTTACAGTTCTCTCAGACAACAATCACTTTCAGAACCTAAACTCTTATAGGTATAGTGAATGCTCCGTGCATCACAGATATCAAGAATATCTGCAATGCATTCCGTCTTCTCTGCAACCAACTGCCAAAATAAATCTTCAGAGGACTGACGTCCATACCGAGGCTCTAAAGCATCTTTGAGCTGCAGGGCGCTTGTATCGTCTAGCAGCAAGTAAGAAACATGCTCATCTTCACCAAAACCAACCCGAGAGGGATGGCCGGACACATACGCTCTCAAGGTAAGAGATCCATCTTGAGCCCGCTTGATGGTTAATTCTTCTTTGTCTGGGATATCGTGCTTCATGTACGTCTTCCTCTCTCTTGGTTTTCTATATCCCATTTTAGCATATTTAGAACATAAGTTCTATTGAAATCTCAAAATTCTGTCCTCTTCCGGACTGCGTTACATGCGCTACAGTCACACATGCCCGGCAGAAACAATTTTCTATTTTGTTTGCCGAGAACAAAGGTATCGTCGAGACTTCGGCCATTTTTATGGAGCTTCAAAAGTCCTCATGAAGTCTTCTTTAGTCCTCGGGTCGGATGACTTCAACACCGCCCATGTATGGAACAAGTGCTTCGGGAACGGTTACGGAACCGTCCTCATTCTGATAATTCTCAAGAATGGCAGCCATGGTACGCCCAACCGCAAGGCCGGAACCATTCAATGTATGCACGAGCTGTGTCCCTTTGACCGCAGGATCCTTAAAGCGGATGCCTGCACGTCTTGCTTGAAAATCCTTGCAATTTGAACAAGAAGAAATCTCTTTATAGTTGTTGTAGCTGGGAAGCCACACTTCAATGTCATAACATTTTGCCGCAGAAAATCCCAAATCTCCCGTACAAAGCGTTACCACATGATACGGAAGTTTAAGCAACTGGAGGATCTTCTCGGCCTCTGCAACCATGGACTCAAGCTGATTCATGGAATCTTCCGGCTTGGAAAACTTTACCATCTCAACCTTATCGAACTCGTGGACTCGGATAATTCCACGCGTATCTCGTCCCGCCGATCCTGCTTCCTCACGAAAACACGGCGTAAATGCCGTGTAGAGAAGTGGCAACTGGTCTGCGTCAAGAATCTCTCCACGATGGATATTGGTAAGTTGAACCTCCGCGGTTGGAATGAGGTAAAGGTCGGGTTGTACGTGATAGAGATCATCCTCAAACTTGGGAAGCTGTCCCGTTCCAAAGAGCGAATCATGATTGGTGATGACCGGCGGCCAAAATTCCTTAAAACCGGCTTTATTGTGCTGGTCAATCATAAAGTTGATAAGCGCGCGCTCCATACGGGCACCAAGTCCACCAAGAAGATAGAACCGTGTTCCGGCAAGCTTTACGCCTCTATCAAAGTCAATAATCCCCAAGTCAACGCCAAGATCCCAATGTGCTTTAGGTTCAAAATCAAATTCAGTCGGGGTACCCCAGCGGCGAACTTCAGGATTGTCGGAATCATCAACGCCATACGGCACCGACTCATCCGGGATGTTTGGAATCGCAGCCACAAGCGACGTCAGCTCTTCTTCAACGCTACCGCGACGCTGATCAAGCTCAGCTATGCGCTCCTTGTTGGCGCTAACCTGCTGCTTTGCTACCTCAGCTTCATCCTTTTTACCCTCACGCATAAAAAGGCCGATTTGTTTTGAGATGGCATTGCGCTCTGCCTGCAAACTTTCAACCTCAGCAATAACCGAACGACGCTCGGCATCAAGCTCAAAGAACTTCTCACGATCCCAATGGGCATTTTGACGAGATGCACAGGCAGCATCAATTACATCGGGGTTCTCACGAACAAACTTGATGTCAAGCATTCAATATCTCCTTGAACGACAATGGGTGCGTATCTGATGTAGCACAGATTCCATTTTTGCACAGTTATATTTCCGGTTGCAATTTTTCAAGTATATACTTGTAATGCTCGATATAAAGCAACACTTCTCTTTTGGAGTTTTTGTATGAATGCAATTGGTGATCTTTTTACATGGCTCTTTACCGATCAAACCGGCGTTTTGTGCCTTGTCGGCGGAGGAATCCTCTTCTTTCTCCTTATCTCGCTTGTTCTTGAGCGCAGAACAAAAAGACGCTATTACAACCACGAGAAGAGCGATGATGACTGGAGCCTCTTTGACGACGACGAGCCGTCGAACTCCGATAAAGCCTAAAGAAAAAGCCCCAAGTCGGGGCTTCATATAAAAATGGTGCGGGCGAAGGGACTTGAACCCCCACGGGCTGTTGCCCATATGCACCTGAAGCATACGCGTCTGCCAATTCCGCCACGCCCGCATGCTCGGCAATAATACTACATTTTCTGCTTTTCTTGCATGGGATTCTTACATAAACTTGTAAACGAACATTTAGGAGTAAAATAACGCTTGTCACAGGCGACACATACACTTTAAACACACAAGGAGCCGCCGTGAGAGACACCGGATCTGCTCATATTACGCAATATACCAAGCGCAGGAGGGCTGTCGTTTCTGCAGATCAGATATCTGATGACTCTGAGACGGGTCAACCTGAGATGCTTCTTGGCCGCTACCGCGTGCTCGCACGTTGTGGGCATGGCGGGTTTGGCACCGTATGCACGTGTTGGGACACGCGTCTCCAACGCCGAGTTGCAATAAAACGTATGCCCTTGACCGATATCGCCGCTCATCAAGGCATTCTTACTTCAACGATTGATGAAGCGCTCGCAGAGGCGCGAACGGCTTGTCTCCTGGCACACCCCAATATCGTGAGCGTTCACGATTTTGAATCGGATGAAACGTATGCATATCTCGTTATGGAGTTTGTTGACGGACTCAATCTTTCGGAACTACTCGCCCGTGTAGAGGGCGGCACGCTTACCCATGACGAGCTTGCCCATGTTGTCGCTTCTCTTGGACGTGCCCTTGCATATGCGCATGAAAACGGTGTTCTGCACCTGGATATCAAGCCCACCAATGTCATGATTGACCGACAAGGTACGGTAAAGCTTGCAGACTTTGGCATGGCCACTCTTGCCTCCGCCACAGGCTACGGCGATGCGCGAGGGGGCACCGTGGGCTATATGCCTCCCGAACAAATAGAGGGGTTTCTCGTCGATGAGCGTGCCGACGTCTTCTCACTTGCGGCCGTAGTACGACAAGCACTGACCGGTCATAATATATACGCCGGTAAAAGTGCAAAAGAATCTCTTACCAAGATGCTCAAGCAACCGCATACGCTTGAGACGGAAGATCCAACCCTATCCCGTGCGGCAATCGACGAGCTGAACCAGGCACTCTCTTATGACAGCGCTCGCAGACCGGCTGATGTAGCCGAGTTCAGTAACAGCCTTTCATACGAACTGGGCGACAGGACCGCCGGCGAGAAGAGCTTGCGGGAATTAATAGGACAAACCAGAGAGGAAGAAGACGGGCCGTTAGACGATACCCGTCTGCCGCTTGACGTTCGGTATCCTTGGCTTTTCTCGGCTCTTTCACGTATCACCTCAGCTGCGACAACCGCGCTGCTTATGTTTCCCATGCTCAAAGCCCTGGTACCTGAATCTATGTCTTTCCAACTTACGGGTGTTGTACTGTCTGCGGCAGCCGCGGCGCTCTGGACCCCTTTAGGTTCGGCTTTGGTGCTTTCGGCTTTTATATATGCACTCGCGTCCATAAGTCCTACAAGTACATCGTTTCCCCTTGCGGCAGTCTCCACGCTTCTCTCCGGTACATGGTGGATACTCGCAGGAAGGACAAATCGTTTTGCCACAAGTGCCGGACTTTTTCCGGCACTCTTCCCTATGTGTGTTGCAGCTCCGGGACTTGCAGGAGCGGTTCTAAAACCCCTGCCTGCATGTCTTACGGGAGCTTTTGGGTATCTTTTTGGCATCGCCTTCTCAAAAGCCATGCCTCTGCAATTTGCGGCAACTCCCCTCTTTTTTGATCTATTGTCCGCCATGAGCCGGACTTCATTTTGGATTATGTGTTTGGGCTGTGCTTTGTCTTCATACGCGGCGGCGCTCGTAAGTAAGAAAAGAAGTCGTATTCGCATGGTTTTCGGACAGATCGTTGGGCTTGCTCTCTTTATAGGTACGATTTTTTTAGCTTCTTACGTGGAAAATAAAAGTTTTTTGCCTAGTGTCAGCTGGGTTCCCATCATTTTTGCGGTAACCTTGTGTGTACTTGTATGCATAGTAATTGTCCTGACAGGCCCACATTTGTACGGCCGTGAAGGCGAGGATATGAATGAGCTTTATTAGTGATTTTGAAGATCGTATCGGTTCTGTCTTTGGTTCTGCACCACAGGGATACGCAGAGCCGTTCTCTTTTAAGAAGCTCGCAAAGCGTGCGGCTAAAGAGATGGAACATGAAACGTACGAGATTGACGGCATAGACACCGCTCCGGCTCTCTATACCATCTTGGTCTCTCCTACCGACGACTCGCTCATGCGTCCCTTGTACGCTGATTTGACCGCCGAAGTTGCGGCCTTTGTGGCTGCACAGGCGGAGCGCAGAAACTACATCTTCGTAGGAACGCCGCTGGTGCGCTTTATGGTGGATCCGTCTCTTAAATCGGGAAAATTTGCGGTCTTTGCCGAGAACGTCGACGGCACCACACTCGATCGCCTCCGCGACGAAGAACGCGCCTTTCTCGGCGGCAATTCAAGCGTCGGCGGAGCGGCGGCCGTTCTTCCCAATAAAAATCGAGCTCCCCATGGTCCTGCTCGCCAAGCCGGGGCACCTCTGCAGCACGTCTCGGCGGCGGCCGTTCCCTCTATACCGGATGCGCCCTTGTATCCGGAGTCCCCTTCCGATCCACCCGCCGGGTTTACCGGTACGGATGCCGGTCTTGCGGTAATGCCGATGGACTTTGTGGAGGCAGAAGGTTCCATCCCCGTAGTTTCAGCCGCCGAATCAACCCCCATGCCCGTTCTTACCAATATTGACGGTGCTGCGGATAACATTCCCCCCGTTGCGGCCATTCCTACGGCATCCCCTGTTCCAAGTACCCAACGTCGTCAGATGCCATCCGACCCACGTCGTTCAATCGGCCACAATACCGGTCGGGCGCTTGATCCACAGAATCAAACTCCTTTCTGCATCCTGATAGACCGCCAAAGTGGACGTTCATATCGAGTTGAAGCACCGACTGCCATTATCGGTCGCGAGCGCTCCCAGGCAGATGTGGTGTTGCGTGATCCCAATGTTTCGCGCCGCCACGCCGAACTGCGGTATGATGGTCGTCGTTGGCATATCGCAGACTTGCGTTCGACAAACGGAACGCTTGTAAACGATATCGATGTCGATGAGATTATTCTGCATGATGGAGACCTTATCACCGTTGGTCTCGTGAACCTCGAGTTCCGGGAGAACTAATGATTGACCTTGTGTTATTCGCAGGACGCGTCCTTCTTGTTATCCTCCTTTACGTGTTTCTCTTTGCGGTTATGCGCACGGGAATTGGATTGGTGCGCGGACAGCGTAAAGATGGTGCCATCTGGTATGTTGATGTCGAGAAGGGCATTCGCTCGTTGCGCGGACTTCATGCGGATATCTTGGGACCTGTGGTGATAGGCCGGTCTCCTTCATCCGATATCGTTGTCGATGAGCCGTATGTTTCCGCTTCACATGCACGTTTTACATTGCAGGGTCCCGCCCTTGTTCTTGAAGATCTTGGGTCCACCAACGGCACAATGGTAAACGGCCACATTATCGAACAACCGGTTACTCTTCGCGAAAATGATGAGGTGCAGGTCGGCGATGTAATCATGCGTGTGGGACGTCGATAAGAGCAGCGATGGGAACACCTGAGAACACAGTCGACAAAACGCCTGCCGCAGAGCCTGTACACGCTCCGGGAAGATGCGAGCTCTCACTTGAAGGAAGAACGGATACGGAATTTATCAGCGGATCCAACTCTTTCATATCGTGGGGAGCCCGCTCTGACGTGGGTCTTGTACGCGAGCACAACGAAGACTCGTTTCTTCTGCGCACACCTCTCTTTGCGGTCTGCGACGGTATGGGCGGTCATGCCGCCGGAGAAGTGGCAAGTTCCATCGCCGTAAAAGTTATCGGCGAGGAGGCTCCCAACACGGCCGACGACGTCCTTCTTGGTGCGGCAATTGAAGCCGCCAACCAAGCCGTCATTGAAGCCCCCCAAAAAGGCATCGGAAAGCCCGGCATGGGCTCTACCGCTTCGGCCATTTTTATTGAAGGCAACCAGATGGCCGTTGCGCACGTAGGCGATTCTCGCATCTACCTGCTCCATCACGGTACATTGGTACGAGTTACCCATGATCATAGCTACGTAGAAGAACTGGTGGATTCGGGTCAGATTACCGCCGATGAAGCCCGCAATCACCCTTCGCGCTCCGTCGTAACACGTGCGCTGGGCTCCGATCCGGAAATGTATGCCGATCATTTTACCTTGGAAGTTTCTGACGGAGACCGCATCATTCTTTGCTCCGACGGTCTTTCCAGCATGATACTTGATGATGAAATAGAGTCCATTGCCGTCTCCAACATCACTCCGCAAAACGCTGCGGACAGCCTTGTTTCGGCGGCTCTTACCGCCGGAGGAGCGGATAACATCACGGTTATTGTGGTCGATATTCTCGATGACGGCCTTGTCGAGAAGAATCGCCGCCGCTTTACTCGCGGTATTCTCGCAACCTCCATATCCATCATTGCTCTTCTTGTCGTCTCCTTGGTTATCGCCGTGCTTTTTATCAGAAGCGAATACTACATAGGTATCAACGGTTCTACCGTTGCCATCTACCAGGGAGTTCCTTCAAAAATAGCCGGAGTTCCGTTATCGAATCTGATAGATACCACTACCATCGAAGTAAAGAATCTTCCGCAATCCGTACAAGATAAGCTGGCGTTAGGAATTCGCGTTAAAGATGAAACGGAGGCACGTGAAACCGTCGAAGACTATCGTGAACAGATTAACGATGCCGATACAAAGGCGGCCAAACGCGCTGACGATGCAAAATCAGAAGGCGAACCCACCGGTGAGACCGAAACAACTTCACCGGATGCCTCTTCACAAAACTCGGGAGGTGAGTAGAAGTGGAGACGTCTCGAAACTCTCGCAGAAACATCGAGCTGGTACTGCTTATTCTTGCCGCTGTCCCCATGTTTCTTCTCTACGCCATGTATATGGTCACTTCAAAGTCAGAGGTTAATCTTTCCTCCATGGCAACGCCCATTGCCCTTTTTGTTGCGTTTACCGTTGCACACATTGCAAACAGAATCTTAGCGCCTGCCGCCGATCCTGCAATTTTGCCTATCGTATTTGCGCTTTCCGGCATAGGGATCACGTTTGTGACGCGACTTGCACCTACCGCTGCGCCAAATCAGATCCTTTGGCTTTTTGTGTCGGTTGTTGCCATGATTGCAACTTTGGCCGTTATACGCGATCTCGATACCCTCGCACGCTACAAGTACACCATAGGCTTTATAGGAGTCGTTTTGCTCCTCTTGCCCATGGCAATAGGACAGGAGCGCTGGGGATCTAAACTTTGGCTTTCCTTTGGCTCATTCACCTTCCAACCGGGAGAAATCGCAAAAATAGCACTCGTCCTCTTTCTTGCCTTTTACCTTGGAATAAACCGAGAAGCCCTGTCCGTCTCCATGCGCAAAATCGGACCGTTTCGTATTCCGCGCCTGAAGATGCTGCTTCCTCTTTTTATCATGTGGGGCATAAGCCTTCTCATAGTTATTTTTGAAAGAGACCTCGGAAGCGCTCTTCTCTTCTTTATCTTCTTCGTCATAATGCTTTATGTTGCCACGGGTCGTGTGAGCTATGTCCTTGTCAGCCTTTTTCTTCTGGCCCTGGGCGGCATTGTCTTGTACCACTTCTTTGGCCATGTCCAACAGCGCGTGGATATCTGGCTCAATCCTTTTAAAGACCCATCGGGCGACGGTTTTCAGATTGTGCAGTCGCTTTACTCCATCGCCGATGGCGGCCTTTCCGGCGTCGGCATCGGCAAGGGACTCCCCACCTATATTCCCGTTGTTGAATCGGACTTCATTTTCTCCGCTATCAGCGAAGAAATGGGTCTGTTTGGCGCAAGTGCAATCATCATGCTCTTTATTCTTCTGGGCATTCGTGGTCTTGCCACTGCCGCTCGTGCAAAATCAGACGCTTCGGCATTTGCGGCAGCAGGACTTATAAGCGTCCTCGTTTTCCAGGCATTCTTGATTATCGGAGGCGTCACTAAACTTCTGCCTTTAACGGGCGTTACTCTGCCCTTCATGAGCCAGGGCGGCTCATCCCTTCTCTCAAGCTTCATCATTGTTGCCCTTCTCCTTCGTGCAGGAGACGAAGGAACCGGACATGAAACTGAGCTTAAATCAAGCAGTCCCGCAAACGAACAGCACCTTGCCATTTCTGCCGGTGGAGCTCATGCAAGTAACGTACTTCATGGATTGCACGCGCGCGGCGGCTTTGATATCCAAACGGAAGAATCAGGCGTATTGGGACGCATTGCTCTCGGTAAGCGCTTGACCTCATTGATTACGGTTTTTGCCGTCCTTTTTGCCGTTCTTCTCGGCAATCTTACCTATCTGATGACCATCGATGCACCGCATATTCAATCTCTCTCCACCAACAACCACACCATTGCCAAAAGCGCACATGTTCAGCGCGGATCCATCATCACGTCTGACGGAGTAACTCTCGCAGAGAGCGTGAAGCAAGACGACGGGACCTATGTACGCACTTATCCGCAAGACGGCATGGCTGCTCATACCGTAGGTTATATCTCCACACAATACGGAACTTCCGGAATTGAACAGACCATGAACGAAACCCTCACGGGCCACTCCTCTCACTCTGACTGGAAAGGCGCGCTCTATTCCATGGCAGGAGTCACCACGCCGGGATCTTCGGTAGTGCTTACGATCAATTCGCAAATGCAGGCTGCCGTAGAGCAGATTCTCGAAGGTCATACCGGATCTGTCGTTGTGATGGATCCCTCCACGGGCGCAATCCTCGCAAAGGCTTCTTCTCCTTCATATAAACAATCGGAACTTGCAAGCGCCATCTCATCGGATAGTGGCAGCGAACTTGTTGACCGGAGCACCCAATCTCTCTATTCTCCCGGGTCTTCCTTTAAAACCATTACGCTCTCGGCGGCACTTGATACCAACACCACCACTCTTGATACCAAATATGATGCACCCGGCGTTATGGACCTTGGAGGCGGAACCATCCATAACTATGCCAATGAAGATATGGGCAACATTACCCTCAGTGAGGCCTTTGCCCGCTCTTCAAATACCGCCCTCGCACAAGTTGGAACTCAACTGGGAGCTCAAAATCTTGTCAGTTATGCCAATGGCTTTGGCTACGGAAAAGAGCTTGGACAAGATTTCTATACCACACCTTCTCTCATGCCTAATCCGTCGGAAATGACCGAATGGGAACTTGGTTGGTCCTCTTGCGGTCTTCCTGTTGGACAGCATGAAAGCCCCGCAGGTCCTCAGACAACCGTTATGCAAAATGCCGTTGTCGCTTCGGCAATTGCAAACGGCGGTGTCGTTATGAATCCGTATGTGGTTGACCACATCCTCTCTCCCGAGGGCACCGTGGTATCAACTACTTCCCCACACTCTTTGGGGCAGGTTGTTTCCGCTGAGACTGCCGGAAAGGTTCGCGAGGCCATGCTTGGTGTCGTTGAGCATGGAACCGGCATGGGCGCCCGTGTACAGGGTACCCGCGTCGCGGGGAAAACCGGTACCGCCGATGTTGAAAACGGTAATTTCAACTCCTTCTTTATCGGGTTTGCTCCGTATGAAAAACCTTCGCTCGTGGTTTCGGTTGTCATTGAGGGTAACGGTGAGAACGTTCTTGGCGAGGGCGCAAAGGTTGGCGGACAGGTTATTGCAAAATGCCTGCAGATTCAATCTCTTGGAGCGGCCTCATGATGTTTTGTAAGGTTTTACAAGATGCACTTCTCGACCTCAAACGACGTTTAGTTAGCTAAGATTGCAAGCAAGAAGCTCTGTGTACTGATAGGAGAGTATATGCCAGGTAGAATGCTCGGTGGGCGTTACCAGGTTCAAGACAAGATTGGTACGGGTGGTATGGCCACCGTATACCGGGGACAAGATGAAGTTTTGGGACGCACGGTAGCCATCAAAACAATGCTGCCACAGTATGCCAACGATCCTTCGTTTGCCGCCCGTTTTAAGCAGGAGGCTCAGGCAGCCGCAGCGCTCTCGAGCCCCTATATCGTATCCGTATATGACTGGGGCAAAGACGGTGAGTCATATTACATCGTTATGGAGTACCTCCGGGGAACTGACCTCAAAAGCGGCATCCGCAAACACGGAGCGCTTGATTCCCGTAAAGTCGCTCAAATTGGCTCCCAGATTGCCCAGGCACTCTCGGTAGCTCATAAACACGACATCATCCATCGCGATATCAAGCCGCAAAATATTATGGTGCAGCCCGATGGCAATATCAAAGTCATGGATTTTGGTATCGCGCGCGCCAAGAACAGTCACTTAACCACCGATAATGCTGTTCTTGGAACGGCTCATTACGTCTCCCCTGAACAAACACAGGGAAAAGAGCTTGGACCCACAACCGATATTTATTCCTTGGGTATCGTTATGTACGAAGCAGCAACGGGACGTGTCCCTTTTGAGGGAGACGATGCCATCAGCGTTGCTCTAAAACAGGTCAATGAAGCTCCTCAAGCACCCACGTTGCTTAATCCTTCGGTAGACCCGATTCTTGAATCCATCATTTTAAAGTGTATGGAAAAAGATCCGAGCAACCGCTATCAGACGGCGGATGATCTCTACTATGCGTTACACGACTATCTCATGGGTCGAGGAAGCAGGGTGAGCAGTACGGCTCTTATGGGAGCCGTACCCACCAATAAGATGGATCGCCGAGGCTTTGGAGGCACTCAGGCAATCCCGGTTGCGGTTGCCAGCCGCACCGGCAATACCGATAAAATGCGTCCCATTAAAGCAACCGAACAAGCTCAGATGGAAGAAGAAGAGCGTGCCCGCAAGCGCCGTCGTAATACCGTCCTGGGCGTTCTTCTCGCCCTTCTCATTTTTGCCGGAGCCGTCTTTGGTATCACAAACATTCTTTCTCACCAGTCGCAGCAATATACCGTTCCCAACCTCGTGGGTATGAAAAAAGACGACGCCATCAATGCACTTAACGATAAGGACAGCCACTTCAAGCTTGGAGAAATTAAAGAAGACTACAACGATGATGCGCCTGAAGGCCAGGTTATTGAACAAACGCCCAGTGCAAATAAGATGGCCGAGGACGGAACCAAGATTGATATCGTCGTCTCTAAGGGCGCAAAACCTGCCGCAACGGTCAAAGTCCCTGATCTGACCAAAATGACTCCGGATGAAGCCCAGCGAGCTTTAGGACAGGTGGGACTTAAGGGCAAGCAAGGTGACGACGTTGACGATGATTCCGTACCGGTCGGCTATATCGCAAAGCAAGATGAAGCACCAAACTCCGATGCCAAAGCCGGCGATACCATCACCTACCACCTTTCCAAAGGACCGGAAGAGATCACGATTCCGGATGTTATTGGTCTTACGGAAGCACAGGCAACTAAAAAGCTTGAAAGTGCCGGATTTAAGGTACGCACGCAAGATAAGAGCAAGGGCAACCAAAATGCCACCGTCTCTGCGGTAAGCCCGTCGGTTGGATCTAAGGGCGAGAAGGGCGACACCGTAACAATCACCATCGGCGAGGATCCCAAGAAGCAGTCAGTACCAAACGTCATCGGTAAAGAGTACCATGCGGCTCAGCAGCTTCTTCAAGAAGCGGGCTTCTCACCAAACACCATATGGGTTTACGACAACAACGTCGAAAGCGGTAAAGTCGTCAGCCAGTCTCCGCAGTCCGTAGAGCCCGGCGGTACCGTCACCATTAGCGTGTCTTCCGGACCAGATCCAACCGCATCAACGAGCACTACTACAACATCACCAACGACGTAGAACTCGTCAGGCGCAAGGCGCGCCTAAAGAAGCACCGTATAAAAGCTTTTCCTGACAAAAATGCCCGCTTTCAAAATCATCTGAAAGCGGGCATATGCTTTATGCGCTGATATGCTTAATCAAACCAGATTTTAACAATGTCTCCATCACTTGAAACGATGTTGATCAACGTTCCGGACTCTCCCTCTTTGGCCGCCGCTACAAGCTCATCAATATCAATCTCTTCAAGCTGCGCACGCGTCTCCTTGTCAATGGAACGGCCTCCGATTTGAAGCCCTGATTTCATGGCAAACTTTGCAAGTGCCAGAGGAACACACATATCCACTACGTCCCCATCCTCTGACTCAACGTAAATGTGTAGGCCGTGCTTTTTTGAATTGCCTAAACGTACAGTTGCCTGCTCTTTTCCGGAGATGCCGTCCTTTGGTTTTCTCAGCTCGGTGCTAAAGAACTTCCCTAATCCAAAACGGCGTACTTCTTCTTCCCCGGCATGTGCTTCATTATCTATAGCCATATCCTCTTCTGCAAAATTGCCTATTGCAAGATTTTGTTCCTTTCCTGCTTCCCTCTTGTCCGAGCTCTCGTCTGCTTCTTTTGCTATAGACATGGAGATATCAAACCCTTTTCGCTCTTGCGTAGAGGCGCCGCGCAAGAGTTCATCGATGCTCACGCCTAAAAATTGCGCTAATTGCGGCAACAGCGAAATGTCCGGGTAATTAATATCATTTTCCCACTTACTGACTGCCTGTGGACTCACGCTCACCTCACGAGCCAACCGTTCCTGCGTTGCTGCTTTGGCAAGACGGAGCCGTGCAATACGCCGACCAAGCGTCTCCTGAGAATTTGTCATGTGCACTCCTCACCCTTGTGTTTTTATCGGATGCTTTTATGCGGAACCGCTTCCATAACTATCACTCGTATCATATCTTCCAACAAGAACGCAGCGGTTGATACTGCCTACCAATTGTTGATTTCAGCTCAACCATACGTTGATTTCGCAGGTCAACATGGAAATCTTCCGACGAAGTAACCCATATGTCAATGCTTGCTACATCCCATATGATCCTCCGCAAGTCCCTCTAACAAGTCGTTCTATAAAAACAGGCCGAGAGTAAAATCCCGACCTGTGCTGATTTCTGGTGCCCTCGGGCCGATTCGAACGGCCGACACCCGCTTTAGGAGAGCGGTGCTCTATCCCCTGAGCTACGAAGGCTTACGTGAGTAATTTTACTCACCAATAGCGCCCTGCGCAATAAAAACACTAAGCGAGAAAACCTCGAATTTTTCTACTTACTTATTTTCTGTCTTACGAGCTTTCTTCTCGGCCTTCTTTGCTTCTTTTGCGGCTTCACACGCAGCAACTTTTTCTCCAAGCTTTTTATCGGTCATACCTACCACCTGGCGCTCAACACGCTTGCGGATGGGACGCAGCTTCACAAAGCTGAAAATAACCGAACCAAAGATAAACACATACGCAATGATAAGCGCAATGGCAGACACAAGCCCAACCCCTGAGCCAAGGTTTCTGGCTTCGGGAAATGCTGTCGTTAGCACAAACGTCACTATCGTTGCAGCAAAACCAATACCTAAAATGACCCACCAGATGCGCTCGACGCGATGATACTCAGGATCGTTTCTCAGCAAAATCTCAAAGCCGCGATTTCTAAAGTCATCATGCGCACGCTCGCGCTGTCGAGCAGCACGTTTTTGCTCTTTTGTTGTCGGGGTGCCACCCTTGGCTGACTTAGACCCCGAAGCACTTGAAATACGTACGGAAGCCGCCGCTTCACGAGAAGGCTTGGCGGAAGCAGCAGACCTGCGCGGAGCATATTTAACCGTCTGTCCGTCGCTCTTCTCGCTCTCTTTTTGTGATTTCTTTGATGCTACTGATGCAACGGTTTCCTGTGCTTCTTCAGCAGCACCTTTAATCGTGTCACGCAGTGACATGGGACTCCTTCATTGACTCGAATTTGGTACCAGTAATAATCTCAAACGCCGTTTGATAACGCTTGGATGTTCCCTCAATAACCTCTTGCGGAAGATGCGGAGGCTCACCCTGCATATCCCAATGCGCCTTCAACCAGTCGCGCACATACTGCTTATCATAGCTTGGCTGAACGCTTCCCGCAGAATATTCCTCAGACGGCCAAAAGCGGCTTGAGTCAGGCGTAAGACACTCATCAATGAGGGTAAGCTCACCGTCAATAAAGCCGAACTCAAACTTTGTGTCTGCAATAAGAATGCCCCTTGTTGCGGCATACTCTGCGGCAGCTTTATAGAGTTCAAGCGATGCCTCACGCAAGCGCTCTGCAACATCTGCTCCTACAATCTCAGCACATCTCTCAAACGAGATGTTCTCATCGTGCTTTCCCAGCTCCGCCTTAGTCGAGGGTGTAAAGAGCGCTTCGGGAAGCTTTGAAGCCTCATGCAGCCCTTCGGGAAGTTTAATGCCACAAACCGTACCGTCTTGATCGTATGTCTTCTTACCCGAGCCGGTAAGATATCCTCGAACAATACACTCAATCGGAATGGTCTTGGCTTTTTTAACCAGCATTGCTCTTCCGGAAAGATACTCGGCATAGGGTGCAAAGGCGGCCGGTATCTTATTGGGAAGCACGGAAAGCATGTGATTGGGAATCAGGTCTTTAAAGCACTCAAACCAAAATGCGCTGATTCGAGTTAAGACCTCACCTTTATACGGTATTTCATCCGGGAGAATAACGTCAAAAGCACTGATGCGATCACTTGCCACCATAAGCAACTCATCGCCGCAATCATAGATATCACGAACTTTTCCGTGAGAATCAGGACGCAATTTGTCAGACACGCTTACCTCACTTCTGCACACGCGAATCTTTACCGACTTTGATTGTAAGCCAACAAAGGAATAAATTGAGGGCGGTATGCAATCATTACGAAATTTTCTAGTTCAACCCCATACGAGATGCCTGCGTATGCGGAATATGGAGTGAGAACGTCGTTCCTCTCCCCAATTCCGACTCGATTGAGATGGTCCCGTTGTGGCGATCGAGTATTTCTTTCGTAATGGAAAGGCCGACTCCAAGGCCTCCTGACGCACGCTCTCTGCTTGAATCGGAACGCCAGAATCGCGAGAAGGTCTGCGGTATGTCTTCCTTTGCAATGCCTATGCCGGTATCTGAAACAGAAATGACAACATCTCCCCGGCTCTCTGAAACGGTAACGCTTACCAGACCGTTGACGTCTGTATAGCGCATGGCATTGCTCAAAAGATTGACAATCGCCTCTCGAATCATGTCGGCGTCAACTTCTGCAAAGCATTGATCGTGCCCCGTTTTGTTAATAAACTGCAGGCAGATTTTGCGTTCCCGAAAAAGTGGCTCTTGAGATTTGACGAGACTCTGCACCAACGCAATGAGGTCATTTTTCACGGGACGGATTGGAGTCGAGCCGTTTTCAAGCCGCGAAAGGTGCATCATCGCATCAACCAAGCGAGAAAGACGACGCGCTTCGGATGCAACGTTTTCAAGCCGTTCTTGATCGGCCGGAAGAACTCCGTCCTGCATGGCTTCAACCGTGGCTAAAATGGCCATTAGAGGTGTTCTCAGCTCATGCGCCACGTCGCTTGTCAGACGGTACTCAAGCTTTAAGTCCTTCTCGAGAGCCGTGGCCATATCGTCAAATGTCTCTCCAAGACGTCCCAGCTCATCACTGCCACGTACCCCAGAGCGCGCAGAAAGATCTCCGTTGCGGATCTGAAAGGCGGTATTGGTAAGACTGCTGATAGGTCTGGTGAGCGACCTTGATACCAAATAACCGATGAAACATGCCAAAACAATGGCTCCGGCCGCTGCGAGGAAAAAGGAATCGTAGAACTCTTTGGACAAATCTTCATTCCACGTATATACCAAAATGGTGATTAAGAGCAATGCCGTCATAAACGCCGTAATGCCAAAGAAAAACGTAATGCGCGTGGAAAACGCACGCGGTTTTGACGGCTCGGGTTTAATCGTGTTCCATGAATGCTTGGACGATTCCTGACTCTTCTGATTTAGATGGGCATGACTTGGCATTGGTATGAAATCTACTCTTCGGTGGTATCACCATACGCGTTTGGAGCCGCCTCAAAACGATATCCAACTCCGTGCACGGTAAAGAGCCAGTGAGGATTGCGTGGATCGTCGCCAAGCTTTGCGCGAAGGTTCTTTACATGAGAGTCAATCGTGCGCTCATAGCCTTCAAAGTCATATCCAAGCACTTTTTCGACAAGCTCCATGCGTGAATAGACACGACCGGGATATCGTGCCAACGTTGTAAGGAGCTTAAACTCTGAGGCTGTCAGATCAACCTCTTCGCCCCTGATGAGCACTTTGTGGCCTGAAATATCAATGGTGAGCACTCCATACTCAAGCACTTCAGCCTGTGGCTCAGCTTCTTTATGCGCACGACGAAAGAGAGCCCGAACTCGAGCTACAAGTTCGCGCGGCGAGAAGGGCTTGACCAAATAGTCGTCGGCTCCGAGTTCAAGGCCGATGATGCGATCCTCAACCTCTCCTTTTGCCGTCAGCATGATAATTGGGACATTGGAAACGTCTCTGATTGCCCTGCAAACTCTCTCTCCTGATAATTTGGGAAGCATCAAATCAAGAATAACCAGGTCAAATGAGTGTTTCTCAAATTCTTCAACAGCGCTCTGACCATCGCCAACACCGCGAACCGTATAGTTCTCACGTTCCAGATACGCAGAAACAGCATCGCGGATGACCGTCTCATCCTCGACAACTAAAATTCTTTTTTCGTCTGTCTCCATAGCTTCCCTGTGTCCCTCCATGAAAACGACAATGCCTTCTATATGAAACGCTCAAGACCCGCTTTAAAATAAGTTCATAAAACCCTATTTATCTTAACTCAAACCGCCCGGTTCTTCTACAGAGGAAAACACCGAACGCAAACCGATGCCGGATATCCGGAGTCCGGCGCCTTAACGGTTGAAAACGTAACCAACGATGAACTCGTTCCTTCGCGAGCGGGAAATTCACCGAAATCAAGACTTCTGTCGGTCGCATAAAGCCAGCGACATACCTGCTTTTCAACATCGACAAGCACGTATGACGCTCGATTCTTCACAATATACAGGTCGTCTTTTCCCAGAGAACCCGCAAGCGGCTCCCTGTCAATACAGAGAACACCTTCCCCGCTTGACGGCAAAATGTATGTCCCCATTTGGCCCAAAAGACCACCGGAGTCATAGCTCTTCTCAATGGAAATAAGGAACTTCTCGCCAATTTGCGTGGCAAAATAGGGTTGAACCGATTGAGGAAGAATGATTTGATCAAGCTTTGTCTTGAGGTTGTCGCTCAACTGATATGCAGCCACGCCATAGTAGACACCGGATCCAGCATTGACCCGCGGCGTTAAAACAACGGCTCCATTGGATATGCTTGGCGCCGTCGCAAAACGTCCGTTTGACTCCACACCGGTTGTAGCCTGCGCGTCTCCGACGTTCCACACGTAACAATATGATGCGTCGCTCCGCTTTTTTCCCTGCAGTGACGGCTCGACTATCCATACAATGGACGTACCGGATACCGAAAACAGAGCCGGATCATAATCAGACGTTCCCTGGTAGAGCGTTTGAACACTGCCGGTTAATTTTCCGTCGGCAAACTCAGAAACGTAAAGTGTCCAGTCTCTCGTGGACGTATCCAACTCAATCCACGCATACAGTGAGTCTGAGCAGCGAACATCGTAGATAACCGCGGTGGTGTTATTCATCTGTGTCTGCGATACCACGGGTAAAACTTCTCCTGAGGCAACCGAAAGCACCGATGCCACCACCAAAGGCGCCGCCGTTGCTCCGGCGGCGGTCAGAGGAATCCAATCGCCTTCAGCGGGACGAAGCACGCTTCCCAGCGGCAATGTATACGATTGCGAAGGCTCTGCCGTATAGTCCTCAGACGAATACGCATCGAGAACCTTTGTTGCCGAGTTTTTGTCAAGAACTAAAGACTTTCCCGAACCTTCATCGGAACTATGGTGACAGCCTGCCGAGACACCAATAACGGCAGAAACGATGCCACCTGCCGCAGTTGCCCGGAAGAAACCGCGGCGCGTGATACCGCCACGAGCATGCGGGGCTTTAAATCTTCTCAAATCAGACAAATTTCACCCCTTTAATCCAGATCAAGGCGCTCAAGACGCTCAAAGAGAACCTTCGACCTTGTAAGGAACGACCATGGATCAAAAATGGTATCGAGCTGCTCTTTGGTGAGTGTACATGCCGGATCGGCCTCAAGGCGCTCGCGGAACGCAGGTCCATCCATTCCCTGCTGGATATCGCTCCACACCTGCATGGCGTTTGATTGAACAATCTTATACGCCTCTTCGCGAGTTATCCCCGTGTTTACGAGAGCGAGAAGAACCTTGGACGAGAAAAGCATACCTCGTGTCTTATTGAGATTTGCTTTCATTTGCTCGGGGTAAAGCACCATACCTTCAAGCAAAAACTCAAGCTTGGTAAGCATGTGGTCAAGAGCAATGAAACTGTCGGCTTGCGCAACGCGTTCGGCAGAAGAATGCGAAATATCTCGCTCGTGCCAAAGAGCCACATTGTCAAAAGCCACCTGAGCATTTGCTTTTACCACACGGGAGAGTCCACAGATTTTCTCGGCAGTTATAGGATTGCGTTTATGGGGCATGGCTGAAGATCCCTTTTGACCCTTGCGGAACGGCTCTTCCGCCTCAAGCGTATCGGTTTTCTGAAGCGCTCGCATCTCGGTTGCAATTCGCTCACACGTTGCGGCCACCGTTGCAAGAACACCTGCAAGATAAGCATGGTGATCGCGAGAAATAACCTGCGTTGAAAGTGGATCATACGCAAGGCCGAGCTTCTCGCACACATACTCCTCAACAAACGGATCAATTGAAGAGTAGGTCCCTACGGCTCCCGAAATTGCGCCATATGCAACGTTCTTACGGGCGTCCCTCAAACGATCAAGATCACGCTTAAGCTCCCATGCCCAGCTACCAAATTTCATGCCAAATGTCATGGGTTCGGCATGAATGCCATGCGTGCGTCCAACGCAAAGCGTATCGCGCTCCTCAAACGCACGCTGCTTGCAAATTTTTGCACAGCTTTGCACCCGACGAATCAAAATATCGCACGCCTGCGTGAGCTGATAACAAAGCGCAGTATCGCCAAGATCGGTAGAGGTCATTCCGTAGTGAACCCACCGGCTTGGCTTGGCTGCGCCATGCGGGACTTCGGCGTCGATATAAGAGCCCATATTCGTGAGAAATGCAATTACGTCATGATTGGTCACCGCTTCAATCTCATCGACTTCCTCACGATTAAAGTTCGCGTGTGCGCGAATCCATGCGGCTTCTTCTCGCGTAATGCCAATAGTGCCTAGCTCAGCTTGCGCCTCACAGGCAAGAACCTCAATCTCCTGCCAAATGGCGTACTTGTTTTCAAGTGAGAAAATATGACCCATTTCTTTTCCGGTATAACGATCAATCACCTTGGATCTCCTCTACTCTGTTCCAAAAGACAAAAGGTCAGGCATCATGTGATACCTGACCTTGAAGTTCCTGGTGGGCCGTTAGGGAATCGAACCCTAGACCTTGGGATTAAAAGTCCCCTGCTCTGCCATCTGAGCTAACGGCCCGTTATCTGTCAGGCGTGGCAATTTTACCACGCGCGTAGATAGTGTAACAGTTTTACTCCCAAGCCCACTGACCATTTACAAAGATTGGTGTTTCTTCTCCATTAACAGAAACTCCCCATATGTTCAAATCGTCCGTTCCAATCATAAAATCCACGTGGGTAGTGCTTTGATTAATCCCATGGGCGAGAAGATCTTCTCGACTCATGTCAAGACCGCCCTCAATACATTCAGGGAAGCCCATACCAAGCGCAAGGTGGCAACTTGCGTTCTCATCGTAGAGCGTATCGTAGAACAAAATCCCGCTCTGTCTGATGGGAGTGTTTTTTGAAATAAGAGCGCACTCCCCTAAATACGACCCGCCGTCCTGCTCTATGATTGACGTCAAGACGTCTTTTCCGATCTCGGCATCATAATCAATGACTTTTCCCTTTTCAAACTTAAACCAGAAATTTTTTACAATCTGCCCAACATGAATAAGGGGAAGCGCCGAATAGACAATACCGTCCACTCGATTTCTGTCCGGAGACGTAAACACTTCCTCTGTTGGAATATTGGGGAAAAACGCTACACCACTCTGCGTTTTTCCGGCTCCGCCGTCCCAAAGGTGTCCTGCATTCATGCCAATGGTCAACTCCGTACCGTTTTCTGAACGATACACCAACCTATCAAATCGATGAGAATTCAAGAATCGTTTTGTCTTTTCAAATGTTGCGTTGTGTGTTTCCCAGGTACTCTCGGGATCTTCTCCGCTTGCCCGAGCAACATCCAAGATCGCAACCCAAAGACGATACACGGCCTCCGCTTCCGAAAGATTTGGGAAGACTTCTTTTGCCCAAGGAGCAACGGGTACACCCGCGATGCACCACGCATTGCGGCCAAAATCCAATCCGCTGCGAAAAACGTCACAGTCAATATTTCGCGCCCGAGACTCCGCCGCCGGTTTTGCCGGATCAATTCCCTTTAAAATATTGGGATCGCGTGCTTCCAAAAACAGGAATGCCGCCCCTTCTTCCGCAAGTGAATTGAGCTGTTCTTTTACCCATGAGGGAGTCTTTGAAAGTCTCTCTACCGACACGTTCTCGTACTTAATACGAGTTGATTCCGCATCGCTCCAAAGAACCGTTACAAATCCCGCTCCGGCAGCATAGGCAGCGCGCTCTATTCTTCTCGCAAAGTCGGCTACTTGAATTGGCGCGGAAACAACGAGGCTCTGTCCCTTTTGAACCGCACAGCCCTTTCTTACAAGAAGCTCTGCGTAACGATCTATCTGTTCAGAGAGTGCATCTGTTGCAATCTTTGCCTCTTGATCAGTCATTGGAATCGGAGCCATGTTGTCCCTCTCATAAAGAAGGCCCCGAAGGGCCTTAAAGTATCCTTGGAGCGGGCAACGGGATTCGAACCCGCGGATGATGGCTTGGGAAGCCATTGCCTTACCACTTGGCGATGCCCGCGTGCACAGTGCATTTTACCATAGTAAGGCAGGCGCACTTTCCTCGTCTTCATGCTTTTCTCGTTTCTTGCACCACTCTGCTTTGCGATAAATGTGAAGAATTTGTTTATCAAAAATTTGCCATATAGAAAGCTCTTCATCAAAGATATAACCGATTTTATCTCGAGAAGATGCGTGTGCTTGAGCGCGCCTACCTTTTTGAAAACAAGGTGTTCGTGCAGACAAATACCGGTCAAAGAGCGGTCAGAATCCGGTCAGATTGCTTCTTTAGCATTCTTTTCACCTATTGAAAGGAGTGCCATGAACGCTTGTACTACCCTCTTCACACATGCACCATCTCTGTCGTCCAACCTCCACAAGAGGCATCGATGCTTTGTCTTGCTCTCGTGGATACTGCCGCTTTTAATTGTCAGCGCACTTTTGGTGCAACTCTATCAACTCTGGCTTCCGCGCACGGTTTTTGCCAAAGAGTCCGAAACGATTACGGTAGCCGACCGTAAAGATTTTCCCGATGGTCGCAATATCCCTCAATGGATGGGATCAAACGGAGCTTTTCTCTACTGCGGTGATGAACTCAATAAAACGGGGGCTCAATATGGGGACACCCTCGCCGTCATGAATCCCGAGGATTATCACAGCCTGAGAACCGCGGATGGCGCAAATAACGGATCGTATAGCGAGCGGCAACTGAAGGCACTTGACTTCATTCTCTATCACGGTGCTCGCGGAGACCAACCGGAGAATTTAATCTATGGAATTTCCGCCGATTGGCGCGCACGTGAAGTAACACAGTTTGCCATCTGGGGTGTCTTGCGCGGAGACCCTCATCTTGTAACTACCGTACTGCCTGAGGCAAGCATGGCGCACGCTGCTGAAGCTTTGGCCAAAGACGCTCTCGCATACGCCGATTCCGGTGGAGGCGGACCTGAGGAAGGCTCAGCAAAACTCCTTGTTCCTCCCTCTAATCGGCAAGTCCTCCTTTTTATGGCAACAAAAACCGAGGCCCCTAAAGGACAGCTCAAGATCAAAAAACACTCTGCACTCTCACAGAACATATTTAAGGAAAAGACTCTCTACTCCTTAGATAAAACCGTATACGGCATCTTTTCCGATAAGGAATGTTCAACCAAGATCTGCGAAGTCATCACCGACGATGTCGGCGAGACTGATGGCATCGAGCTTCCTGAAGGGACATACTACGTCAAAGAAATACACCCTCCGCTTGGCCATATGATTGATCCAGCAATACATGAAGTAACCGTTGCCGGAAACACTGCCGTTGAGCTCCCTTGTGAAGATGTTCCCTATGGAGCAGCCGGGCTCACCATCAAAAAAGAAGATATGGAACTGCAGAGCGGCCCTCAGGGCGGTGCCACTTTGAAGGGAGCTGAGTTTAGTGTCTCGTATTTCGCAAATACTGAAGGCACGACGGAGGGAAAGCCTCTGGCATCTTGGGTATTTGCGACCGACGAGCACGGTATTGCGGAGTTTAGCGAGGACTCAAAAGTACGCGGCGACGAGCTTCCAACTCACAATGGGGCTGCCTGGATGCCGCTCGGAACATACACGATTCAAGAAACAAAAGCTCCTGCGGGCTATACTCTTCCGGATGCCTCGCTCTCCATTTACACACTTTCACTTGAAGATGAAAAACCTGTTTGGAAAAAACTTGACGACGGAAACGCAACCTCACATGATGTACATTCCGTTACTTTTAAAGACACCGTGAAACTCGGAAGCATTCACGTCACTAAACAGGCGCACGATCCTCTGTATACGGATCTACATGCTCTCGAGGTTACCCAGACGCCTTCCCTGAGCGGCGCTGAAATTGAAATCACCAACGAGTCCGAGCACCCCATCCTCTATAAAGGTATATGGGTGGCGCCTCACGAAAAAGTCGCTTCAATCACTACCGATGACAACGGTTCCGCACAAATCGATGGACTTCCCTTTGGCACCTATCAACTAAAGGAAACAAAGGCTCCCGAAGGCTTTGCTCTTAACGACAGTTGGAATCCTATGGTCTCTGTATCTGAGAACCAAACGATTGTAGAAGCTCCTCCTCTTGTTGATAATCGCATCTGCATGTCCACAGAACTTGCTACGTTGGACAACACACATAAAGCAGCTGCTGAGAAGGAAATCAAACTGGTAGATCACGTCTCGTACGAGGGGCTTACCCCTGGCCAGGAATATGAAGTAAACGTTGATCTCCATCCAGCAGGACAAGATCCTTCCCCCAAAAATAAGCTTTCTTCTGCCCACGTCACATTCACACCAGAAAAATCAGAAGGAACCGTTGATGTTCCTATAACACTCTCCGGAGATAGCCTTCCCGATGCGGTAACGGCACATGACACCATCACGCAAAACGGTACAAACGTAACCTCTCACACGGACAAACACTCAAAATCCCAAACGGTCCATATCACCAAACCCAAAAAGACCGTCAAGAAAGAAGTTATCCCACATACCGGAAATGAGAGTTTTACCATTCCCGTTATTGCTTGTGCGGGTGCAGGTCTTATTCTCTTTGCCTTCGTGTCAAGCAAGCATCGTGCGTAGTTCAAAAGGAGCAAAACGAACCGACTCATTACATATGGAAGAGGTCGTATGAAGCACTTCATACGACCTCAAAACACTCGCTATTGTTTTTCTTAGATTAGGAGCGTCGGATAAGCTCTGTAACAAGAGCTGCCACATCAACGCACTGCTCGGAATCGACATTCTCATAAACGTCAGTTGCCCGGCGACTCTGGGCGGGAAGTTTATTCTCGTCAAGCCCCATAAGAGTTACGGAACGAACTGAATTTCTCATTGCCTGTGTGCTGTCCGTAGAATCCCAGTCGTACTCGGTGGTTGTGATATCAATGTGAAGGTTGTCCGCCGCCGTTGTAAGCATACGAATCATACGCCTATCTGCACGCCGCGTATTTATGGACCCCTCGTTTTTAAGAATACTGAGCTGGCCGGCACCAATACAATCAAGGTTAATGAGGAAGGCTCCGCGAATATCAGTTCTGTGTTTAGAGAGGAAGTTATCCATGCCTGCATAATCAAAATCTGACGCGCCAAGAGCAACAAACCAAATGTCGTGAGAAATAAGCCTATCGTCCGTCATGGCAAGGATTGCATCACGTAAATCTTCTGCTTCCGGTTTCTCTGACTCTGCTGCTTTATCCTGATCGGTCGCCGCTCCATCTTGAGACTCTTCCGAGGTGTCTGCCACACGAAGACCATCACGCGTAGCTGCTCCACCTTTCCAATCATCAGAAGGAGTGGTGTCTTTGCGTCCAAAGAGCTTAAACGAGCGACGTTTTGCTTCCGGTGTTGGAGAGATGTGAGTAACTGTCTCTGAGTCAGTTTCGGACAGTCTTTCTTCTTCCCTCTCTGTATCTTCTGTGCTTTGGTTATCTGCTCTGTCATATCGAGCATCATCCATATCCACAAACGGATCCACTTCGTCTCCGGATGGATCGGGAAGATCAAACAGAGAAGCACGTCGAGCCAGGTTGTTCTTTTCGGCAACTTTTCCGGTAAGTGGAGCCGCTATCGTTGCATCGGCATCATCAGGAGTCTCTGTACCTTCAAGAGGCTTATCGACGTTCTGGTGTACCTGCTGCATGGTTGCATCAACTTCGTCTTCAACCGACCCTTCTGCAACGGCATCCTTGAGCTCTGCAGTTTCGGTTGCGTCAGGTGTTTGCTCGGTTTGTTCATGCTCTACGTACTCAATCTCGCAGTCTTCTGGAAGAATCTGCAAAGACTCAAGTACCTCTGCCCCACGACGTGTACCCTGGCTTTCAGGAGGAGTAAGAAGATATGTGGACTTAGAAGGACGCTTGGATTCGGGGCGACGTCCGGTTGGTCGAACATTTTCAAGAATACCAAGCAGGGCGGCTACGGAAGACTTGTTGTCGTTTGCGCCAATTGTACAGGGAGCAAATCGCTCAACGATTTTGGATACCGAAACAACAAGCATCGGAAGCGTAAGAACAATGCCTACGATCCAAAGAAATATCCGCACACCATCAGGAAGAAAGCGAAATATCTGCAATACCGAACAAATGACGACCGCCGCAACACAATATTTACTGTATTTCTTTACGAGATATACATACTGAGCAACTGGAGTGGTGTAGAGGAAGTTCTCATGTGGGGCATCATAGTGGGCGACAATAACAATAGGGCGATTTCCCTTTGTTACCAGCTCGCCGGTGGCCTCATGCTTTGCCACAACGTTCTGGCTCCGCATACGCGAGCCAATGCGTGCAAACACATTGTTTCCGTTAAGATACTTCAACACAAATAGAGCAGCGGCACCCAGCGTTATTACAACACCCAAAATAAAGAGAGCTACATTGCTTAAACCCGAAAGGATAATGCCCACAAACAGAAGAATTGCAAAGAAGGCAACTTCTATGCCATTGCTTGAATGAACATCAAATTCCTCAACAGAGGGTTCGAGGCCGTGCTGACGAATCTCATCGGCAATAAGTTGTGCTGCCTGGAATTCCTCCTGGCTACCTGCTGGAGCAATGCCAATTTGCTCGTCAAGATAATCCACGTAGTCGTGTGTAATTGCCATACTGCTTTCCTTTACGGATGGACAACTCTCTGATACATACGCGATAAGTATACTTCTTATCTAAAAAATGAAAGCGTACAGTTGCAGGTAATATAAGAAATTGATGAATACTGTACAAGACTCACTCAGTCTCTCTAAGATAAGTATCGTATTTGTTATGGCATCCTTACCGCACAATACAGAGAGGTTCCCTTCGTGCCTAAAGAAGAGTTTACTGACATATCCACAGATGAGAGCGGTGCTCGTGAGCTTATCTCCTTCATTCTCTATCTCTTTGAAGCCGACCGTCCTGTCCCGCAAACAACTCTGCAAAGAATTTTTTGTGCAGAAAAGTCCCACGAAGCCGCTCGAAAAAAATTAGGGCGTTTTTGTGAACGCGCCAAGATGCTCGGAATCACTATCAAAAAAACAGGAAATTTCTCAACCGGAACCCTCGAAATTGACCCCATTTCTTTTTATTCTCCAACAAACCTTCCTCCCGAAGATGTTCTTTTGGGATTTATAAAAGCCTGTGAGGCACTTCTCGCCGGCAATACACTCCCCTACGCAGACACGCTTCGGATGGCGCTTGCAAAACTAGACCCTACTTTTGTTGCCTTGGAGATGCCTTTCGATAACAAACCCTCGCATCAATCTGAAAAATCGCGAATTTTAGATACTCTGTTTTCTGCTCTCGATAAGACCTGTGCCGTAGAAGCGTGCTACGAAGACGCATCGGCCCATGAAAAAACGCTCCTACTTGCGCCTTTTGGCCGTTTTGCTGCATATGGCAGTGAATATTTTGTTGTTGCCCAACTTTCTCAAAATGGCACCTTTTCACACCCACCAAAGACATACCGAATCGATCGGTTTAAATGGGTACGTCTGCACCCAGAGATTTCATTCGAAATTCCTGCCGACTTCTCCATTCAAGACTTTTATTTCTTCCCTTTTGAATTTGGCTCGCAGGATCCTGTACAACTAACGTTTAAACTCATGAAAAACACTCCCGCCCCCTTGCAGCGCCAACTAAAACAGCGCGCAATTTATGAGTCGCAAACGGATTGCTGGTCTCTTTCCGTGCGAAATATATCCGAGACTGTCGTATGGGCAATTGCAAATGACATACTCCCCGTTGCTCCTCAACCGTTTGTTACCATGTGGAAAGAGTATCTTTTAGGCGGGGTGAACCACTATGCCAACAAATAGTAACTCCGGACGAGACGGGCAAATAAGCGTTGCACGAAAACTCCTTGTTCTTATTGAAGCCCTGAGCGTAGAGGGTGCTTATATCGACAAAAAAGAAGTTGCTCGACGCCTCGGCCTTTCTGATACCGAAGCTCACCTCCTCTTTTATCTCCTACTTTCAACGGACCGTGGTGAATATCAACCGCTTCCTTTTGTCTCAGATGACTCTCTTTCCTATATAGCAGCACATACCCCTCTGAAACCTTCTCTTTTTGATCGCCGACCGGCTCTCACCTATTCCGAAACACTGTCTCTTGCAGTGGTTTTTCGCGCACTTAAAATATCGGCCGATAGTCCTTTACAAAAGCTTCTCTCTCCGCCCGTCTCCTCGCATGTCGTTTCTGAAAAACTCATAGATCGAGTTGTTCAGCCGGAAGTTTCCGACACCGAGCAAACACGTCTTTTTATCTGTGTTAAAGCAATAGCGGCACAACAAAAGTTGCTTTTCTCTTACCAACACACAAATTCCCCTTATAAGAATAAAGAGCACCCTTCGGACAAAAGGAGCGTTCTTCCTCTTGAAGTAATCCAAGATGTCTCCGGCTGGAAACTTGAAGCCTTTGATTTAAAGAAACACAGCGCGCGAACCTTTTTTATTTACCGCATGGAAAACCTAAAGACCATATCTTTGGATTTTGAGGAGCTTAAACAGACGTATCTTCCCACAGAAACAGCGGATGTTCCTAGGGTCACTCTCTTTTTTGACGATAAGAAATATCTGTCGCTTTTTGGATGGCATGACCTTCAGATTGTTCAAGACAATACTGATGACGCTCTCTCTAAGCCGATTGATCCATCTAAACCTATCGTAGCCTCCGTGCCCTTTTTCAAAAACGAATGGCTTCCGCGGCACATATTGGCCTGCCACGGACATGTGTGGACCGATGATCCCGCCCTCATTAATGCCATACAAAACCTTGCTCAAAAACTTCTCCGCGAATCAGATGATCATTAAGCCCCATGCTCTTCTCGCCAGCGGGCAATAAAGTTCCTTACGTCGTCTCTGTATACAATACTTGCCTGCTTTTTTGGAAGGGAATTTAAGAACTGCTTTCCATATCGCTTGGATACAACCCGAGAATCCGCAAGAACAAGTATGCCCTTATCGCTGCCGCTCCGAATGAGTCTGCCTGCGGCCTGTTTCGTAGCAATAACGGCTTCCGGCAATGCGTATCTCCACCACGCGCGCTCTTCTCGCTGTGAGCGCTCTTTGGAAATCGGATCATTTGGGCTTGCAAACGGAAGCCGGGGAATAACGACACAACGCAGCGTATCTCCTACGGCATCAAAGCCCTCCCAAAACGATTTAAGCGCAAAAAGCGAACATGCCTCGTCCGCAACAAAGCGATCACGAAGACGTCGTGCGGATCCACTTCGTTCTTGGCATTCAAGCAATAAACCGTTCTCTGCAAGACGGGGCTTGAGCCTCTCGTAGAGCTGCTCCATATCTCGACGATTTGTGAACAGCGTTAGAACAGAGCCTCCCATACCAACATGAATGTCATAGAGAACGTCTTCAAGAACTTGCAGATATCTGGCATCGTTTGGCTCGGGGATGTCTTTTGGAACAACAACCGTCATATTCTCATTAAAATCAAAACTTGAATCAAGTTCTCTGCTCTGGTGTGAAAAGTCTCCTTTACTTAATCCGATTGCCTCATCAAAGTGATCAAAGTTATGCGAGACCGCCATGGTTGCCGAGGTAAAAATAACCGAGTACATCTCGGGAAGCCATTTTTGTGCAAGCTCTTCTCCAATATCGAGCTTCTCGGCACAAAGCATTTCTTGCCCCCTATTGGATTTTGATCGAGAGAGCTGTGCGGAATATACGTAGCTCGTATCTTTTCCCGCGCATATCAGCTGTAAGCCAAAGAAAAACTCTGACAAAAACGACGTTGATTCCTTAAGGTTTGCCGCCAGTTTGGCGTCTACCGGGCTCAAGGCAGCTCCTGCTTCATCAAAGGCTTTAATAGCGGGCTCTAAAGTCTCAATACAATGTGCTCCCGCATCTGCCACTTCTTTCCACTCTTCGGTCTCCCGTATTTCCCCGTCAATCCAAAGTGACACATTGCTGTATCCGCCGTCGCCCTTGGCAAGCGGCAGAAGGGCATGCACGCATGAAAAGAACCCGGACGAGGCAACCATCGCGCGAGCCGTTGCGTATGCAGCCTTCACGAGCATGCGCTCGAGAAGAGACGCTCCTTCAAGCTTTGCGGAAGCCGCGATGATTGATGAAAGGGTGCCGCTCTTTTGCGTGCCTAAAAACTCAAAACCTGCGCCGATCTTGTCGCCCTGTAACTCAATTGCCCACTGTCGGCGTGCCTCAGCTTCAAATCCATGGGCCTCGTCAATCACCCAATGCCTGATAGGAGGAAGTATCCTGCCGTCAACCGAAACGTTTCTAAGCAGGAGCGAGTGATTGGTTACCACGACATCAGATTCAGCGGCTCGTCGTCGCGCGCCGTGTATAAGACACTCATGCGGAAAATAAGGACATTGGTTGCGCAAGCACTCGCGAGAAGTCGTCGTAAGGAGCTTACGGGGCACATAGCGCCACCTGATACCAAGAGCATCCAAATCGCCGTCAATCGACTGGCATGAAAACGCATACGAGACGGCAAGCGCGGTGAGCATATCGGCCGCAATGGAAGCCTGCGATCGGTTCTCATGCTTATACAGGCCAAGCGGCAGCTCTTCCTCCACCGCCCTGTCCATCCTGTGAAGACACGGATAGTGTTCGTAGCCCTTAAGACTACAAAACGTTACGCCTCCGGGAATCACCCGATTAAGGACCGGCAACTCATGAGAAATAAGCTGATCGGTGAGGGCATTTGTCTTGGTAGCAATGCCAACGGTAACGTTGTTTGCTTTTGCAAACAAAACCTCCGGCAACAGATACGCAATCGATTTGCCCACACCGGTGCCTGCCTCAATTGCTCTATGTGATGATGTGGCAAGCGCCTTTCTCACTTCAAGCGACATTTCACATTGCTCCGGTCGCACCTCATATGAATCATACATACGAGAGATAAGGCCCTGCGGAGCAAACGCCTGCTTTATTTCAGATGCCGAAGAAACCTTGGGCGGCGGATCTTGATCTTTCGCATCAGCGCGGACCTTTCCTTTTTTGCTGGCGACAAGTACGCTGCGTATGTCTTTCATTGAAAATGGTCGTGGTGATGTTCTTGTCGTTCCTGCCGCGAGAGCAGCTGCGACACCAGCGGTTATTTCATTTAATTGTGGACCAAGGGGAGTCCCCGCCCCTTTTACCGCCTCTTGCTTCATGGCGGCAATGTGGGCAAAAATTGGCCGTAATGTCCACTCAACATCCTCGTGCATTTCTGCAAACATATCGAGAAGACCGCGGGGAAGATCCAGTAATCCCAAAAGTATAATGCGCCACATCCCCACAAGCGCATCAACGTCGTCGCTTGCACGGTGCGTTACCCGAAGCGCTCCAAAGGCCTCAGCCATACGCGAAAGCTTATGGGAAGACAGTCGTGGAAGTGCGATGCGTGAAAGAGAAAGCGTATCGATCCACGTATTGGAAACTTCATGACCTCCGGGAACTCTCTCTATGAAAGTTCGGTCAAAGGTGGCATTATGTGCAAGAACAGGGAGGCCTCCGACAAAATCTGCAAGTGCGCCTACGGCCTCTTTAGCGCGCGGAGCTCCCGCAACGTCTTCATCGGTGATGTGTGTAAGCGCCACTATTTCCGGTGGAATAGGTTTTCGGGGGTCTACAAATGTTTCAAAGCGCTCGACAACCTCTCTACCGGAAATTTTTGCCGCAGATATTTCAATCAAACCACACGTCTTAAAAGAAAGGCCGGTAGTTTCGGTGTCGAGAACAACGATGTCTTCTTCAAGAAGGTCAAACTCCGTCGTTTTAGCCCGCTCAGCAAGCGTAAGATACGACGCTCGAATGTTTTCAGGAGTGTCGGGAAGAAGAAGATCTTGAAGCTTCTGTTGTGTGTCATCTCGCTGCGTGAGAGCTTCAGGCTCAAAGCTCTTCTCGCCGGAAAGATTTGTATTTGCTGTCTGCATATGCCTTATTGTGCTTGGTTTTTACCGTGTTCTTCAAGAGCGTACTCAATGAACCGTGTGCAGAGCTCAGAAAACGGAATGCCATCCGTACGCGCCGAATCCGGAATAAGTGAGCGTTCCGTCATTCCCGGGATCATGTTTGTCTCAAGAATAACCGGAGTTCCATCGGCTTTTACAATAAAATCACTGCGAGAAACACCTCTGCAACCAAGGGCCTTATGAGCACATATAGCAAGCTCTTGAGCGCGTGCGTACACATCGGGTGCAAGCCGAGCGGGAGTAATGTGATGGAGCGATGCAGGCTCTGCCTTCACTTCAATGCTATAAAACTCATCTTCAAAAACAATCTCGACAATCGGGAGCGCCGTGGGATGGTCGTTTCCGATAACGGGAACCGTAATTTCAGTACCCACCACACACTCTTCAATCAAAACTCTGTCGCCTTGAACTCCCGCGTCTGCAATTGCTTGGAGAAGCCGATCTTTGCTCGTAACTCGCGTAACACCAAAACTTGATCCATTCGCTGCCGGTTTAACAAAAACAGGAAGCCCCAAGTCCGTAACAACCTGCTCGATTTCCTCGTCGGTAAACTTCGTACCGGCGCTGACATCGATACCTTTGGGCACTGGGATGCCGGCTTGCTTGTACATAAGCTTCGATACTTCTTTTTCTGTTCCCATAGCTGAGGCGAGCACCCCGGAGAAGGTGTAGGGAATGTGGAGAATCTCAAGCAAGCCTTGAATGCAGCCGTCCTCCCCATAGTGTCCGTGCATCGCGACAAACGCCACGTCATATGAGCCCTTCACAAGCTTTTCTATGGCACCGGGAAGTGCGATATCAAGCAGCTCAACCTTTTCAAAACCTGCCTGTTTAAGAGCCTTTTTGACTTCTTCTCCCGATTGCAGAGAAATTTCATGTTCGTCAGACCAACCTCCGGCCAAAACAATGACTGAAAGCTTTTTTAATTCATCACGCGTCATGTACGCTCCTTCAAAGTCAGCTGCTAAAATACACCCAATAAAGATTTCTCTTATAAGAGGATACCGCGAGAACACAATAAGATTACGGACAAGGATAAAAATGCAGTCAGATACTACCCCCAGCGATGCTTATTCCCCAAAACACCCCTCCCCTTCGATTAAGCGTGGCCTAAAGACACTTTCCCATGCAGAAATCGTTGAACTTGTAGAGAATCTCGGACAACCCAAATTTCGTGCAAAGCAATTGGAAGATTGGATTTGGTCTAAGGGTGCAACTTCGTTTGATCAGATGAGCAACCTTCCAAAGTCACTTCGAGCGGAGCTTGCAAAGACAGTCTCTTTTCAAAGCATCACTCAGGTGACCCGTCAACTCTCCCAAGATGGCAGCCGTAAATATCTCCTCCAATATCCCGATAACGTATGCGTCGAATGTGTTGGCATGCCCACGGGAAATAAGCTCGCTGTTTGCGCATCAACACAGGCAGGATGTGCTATGGGATGCGCTTTTTGTGCCACTGGAGCAGCCGGGCTCACGCGGTCTCTCTCGGCATCTGAAATCTACGACCAGGTTCTTCACATCCGAAATGACTTTGAAATGCGTGTTTCAAGCGTTGTCTTTATGGGACAGGGAGAACCCTTCATGAACTATGACAATGCTCTTGAAGCGCTAAGACTTCTCAATTCCCCTCACGGTCTTGGTATTGGCGCACGTCATCTTACAATTTCTACCTGCGGTGTTATTCCAATGATTAAGCGTTTTGCAAACGAGCCAGAGCAGTTTACTTTGGCGGTCTCCCTCCACTCTGCCGTTCAAAAAACTCGCGATATGCTTATGCCCGGAGTCCGAAAATACTCTCTCCTCCATCTGTACGACATCATGGGAGAATATGTCGAGAAGACCGGGCGGCGTCCGACCTATGAATACGCCCTTATTGGAGGTATAAACGACTCTGAAAACGAGCTTGGAGCCCTTCGCGATTTCTGTCGTGGAACCCTTGCGCATGTTAATCTCATTCAATTAAACGAGATTCCGGGATCTAAATTTCATCCCTCAACCCCAGCTCGCGCACAACAATTTGTCACGAAGCTGGGTGAAGTTGGCGTTGAAGCTACTATAAGAATTTCTCGCGGAGCAGACATTGACGCTGCCTGCGGACAGCTTAGTCAAAAACTTCGTCAGCTCTAAGACACCCGCTTGGATATTAGAACTTTTGTTCTAATATCCAAGTTCAGTCCATTGGCGATTTATATTCTGTCTGTGCTCCTCAAGATTTATCGAATGATCCTCAATACCGGATGCGTCTAAAGCAGAAAGAACTCTTTTTGTTGAAAAGATGGTCTTTTTTCCTGCTGTAAGCACTTTTCTTCGAGCATCTTTTGTAAGAAGACAATAGGTTGTGGCAATTGCGGCTCCTGCAAAAATACCGGATACAAAAAGCAGCCGAGGCCTAATCCTCACGAAGACCATCCCCCTGGGTTAGAAGACCAACAAGTCTTGCCAGTTCTTCGTCATCCGAAAATTCTATTTCAATCTTGTTCTTTCCGCGAATATTTCGAACCTTTACTGTTGTGTCAAGCACAAGCCGTAGTTGTCGGGCGGCTCTCTTATATGTTTGAGGTAATGGTTGACGCTGAATCTTTACGTTCTCTCTGCCAGAAAAAAGCGGTGCGAGGTTTTCTGTCTGCCTCACCGACAAATTCTCTTCTATTACCTTCTGAGCAAGCTTTAGGCGACCTTCTTCTCCGGCAACCGCTAGAATTGCACGGGCATGTCCCGCCGAGAGCTGTCCCGCCGCCATATACTCCTGAATTTCTTTTGGAAGATCTAACAAACGCAAAGTATTTGTAATGGCCGAGCGAGACTTTGAAATAATCTTCGAAAGTTGTTCTTGAGTAAGGCCGTCTTTTTTTATAAGTTCCTGATATCCGCGTGCTTCTTCAATAGGACTTAAATTTGATCTCTGAAGGTTTTCAATAAGAGCCAGCTTAAATACTTCTTCATCAGATATGTCTCTAATAATAACGGGAACTTCCTTCAAACCAGCTTTTTTAGCCGCCTGATAACGTCTTTCTCCAGCAACTATTTCAAATCCCTGGTCCTTTTTTCTCACAAGTAACGGCTGTAATACACCGTTTTGTTTTATAGAATCCGCAAGCTCCTCAAGTTCTGTCTCATCAAATTGCTTTCGCGGCTGATCTTTATTTGGCTTTAACTTTGAAAGCGCAAGCGCTGTCGTTTCTTTTGGCCTTCCTGTCTCTGCATTAGCTTCGCTAATTAACGATGAGAGACCTTTACCCAACCCTGATTTTTTAGCCACGACGAATCACTTCCTTTGCAAGCTTCACGTATGCGAGAGATCCTTTACTAATACGAGCATACATACTTATTGGTAGTCCATGACTTGGAGCTTCCGCTATTTTAATATTTCGGGGAATGAGAGTTTTAAACATCTTATTGCCAAAGTAGTTTGAAACTTCTTCAACTACTTGCTTTGAAAGAGTGGTGCGACTGTCAAACATAGTCATTACTACGCCAAACACTTCAAGATCCGGGTTAAGATTGCTTTGAACCATGGCCATAGATTCAAGAAGTTTTGAAACTCCTTCAAGGGCATAATATTCACACTGAATTGGAACAAGAAGACTATCGGCTGCGACAAAAGCGTTTATAGTAAGAAGGCCAAGCGAAGGGGGACAGTCAATAAATACATAATCAAACTCGTCTTTTACCTCTTCAATTGCTTTCTTTAATACATACTCTCGATTTTCCTTATTTACAAGTTCAATTTCAGCACCGGCAAGTTGTATGGTTGCGGGAACAACAAAAACACGTTCTTCTGGAGTTGGAAGAATAAGGTCTTTAATGGAATATTCGTTGAGAATCACATCGTAAATATCATGTTCAAGCTCTTCTTTTTCTATTCCATACCCACTTGTAGCGTTTCCTTGGGGGTCAAAATCAATAAGAAGTACTTTCTTCTTTGTCTCTCCAAGAGCAGCAGTTAAGTTAACAGCTGTTGTTGACTTTCCAACTCCTCCTTTTTGGTTAATAATCGCAATAACCTTACAATCCTTCTCGGGATATGCACGCTTTTGGTCTTTATAGTCCATATTTCCTCCGAATTGACCCAAAACGTTACCGACATAATAATCTTGCCAAATGTTTCACATGAAACATTCGGCATTTCTTTGTGCAATAATCCTACACTAATTATCATCCGCAGAGTGGATGCTTTTTTGCTTCTCCATTTTTTCTCGGTAAGATTATCTTCGATTTCTTAGTCTTCTGAAAAATGAGAATCTCTCGATGTCCAAATTCATTCGGTAACTCAAATGTTTCACGTGAAACCATTTTAAATCCACAAAGTTTTGCCATCTGAAGTGCGTCTTGAAGCTCTTTTTCCTCAATATTTGCCTTTTGTAAAAGGAGTTTTCCTTGGTCCATCAGAAACGGCTCGGCGTATTCCATAACAACATTTGCTTTTGCTACAGCTCGGGCAACAACAAATCGAAAACTTCTCTTCATTTTTGCTTCTATTTCCTCTGCACGCATTTGTTTTGCGATAATTCTATCCTGTATTCCAAGCTGCTCTGCAAATTCACTTACCGCAGAAATCTTCTTTCCAATAGAATCAATAAGAAGCCCTTTACACTCTAAGACACAGCCAAGAGGAATTCCAGGAACTCCACCTCCGGTTCCTATATCACAAAAAGAATCTTCCTCTGAACATGACATAAATTTTGACAGCAAAAGGGAGTCCAATATATGAAGTATAAGCGCACTATCTATATCAGTAATGCGGGTTAAATTGAGAGTTTTGTTTTTCTCGAATAGTAGTTCAAGATACATGAGAAGAAGTTTTCGTTGTTCATGCGTTGTAGAAAGATCGTATATATTAAGAAGCCTCAAAAGTTTCTTCTCGTTCTCCTCTGTATATACTTTCTCCATATCCAGTGACTCCTTACTCTCAGTAAAATGACAAAACCTTCTATAGCAGAAACTCTTGTCAAAAGAAAAGGGAGGATTTCTCCTCCCTTAGTGTACTTGTTATAAGAAAAAACTTAAACATTCACTGCCGTAATAACAACACGCCTGTACGGATCCTCACCTTCAGAATGGGTGGTAACTTGATCCTCTCCACGAAGCGCAATATGTACAAGACGACGCTCGTACCCATTCATAGGAGCAAGAGCTATACGATTCCCGTTTTTCTTCACGCGTTCAGCGGCAGAGCGCGCCATGCTTTGAATCTTTGCTCGACGACGACTCTTATATGATTCTACGTCTACAACTATTGGATAATGGAAGTGAAGAGAAGCACTCATAAGTGAGGAGAGTACCATTTGAAGGGCGTCCAGTGTATTTCCATGACGACCAATAAGAATAGCTAAATTCCCACCCGTAATATCAAGGATGAGTTCTCCCTCGTCTCCATCGTACTCATCAATCTCACATTCATGCTCCCCAAAGAAGGAGAGAAGATGTTTAAGATACAGAACCGCCTTATCGGCTATCTTATCCATCTCAGAATCCGTTAAAGCGATACCATTTTCATAATGGGATCTAATCTCGCTAAATTCGTCCGTTATGCCTTCTACAGAGAAAGAAACCTGGGAAAGATCGCTCTCGTCTATATCAATTTCTTCCACGCCGTCCTCCATTATTATATAAAAATATTAACTATTATTTTTTTCAGACCTTCATTAAGCTCTTGTTTTAAAGCAACATAGATTTCTAATTCTTTTTATGCTGACGCGGCTTTCTCTCTTTACGTACTACGTCCACCTCAATAGGCTTGTTTTCCATCTGTGCAGATACCTTGGCCTTTTCTGACTCAAGAATCTTATTTGTGATAAGTTTCTGCTGAATAACCTGCCAAAGAGAGGACGTTACATAATACAAAAGAACAGCGGCAGGAACGGTCCAACCGAACCAAAGCATCACAAGAGACATCATGCCTCCCATGAGCATCTGCTGTTGTTTCTGGTCAGAAGCCCCATTGTTGGCATTCATCATTATAGGAATAAAGGTGAGTACACCAAAAAGTATGACAAAAACGAGGTATGGAATTACCCCGGTAATTCCGGAAGAAGCAAAAACCTCAGCAGGTGAAGATGCAATAGAGGAGAGGATTCCATAAAAGTGAGCATCATGAGGGACATTTCTTGCAACGGTAAAGAGTGCAAAGAAGATAGGCATCTGTAAAAAAATTGGGAGACATCCGCCGAGAGGATTGAATTTTATCTCTGCATAGAGTTTGCGCATTTCCTCTTGCTGTCTGGCCGGATCGTCTGCATATCGATCTTGAATCTCTTTAAGTTTTGGCTGCACCACTTGCATACGAGCCATCGACGCTGTTTGCTTATTTGTAAGTGGCACAAGAAGCAAACGGATAATGACGGTTAAGATAATGACCGCAAGACCCCAGTCACCACAAAACCCTTGGATTCCCGAAAGAATCGAAGTAAGTAAGTTAATAATCCAATCCCACATAGTTCCTCCGATCCGCTCCTTCACGGAACGGGATCATAGCCTCCGGCATGAAAAGGATGGCATCTAAGAATCCTTTTAATAGCAAGTCTGCTTCCTTTTCCAACACCGTATTTTTGTATCGCCTGAACTGCATATTCTGAACATGTTGGCGTATAAATACAATGTGCCCGAAACAAAGGAGATATGTTTCGTTGGTAGAAGCGAATTGCGCTTAAAAAACAGCGAGCGAGAAAAGAAGTTCTTCTCGATACATTCATAAGATACCAACTTTTCCGAGTAACCTTTGTAACTCACGTGAGACATCCTGCAAGGATGCATTATAGGTTCGAGGCGTTGCAAAAAGAATAATACCGTATCCTTCCACAGGTAGGCTTTCTATACGAGCAGCTTCTCGTAATACTCGCTTACATCTGTTTCTAACTACGGCATTCCCTAGTCTTTTTGGTGCTACAAAAGCAACACGAGCCTCGCCGTCCTCACAAGTCTTTGCTACTCGGATACAGATAAGAGAGCCATAGGCTCTCTTTCCGCAAGAGAAGACCCTTTCGAACTCACGAGGAGACTTAATGGTCTTCATAGAAACAAATCCTAAACGGTAAGGCGCTTGCGCCCCTTAAGGCGGCGACGAGCGAGCACGGCACGACCGTTCTTGGTTGCCATACGTGCACGAAAACCATGGGTAGTAGCGCGCTTGCGCTTATTAGGCTGGTAGGTACGCTTCATAACTATTCCCTCCCGGACGGGTACTATATCGAGCAAAAAGCCTTCAAATTGTACGCGCCTTATACCAAATTTGTCAATCAAATTGCAGATACTTATAAAGGTTTGCTTTTACTTTCGGAGAAAGATTGATACGTGTGTTGTAGAAACCGTCTTTCATTTCATCAATATATATCTGAATGAAATGTTTCTTTTCGTTCAAAATGATATGAAATGATACTATTATTTCAGCGCTTTTCTATTTGTATTATAG
>SKEP01000163.1_pt1 | contig 45995 bp, 45 predicted proteins | sample 4826901 | NCBI WGS metagenome assembly SKEP01 (sample SAMN11008806, study PRJNA524170) | human gut metagenome | biome: Human fecal sample; material: Feces; isolation source: fecal sample from pouch patient p4, p43, p49, p54, p55 | host: Homo sapiens | place: Israel: Tel-Aviv | collected 2014-03-20
GTGTCCCGGCTATGATCTGTATTATCGGCGTAGGGCTTTACCTGAGCCTGCGGACCGGGTTTGTCCAGATCCGCAAATTCCCGTATGCGCTTAAAACCACACTGGGAAGAATTTTTAAGAAGAAGGAGGCCTCTGACGGTTCCATGACACCTTTCCAGGCAGTCTGTACTGCGTTGGCAGGTACAGTAGGTACTGGAAATATCGCCGGTGTTGCCGGAGCTATCGCCATCGGCGGACCGGGAGCTGTATTCTGGATGTGGGTTTCCGCGCTCCTTGGAATGTGCACGAAATTTACAGAGGTTACCCTTGCAGTACATTTCCGTGAGAGAAACAGACATGGGGATTATGTAGGCGGACCTATGTATTATATTAAGAATGGTCTGGGAAAGAATTGGAGATTTCTTGCAGTTCTTTATTCTGCATTCGGTGTACTGACTGTATTTGGAACAGGTAATGCTACTCAGGTAAATACTATTACAACAGCAATTGATACAGCGCTTATAAACTTTAACGTAATTTCTGATTCTTCTACAGGCACACTGAATCTGATCCTTGGAATCGTGATCACTTTACTGGTAGGTATGGTGCTTCTTGGCGGCATTAAGAGAATTGGAAGTGTTTCCGAGAAACTGGTTCCATTTATGGCACTGTTTTATATCGTGCTTGCAATCGGTGTTGTTATTTTAAATATCGGCAGAGTTCCGGCAGTATTCCATGATATTGTTTACGGAGCATTCAATCCGTCAGCAGTGACCGGCGGTGTGATCGGAAGCTTTTTCCTCAGTATGAAGAAAGGTGTTTCCCGTGGTATCTTCTCAAACGAAGCCGGACTTGGTACAGGTTCTATCGCTCATGCGTGTGCGGATACAAGCAAACCTGTAAAACAGGGTATGTTTGGTATCTTCGAAGTATTTGCAGATACCATCGTGATCTGTACTCTGACAGCACTTGTCATCCTTGTAAGCGGTGTGCCGATAAATTACGGTGCAGCAGCAGGAGCAGAGCTTACAATTTCCGGATTTACTTCTACATACGGAAGCTGGATATCCATCTTCACAGCAGTTGCGATGTGCTGTTTCGCATTCTCAACTATTATCGGATGGGGACTTTACGGAGCACGATGCATTGAATTCTTATTCTCTGCCAAAGTTATCCGCCCGTTTATGATCGCGTATTCCTTAGTAGCGATCCTTGGTGCAACTGTAGACCTGGGACTCCTCTGGAGCATCGCCGAGACCTTCAACGGCCTCATGGCAATCCCGAACCTGATTGGTGTGTTCTTACTTTCAGGAACCGCCATTACACTTACGAAAGAATATTTCGCACAGAAGAATTAACATGAATAGCCCGGAGAGCAATTTTCCGGGCTATTGTTTTCTGAAAAAGGAGAAGAAGTATATGAAGCCGATCGCACATATAGAAAATGACTTTCCAACCAAATTCGGAATCCCCAGACAGAGCGGCCGGGTAGAAGCTTTGAAAGCGAGAATTGTATTTGAACCGGAATACCGCAATGCGGATGCCTGCCGGGGACTGGAAGAGTTTAGTCACATCTGGTTAATCTGGGAGTTTTCAGAGGCAAAACGAACAAAGTGGTCACCGACTGTCCGTCCGCCCAGGCTTGGTGGAAATGTGAGAAAAGGCGTTTTTGCCACCAGATCTCCATTCCGTCCAAATTCCATAGGTTTATCTTGCGTGAAACTTACAAAAGTATCTCTGGATGAGCCAGACAGCCCGGTGATCTTTGTAGAGGGTGCAGACCTGATGAATGGCACGCCGATTTTTGATATTAAACCATATATTCCCTATGCAGACTGTCATCCTGAAGCCACGGGAAGCTTTGCTGAATTTGTCAGAGACTATCATCTGAACGTAGAATTTCCACCCCATCTTCTGGAAAAAATCCCGCCGGAAAGCCGCGAAGCATTAATGGCGGTACTTGCAGACGACCCACGCCCTGCCTACCAGAATGATCCGGAACGCTCCTATGGAATGCCCTTTGGGGACAAGGACATCCATTTCCGCGTAAACGGGGATACTCTGCGGGTTCATGATGTAACAGATTTTGTAAAAAAACAGCAAGAATCTGCCACAGATTGTGAAAAATAACTATTTTCAGATATTTCTGTAAGAAAAGCTTGCAAAATTCCGTTTTATTCAATAAAATATTAAACATACTTTATGTTAGTAGAGTGAAAAAGACTAACAGGTTGCTGTTTACTTTGTGAACAGTAACAATAACAGTTCTCAGACAGGAACCGGACCGAAATAAATAATGATAGTGAGGCAGGAGACTGATCAGGAACAACAAGGCAAGAATAAGCGTTATCTGGAAATACTAAGTAACATATGAGGAGCAGGAAAGATGAAGAAAATTGTAAAATTCGGAGGAAGTTCTCTGGCAAATGCACAGCAGTTTGAGAAGGTAGGAGAGATCATCAGAAGTGATGAGAGCAGACGTTACGTGGTTCCGTCCGCACCTGGAAAGAGATTTGACGGAGATACCAAAGTTACCGATTTACTTTATAAATGCTATAACATCGCAGTACAGGGCGAAGATTTCGGATCTGTTTTACAGGAGATCAAAGAGAGATACTACGAGATCATCCGTGGCCTGAAACTGGATCTTTCTTTAGAGGAAGAATTTGCACAGATTGAAAAAGATTTCAAAGCGCAGGCAGGTTCTGACTATGCTGCATCCAGAGGCGAGTTCCTCAATGGTAAAGTAATGGCAGCTTACCTTGGCTATGAATTTGTAGACGCAGCAACCGTGATCCGTTTCGATAAGAACGGAAACTTTGATGCAGACAAAACAGACAAGCTTCTTTCCAAGAGACTTGCCAAATGTGAACGTGCCGTAATCCCGGGATTCTACGGTGCATATGAAGACGGAACCGTTAAGACATTCTCCAGAGGTGGTTCTGATGTAACAGGTTCTCTTGTTGCAAAAGCAATCAAAGCAGATCTCTATGAGAACTGGACAGACGTTTCCGGTTTCCTTGTAACAGACCCGAGAATCGTAGAGAATCCGGCTGTGATCGAGACGATCACATACAGAGAACTTCGTGAGCTTTCTTACATGGGTGCAACTGTTCTTCATGAAGATGCGATCTTCCCTGTTCGTAAAGAGGGAATCCCGATCAACATCAAGAATACAAATAAACCGGAAGATAAAGGTACTTTCATCGTAGAGAGCACATGCAAGAAACCGAAATATACAATTACCGGTATTGCAGGAAAGAAAGGTTTCTGCTCCATCAATATTGAGAAATCCATGATGAACAGTGAAGTTGGTTTCGGACGTAAAGTTCTGCAGGTATTCGAAGACCAGGGAATCAGCTTTGAGCATATCCCATCCGGAATCGATACATTGACTGTATATGTACATCAGGATGAATTTGAAGAAAAAGAACAACAGGTAATCGCAGGAATCCACCGTGCAGTACAGCCGGATTTCGTAGAAATGGAATCTGACCTTGCACTGATCGCAGTTGTAGGACGCGGCATGAAATCCCAGAGAGGTACAGCAGGCAGAATCTTCTCTGCACTTGCTCATGCAAATGTAAACGTTAAGATGATCGACCAGGGATCCAGTGAGCTGAATATCATCATCGGTGTTGAGAACAGAGATTTCGAAACTGCTGTAAAAGCAATTTATGATATCTTTGTACTTACTCAGATCTGATGTAGAAATACATCCGGCAGAAAAACAGAGAATAAATGAAACAGAGAACCAGCAGGAGTAAGAAAAATATTCCTGCTGGTTTTGCATATACAGATATGGACAGGTCACCTTTTACAGAACAGATGCTTCTGTGCTATAATGTAGGGTGAATCAGTGGGAAAAGCAGAAAGATTAATTGGAGGCAGAAGGAATATGGAGAAACCGGCGGTCCGTATTTCCGTCAGGAATCTGGTGGAATTTATATTGAGAAGCGGGGATCTTGACAACCGGAGAGGTGCCGGGGATAAAGAAGCCATGTTAAAAGGCAGCAGGCTTCACAGAAAAATACAAAGCCGGATGGGCAGTGAATACAGAGCTGAAGTTTCCATGAAATTGGAAAGTGAATACGAGGATGTCCGCATTATCGTAGAGGGGCGGGCAGATGGAATATTCACAGAGGATGACCAGGTCTGGATCGACGAGATCAAAGGAGTCTATGCAGATATAGAAAAAATGGAAGAACCTGTAGCTGTGCATAAAGCCCAGGCGAAGTGCTATGCGTGGATCTGCGCCAGGGAGCAGGGACTGGAACGTGCAGGTGTACAGATGACCTATGGAAATCTGGATACAGAAGAGATCCGCCGTTTCCGGGAGATCTATACAGCAGAAGAATTAAGAGACTGGTATCAGGGATTGCTGGATGCTTATCACAAGTGGATTGCCTATCAGATCGCATGGAAAAAAGAAAGAAACAGCTCCATGGAAGGGCTGGAGTTTCCGTTTGCCTACAGAGAAGGCCAGCGAAAGATCGTTACCAGTGTCTACCACAGCATATCTGCAGGAAAACAGATCTTTATTCAGGCACCTACAGGAGTAGGAAAAACCATGTCGACCATATTTCCGGCAGTGAGGGCTGTGGGAGAAGGTCTTGGCGAAAATATTTTTTATCTCACAGCGAAAACCATCACCAGGACAGTGGCAGAGGAAGCTTTTCAGATATTGAGCAGGCATGGGCTGAAATTTAAAGTTATTACAATCACGGCGAAAGAGAAATTATGCTTCTGTGAGAAACCGGAATGTAATCCTGAGAAATGTCTCTATGCCAGAGGACACTTCGACAGGATCAATAATGCTGTGTATGAATTGTGGACGGGGGCTGACAGATATGACAGGGAAACACTTCTGGCAGCTGCACAGAAGTGGCAGGTCTGCCCTTTTGAACTGTGCCTGGATCTGGCAGTCTGGACGGACAGTGTGATCTGTGATTACAATTATGTATTTGATCCCAATGTATACCTGAAACGCTTTTTCGGAGAAGGGACTTCCGGAAAGTATATTTTCCTGATCGATGAGGCACATAATCTGGTGGACAGGGGCAGAGAAATGTATAGTGCCATGGTATCCAGATCAGATGTGCTGGAGGCAAAAGAGCTGGCAGCAGGATACAGCAAAGGTCTGGTGAGAGCACTGGAAAAGGTAAACAGACAGCTCCTTGCACTGGAAAAAGAATGTGAAGGATACAAGATCCTGGAGAATCCCGGGGCAGTCTCCTTAAGTATGCTTCAGGTGATGGGGGAGATGGATAAACTTCTGGAAGAACTTCACGGAGAAGAGCTGCCGGAAACTCTGCTGGAATTTTATTTTTGTGTAAGGGATTTTCTGAATATTGAGGAGCTGCTGGATGAGAATTATGTAGTATATACAGAGAAGGATGAGCAGGATAAGGTATGTATGAGGCTTTTCTGTGTGAATCCTGCAGAAAATCTTGGCAGATGCCTGGAAAAAGGGAAAAGCGCTGTGTTTTTTTCTGCAACCCTTCTTCCTATGGATTATTACAAAACCCTCCTGAGTTCCAGAAAAGATGATTACGGGATCTATATCCCCTCCCCTTTTCAGCAGGAAAAACGGTGCATTCTCACAGGCTGTGATGTAAGCAGCCGGTATACCAGAAGAGGATACGAAGAATACCGCAGGATCGCCTCGTATATTGCCAGAATGGTCTGGGCTAAAAGGGGAAATTATATGGTATTTTTTCCCTCGTACAAATTCATGGAGGATGTCCGTGAAGTGTATGAGAATGAGTTTTCGGCAGAGTGGGTGCACTGCATTACCCAGAGTTCAGGCATGAATGAAAAGGAAAAAGAAGAATTTCTGGAGGAGTTTGCCCGGTCAGAGGGAACGCTGGTGGGATTCTGTGTAATGGGAGGAATTTTTTCCGAAGGGATCGATCTGATGGGAGAGAAGCTGATCGGTGCCATCATTGTGGGAACAGGACTTCCCCAGATCGGAATCCAGAGGGAAATCCTCAGACAGTATTATGACAGAAAAGGAACGGATGGTTTTGACTATGCGTATCGTTATCCAGGCATGAACAAAGTGCTGCAGTCGGCAGGAAGAGTGATCCGAACGCAGGAGGATATAGGCGCGATTTTGCTTCTGGATGAACGGTTCCGGGACAGGGAATACAGCAGACTGTTTCCGGCAGAGTGGTCTGACCGCAGAAACTGCACCCTGAGAACTGTGGAAAGTGAGCTGAAACAGTTCTGGGAAAGAAGTGGCAGCCAGGCTGGAAAATAAAGAAAATCGTTGCGGTTCCTGCAAAAAACAGGTATACTTTTCTCCATCAGAAAAAAGGAGGATTCCATGAAACACAAAAGAATGCCAGTGGTGCCAGTGGGGACGTTGATTTTGGCTGGAATATCGTGTGTCAGTGTCCAGGCAGCACAGCAGAGCATGTCTTCAGTAACAGAACAGGCACAGATCCAGCCAATAGAAGACGGCAGCGGAAAATATATGATGAAAAGTGATGGCTTCTACTGTCTGGATATTAATGGGGGCAGAAGCACAACAGCAGAAATTCATTATTTTGATGATTTTGAAATAGATGGAACGGTGTTTAACGGTTACTATTACCATGATGCAGATGGCAAATTCAAGGCTTGCAGTTCCCACATGGAGCATCTGAAAAGTGTTCAGGCTTATGAAAATCAGGAAGAGGAAAAGCTGGACGGTTTTTACTTTGTCAACAATTTGGGAAAGCTCAGCGCAGCACCGCAGGTACGGTATATTGACAATCTGATTCTGGATGGGACTTCTTTGAACGGATATTACTATTTCGATGAAACAGGGAAGATGGTAATGGATCCGGGAATCCATTATCTGGAGATGGACTGTTATACACAGCATTTCGACGGAAGCTATTATTTCGGCGGGACGAATGGTGCACTGCTTCAGGAAAGCACCACTACTGCGGATGGATTTGAGGTGGACGAAACAGGTAAGGTGGTTAATCTGGATGAAATGGGAATTGAGAACCTGAAGCCCCAGCTTGAGAAAATGATCTCTGATTATACGGGAACCTGGAGCATTTATGTAAAGGATCTGGATAAGAATAAAGAGGTGGTGATCAATGACCAGCCGCTGTATTCTGCAAGTCTGATCAAGGCCTTTGTCATGGCAGAAACCTATGAGAATCTGGATCAGGTAAAGAAAGATGAAGGAAAGAAGCTGAATGTCACAGACGAAAAGACGATTGATGTGAAAGTAAACGATCTTCTCTGGAATATGATCACAGTCAGCGATAATGAATCTCATAATGAACTGGTAAAACTTCAGACAGATGCGCTGGACTTCAAAAAAGGCGCAGAGCTGATCAATGAATGGCTGAAAAAAGAGGGATATACGGAAACTACCGTACAGCATACCCTGCATCCATCTGCCTCTGCCAAGGAGAGTCTGGGAGGAAGAAGCACCACATCTGTAAAGGACTGCGGTACACTTCTGGAGAAAATGTATAAAGAAGAATGTGTCAGCAAAGAGGCTTCCGGGGAGATGCTGAACCTTCTTTCCAATCAGGAGGAAGTGTGGAAGATTCCCCAGGGACTGCCGTCAGGAATCCGGTCAGCCAATAAAACGGGAGAGACCGATCAGGATCAGCATGACATTGCAATCGTATACGGAGAAAAGACGACATATATCCTGTGTATCATGTCTGAAAACTGTCCGGAAGGCACAGCAGTTACCAATATTCAGAATCTGTCCAGAATGGTCTATAATTATCTTAATTTACAGGGATAATTCCATGCAGCCACAAATTGATTTTTAATGGGAAATCATGTATAATACCAACGAACTGTATACTGTTTGTACTGTACCTGTCAGAAGGCAGAAGGGAAACAGTAATAAAATGTATCTTATACAGCCGGGATGAAGGCTGTGGAAATAAGTCAGGAGGAGAAAACTAAATGCGAGTTGATGCGGACGATTTTGCCCGACCTTGCAGCTGCGGCAGGGAACACCAGATTGCAGTGAAAGAGATTTTGATAGAAGCCGGAGCAGTAGAGAAGCTTGAAGAAGAGATGTCAGAGGGGATGCTCAGAGAATACATATCTCCGCTGGTCATCTGCGACACCAATACCTATGCAGCAACAGAGGAACTCATGGAGGATATCTATGACAGATGCCAGGTACTGGTCCTGGATGCAGAGGGGCTTCAGGCAGACAGACAGGCGATACGGATTGTGGAGAATAACATGGAGGAGGATATCGATCTGATCCTTGCAGTAGGGGCAGGTACGATCCATGATATCAGCCGTTATGTTGCGTACACATATAAAATACCTTTCATTTCGGTGCCTACCGCAGCAAGTGGAGATGGATTTGTAACAACAGTAGCGACGATGATCTCAGATGGAGTGAAGAAGACAGTGTCGTCCGTAGCTCCCATCTGTGTATACGCAGATACAGATATTTTTTCAAAAGCACCCCAGCGTCTTACGGCAGCGGGGATTTCAGATCTGATGGGAAAATATATCTGCCTTGCAGACTGGAAGATCGCCAGCCTGGTCACCGGAGAATATTTATGCCGTGAGACAGTAAAACTGGAGGAGAAAGCACTGAAAACTGTCAGATCTTCCATTCAGGATATTACAGAGGGAGAGGAAGATGAATGTGAACAGCTTATGTACGCACTGATCCTTTCTGGACTTGCCATGCAGATGATTGGCAGTTCAAGACCAGCGTCCTGCGCAGAACACCATGTTACACATTTATGGGACATGGAAGTGATCAATGGCCCTCTGGATGCACTCCACGGTGATAAAGTTTCTGTAGCTACACTTCTTGTACTGGAAGAATACAAGCGTATCGCAGCAGCCATCACACAGGGACGTTGTCACGTGAAACCGTATAAGAATGAAGATGAGAAACTCCTGAAAGAAACCTTCGGAAAGAAAGGGGTTCTGGAGGAAATAAAGAAAGAAAATGAGCCGGAACTGCTGGAGTCCATTTCTCCGAAACATCTGGAAGAGTGTCTGGATGGGATCGCAGAGATCATTGACGAACTTCCCAATGAGCAGGATATGTTTCATCTGCTGGAGAAAGCAGGATGTGCGAAGACAGTCTATGATATCGGACTTGATGAAGCAGCTGTTCTGCCAAGCCTCCGACTTGCTACTTATACAAGGAGAAGATTAAGTTTATTGAGAATCAGCAAAATGCTGGAAATCAGAGGAGAATAATATGATGCGTGTTGGAATGGGATATGATGTACACAGACTGACAGAAGGCAGAGATTTGATCCTGGGCGGCGTAAAGATTAACTGGGAAAAGGGACTCCTGGGACATTCAGATGCGGATGTGCTGATCCATGCAGTAATGGATGCACTTCTGGGAGCAGCTGCGCTGGGAGATATTGGGAAACATTTTCCGGATACAGACCCTGCATATAAAGGAATTTCCAGTATTCTGTTATTGGAGCATGTAACGAAGCTTTTGGGAGAACATCATTACGAGATAGGAAATATAGATGCCACGATCATTGCGCAGAAGCCGAAGATGGCACCTCACATTCCACAGATGAGAGCCAACATGGCGAAAGCGATGGGAATCGATGAGTCTCAGCTGAATATCAAGGCAACTACAGAAGAGAAGCTGGGATTTACAGGAAGAGAAGAGGGAATCGCGTCTCAGGCGATCTGCCTTCTTAATGAAGTGAAATAAAACTGGAGGAATAAAGTATGAAACTTTTTAACACACTGACACGTAGAAAAGAAGAATTCGTACCTCTTGAAGAGGGAAAGGTTCGTATGTATGTCTGCGGCCCGACTGTTTACAACCTGATCCATATCGGAAATGCACGTCCGATGATCATCTTTGACACTGTACGCCGCTACATGGAATATAAAGGCTATGAAGTAAATTATGTTTCCAACTTCACAGATGTAGATGACAAGATCATCAAGAAAGCAATCGAAGAGGGCGTAAGTGCACAGGAGATTTCCGAGCGTTATATCGCAGAGTGTAAGAAAGATATGGACGGCATGAATGTAAAACCTGCCACAACCAATCCACAGGCTACACAGGAAATCAATGGAATGATCAACATGATCCAGACACTGATCGATAAAGGATATGCATATCCGGCAGCAGACGGTACTGTATATTTCAGAGTTAAGAAGTTCAAAGAATATGGCAAACTTTCCCACAAGAACCTGGATGATCTGCAGTCAGGTTTCCGTTCTCTGCAGGTATCCGGTGAAGACCAGAAAGAAGATCCACTTGATTTCGTACTCTGGAAACCGAAGAAAGAAGGCGAACCGTCATGGCCGTCACCATGGTGCGACGGACGTCCGGGATGGCATATCGAATGCTCAGTTATGGCTAAGAAATATCTTGGCGATGAGATCGATATCCATGCAGGTGGAGAAGATCTGATCTTCCCTCATCATGAGAATGAGATCGCACAGAGCGAATGCTGCAACGACAAAATCTTTGCAAAATACTGGATGCACAATGCATTCTTAAATATTGATAACAGAAAAATGTCCAAGTCTCTGGGAAATTTCCGTACTGTCCGTGAGATCAGCGAGCAGTATGATCTGCAGGTACTTCGTTTCTTCATGCTGAATGCACATTACAGAAGTCCGCTGAACTTCAGCGCAGACCTGATGGAAGCTGCAAAGAACGCATTAGAGCGTATCACAGACGCTGCCGCAAACTTAAAAGACAGAAAAGCAGCAGCACAGACAGAAGCTGCAACAGATGCAGAGAAAGAATTGCTTGCACAGTCACAGGAATTCGTAAAGAAATTCGAAGAAGCCATGGATGATGACTTCAACACAGCTGATGCACTGGCAGCAATCTTCGAACTGGTTAAATTTGCAAACACAAACGTATCTGAGACAAGCTCTGCAGAATTTGCAGGTGCACTTCTTGATACAATGGTGAAATTATGCGATGTACTTGGCCTGAAAGTTGAGCAGAAAGAAGAAATTCTCGACAAAGAAATCGAAGACCTTATTGCAGAACGTCAGGAAGCAAGAAAAGCAAAGAACTTTGCAAGAGCTGATGAGATCAGAGATGAACTTCTGGCAAAGGGAATCATCCTTAAGGATACCCGTGAAGGAGTAAAATGGAAACGAGCTTAAATGATATGAGTGAAACCAATGAGCTTAATGAAATGAACTTAGGCGCTCTGAAAAGTCTGCTTAATCAGGCATTTCATCTGGAAGATAAGGATCTGAGAACGTATTCTCCACTGACTCTGGCCTATATCGGAGACGGTGTCTATGAACTGGTGATCCGCACGATCCTTGTAAAAAAAGGTAACTGTCCGGTCAATCAGCTTCACAGAAAAGCCAGCAGCCTGGTCAAGGCAGGAACCCAGTCTTCCATGATGGAAGTGATCGAGCCAATGCTCACAGAAGAGGAACACAGCGTTTACAGAAGAGGAAGAAACGCCCATTCTCCCACAATGGCAAAGCATGCAACTATGGCAGATTACCGCAGGGCAACAGGATTTGAAGCTCTGATGGGCTATTTATATTTAAAAGATGATTTCAGCAGGATCATAGAACTGGTCCGTGCAGGAATCGGAGAGGATCAGATATGAGTGAACAGATAGAAGGACGCAACGCAGTCCTGGAAGCCTTTCGTTCCGGTAAATGTGTAGATAAGCTGTTTATCCTGGATGGATGTCAGGATGGCCCGGTCCGCACAATCGCCAGAGAGGCAAGAAAAAAAGATACCATTATTAATTATGTGGCAAAAGAGCGTCTGGATCAGTTAAGCGAGACAGGGGCACACCAGGGCGTGATCGCTCAGGTGGCAGCCTACGAATATGCAAGCGTAGAGGATATCCTTGCGAAAGCAAAGGAAAAAGGGGAAGATCCGTTTATCTTTATCCTGGATAATATCGAAGATCCTCACAATCTCGGTGCGATCATCCGTACTGCAAACCTTGCAGGTGCACACGGTGTGATCATTCCGAAGAGAAGAGCAGTGGGTCTGACTTCCACAGTTGCCAAAACCTCTGCAGGTGCATTAAACTATACACCTGTTGCGAAAGTTACCAATCTGGGACATACTATCGATGAACTGAAAGAACAGGGTATGTGGTTTGTATGCGCAGATATGGGTGGCGAAACCATGTACAACCTCAATCTCACAGGCCCGATTGGTGTAGTGATCGGCAACGAAGGGGAAGGCGTAAGCAGACTGATCCGTGAGAAATGCGATTTCGTGGCATCTATTCCTATGAAAGGTGACATCGACTCCCTCAACGCATCAGTAGCAGCCGGCGTACTTGGCTATGAAATCGTTCGTCAGAGACTGCAGAAAAAATAGAAGCTTTCAAATATATGTAAGGAAATGAGAGGCAGTTATGAATCCATATGATGAAATAAGTGATGAAGAACTGATCCTGCGTTTTAAAAACGGAGAATCAGAAATCCTGGACTACCTCATGGAAAAATATAAAGATATGGTGAGAAAAAAAGCACGTGCCATGTTTCTCATTGGCGGTGACAATGATGACCTGATCCAGGAAGGGATGATCGGTCTGTTTAAAGCAGTCCGTGACTATCAGCCGGATAAAGAAGCATCCTTTCAGACTTTTGCACGAATGTGCGTGGACCGTCAGATTTATAATGCAATCCAGAATTCCAACAGGCAGAAGCATCAGCCTCTCAATTCCTATATTTCACTGAGCCAGGATCCGGGGGAAAGCCAGGATCATCTGCAGGATATGTGGGCGGATAATCCGGAATCCATTATCATAGATCAGGAAAATGTCCGTAGCCTGGAACAGGAGATCACCTGTACATTAAGTCTAATGGAAAATCAGGTTCTGGAATATTATCTGGATGGAATGGGTTATGCAGAGATCGCAGCCCTTATGAAAAAAACACCCAAATCCATAGATAATGCCCTCCAGAGGATCCGAACCAAGATTAAAGAACAGCTGAAAAGTACAAACAATACAAATAATTTAAAAAATTTGAAATAGGGATTGACAACCGGAGCATATTTTGGTAACATAAACAACTGTGAACGGCAAGTCCGACACGATGCTGATGTGGCTCAGAGGTAGAGCACTTCCTTGGTAAGGAAGGGGTCACGGGTTCAATTCCCGTCATCAGCTTTTTTTTGTACCTAAATTTATGTATTCAGCCAGGCATCACAGGTACATGAAACAGTAAAAAAGTGACAACAGGAGGGAAGAAGATGGAGAACGAAACAGTTTCCAAGAATTTTATTGAGAATATCATTGATAAAGATTTAGCAGAGGGTGTTTATGACACCGTGCATACACGTTTCCCGCCGGAACCGAATGGATATCTTCATATCGGTCATGCGAAATCTATTCTTTTAAACTATGGCCTTGCACAGGAATATAACGGAAAATTCAACATGCGTTTTGATGATACAAATCCGACTAAAGAGAAGAGCGAGTTTGTAGAATCCATCAAAGCGGATATTAAATGGCTGGGGGCAGACTGGGAAGACAGACTTTTTTTTGCATCTGATTATTTCGACCAGATGTATGAAGCAGCTGTAAAGCTGATCAAGAAGGGAAAAGCTTATGTATGTGACCTGACAGCAGACCAGATCCGTGAATACCGTGGAACTCTGACAGAGCCGGGTAAAGAAAGTCCGTATAGAAACAGAAGTGTAGAAGAGAACCTTCAGCTTTTTGAAGAAATGAAAGCAGGCAAATACGCAGACGGAGAGAAAGTACTCCGCGCCAAGATTGATATGGCATCCCCGAACATGAATATGCGTGATCCGGTTATCTATCGTGTTGCTCATATGACACACCACAGAACAGGGGACAAATGGTGCATCTATCCAATGTATGACTTCGCTCACCCCATCGAGGATGCGATCGAGGGAATCACACATTCCATCTGTACTCTGGAATTCGAAGACCACAGACCGTTGTATGACTGGGTAGTAAGGGAACTGGAATATCCACAGCCACCGAAGCAGATCGAATTTGCAAAGCTGTACCTGACAAATGTTGTTACAGGTAAACGTTATATCAAGAAACTGGTAGAAGAAGGAATCGTAGACGGATGGGATGACCCACGTCTGGTTTCTATCGCAGCACTGCGCCGTCGTGGATTTACACCGGAATCTATCAAGATGTTCGTTGAACTTTGCGGTGTATCCAAAGCAAACAGCTCTGTTGACTATGCAATGCTTGAGTACTGCATCCGTGAGGATCTGAAACTGAAACGTCCGCGTCTGATGGCAGTTCTTGATCCGGTCAAACTTGTAATTGATAACTATCCGGAAGGCGAAGTAGAATACCTGGAAGCTCCGAACAACATGGAGAACGAAGAACTTGGCACCCGCAAGATGCCATTTGGCAGAGAACTCTACATCGAGAGAGAAGACTTCATGGTAGACCCGCCGAAGAAATATAAGAGAATGTTCCCTGGCACAGAAGTACGTCTTATGAACGCATATTTCGTAACCTGCACAGGATATGAAGCTGACGAAGACGGAACTGTACGTGTCGTACACTGTACTTATGACCCCGCAACAAAGGGCGGCAACGCACCGGATGGCAGAAAAGTAAAAGGAACTATCCACTGGGTAGAAGCAAGCCAGGCAGGAAAAGCAGAAGTACGTCTCTATGAGAACATCGTAGACGAGGAGAAAGGTGTATACAATAAAGAAGACGGTTCTCTGAATGTAAACCCGAACTCTCTGACAAAAGTGACTGCATATGTAGAGCCTGCACTGATGGAAGCAAAAGGCTACGACAGCTTCCAGTTCGTAAGAACAGGATTCTTCTGCGCAGACATCCATGACTCCAAAGAGGGTGCTCCGGTATTTAACCGTATCGTATCTCTGAAGAGTTCATTCAAACTTCCGAAAGCATAAATAAGAAAGAAGCCAGCACACAGGATGTTGCGCCTGTGGGCTGGCTTCAGTGACATAATTCCTCTCCGATGCAGTGCGATCCTGACATAAAAAATGCGTCGTATGTTTATCGTACGGCGCATTTTCTGTGAAATATTATTCCTCTTCTGAAGCAGATTTTTCCTGGACTGCTTCTTCTGTTTCAGATTTTTCTTCTGAAACGTCATCAGGATCAGCTTCTTCAGCAACAGTTTCTTCATCAGAAGCCTGGTCAGCTTCGTCGGCTGCTGTATCTGTTTCTTTTGCCGGAGATTCTTCTTCCTGAGTTTCTTCCTGAGCGGAAACTGTTTCCCATGCCTGGAAATTCTCGGAAACTTCCTCTTCTTCTTTTTCTTCTTCTGATTCTACTGGAATATCGAAATCTTCATCAAAGTCATCCTCGAATTCAAATTCCTCGTTACGGGAGTTTCTTTTGGCGATTACTGCGGCAACAGCACCTGCAGCAGCGGCAGTCAGAGCACCAATTGCTACAAATCCCCAATATTTGTTGATCTTTGCCATATGATATTGACTCCTTTCTGATCTTATCCTATTTCCTGTTGATATGATCGGATATAGGTTATCCCTATTTTAATACTTTTTGGTCTAAAAGAAAAGGGGAAACTTTCGGTAAAAGCGGTTGCACCCCCTTAGAATACAGGGTATACTATGACAGGAAAGAAAAGGAGAGATCTATGAGTAAAATTATTTTGGCATCTGCCTCTCCGAGACGGAAGGAATTGCTTGCGAAAGCAGGGATATCCTTTACCGTGATCCCGGCGGCAGGTGAAGAAAAACGAACCTCCGAAGACCCCGGGGAAGCTGTACAGCAGCTGGCACGTGATAAAGCAGAGTGGGTCGCACAGTCTCTGGCTGAATGCGAAGAAGGAACTCTGGTAATCGGTTCAGATACCATTGTTGTATTTGAAAACCGGATCCTGGGAAAACCGAAAGATCGCAGGGATGCCGCAGAAACGCTGGAGAAACTGCAGGGAAATACCCACCAGGTTTACACCGGAGTGACAGTGCTGGAAAGAAAAGCCGGCAAATGGGTGGAACATACTTTCTTTGAGAGTACGGATGTGACATTTTATCCTGTTTCCAGAGAAGAGATACAGGATTATATTGCAACAGGAGAGCCGATGGATAAAGCAGGAAGTTACGGAATCCAGGGACTTTTCGGCATTTATGTAAAAGGCATCTGCGGAGACTACAATAATGTAGTAGGACTGCCGGTAGCAAGACTTTTCCATGAAATGAAGAAATCAGGAATTAATTTGAGAGGATGACGAAAGATGATCAAGGCATGTATATTTGATCTGGATGGAACTCTGGCGGATACACTGGAGTCTATGGCGTACGTAGCCAATGAGATCATGCAGAAATATGGACTAAAAGCGCTGCCTACGGATAATTTCAGATATTACAGCGGTGAAGGTGCTGATATGCTGATGCAGCGGGCACTGAAAGATGCAGGAGATAAAGAACTGATTCATTATGAAGAGGGACGCAGGCTTTACAGGGAAATGTTTGCGGCAGATCCCATGTATAAAGTAGTTCCCTATGAGGGAATGCCGGAGACATTAAAAGAACTGAAAAAACGCGGCATCCGTCTGGCAGTATGTTCCAACAAGCCGCATCCGGCAGCTGTGAAAGTGATCGCCCAGCTTTACGGAGATGACTTCGATATGGTGTTGGGACAGAGTGATGCGATCCGGAGAAAACCGGCACCGGACGGTCCGCTTATGATAGCAGGGAAATTTGGAGTCAGACCGGAAGAATGCATGTATGTAGGGGATACAAGCACAGACATGAAGACAGGAAAAGCTGCCGGAATGTTTACAGTAGGAGCACTCTGGGGATTCCGCGACCGTGAGGAACTGAACGCAAATGGTGCGGATCTGGTGGCAGAGCATCCCACAGATCTGGTGAAGATAAGCGAGGAATACTGCAATGATTAAAATGATTGCCAGTGATCTGGATGGAACATTACTGCTGAATAAAGCACAGTCCCTGCCTGAAGAAATTTTTCCGCTGATCAGGAAACTGAAGGAAATGGGAATCCTTTTTGTAGCTGCCAGCGGAAGACAGTATCCCAATATGAAGCGGATGTTTGCACCGGTTGCTTCCGAGATTGCATATATCAGTGAAAACGGGGCACTTGCTGTTGACCAGGAAGAAGTTTTGTATCAGGATTCCTTTGACCGGAAGGTGGCAGCTGAGATCATCGAAGCGATCATTGGAAAAAAGGACGCGGAATTTACCTGCTCTGCCAAAGATTATCACTACCTGATGCCGAAGACAGAACGTTTCCGGGAGCATATGCTTTATGAAGTAAAAAATGACTGCAGGTTTGTAAAGAGCCTGGATGAAATGACAGACCCTATTATGAAACTGGCAGTCTATGAACCGGCAGGGATCACAGATGAATCCGTGAAATACTGGAGGGGCAGATTTTCACAGTACTGTACAGTAGTAACTTCCGGAAATGACTGGATCGATTTTATTCCTTTCGGGACAAATAAAGCCAAAGGAATCCGGGAGTATCAGAAGCGCTATGGAATCCTGCCGGAAGAATGTATGGTATTCGGGGATGAATACAATGATATTGAAATGTTAAAATCAGTAAAATACAGCTTTGCCATGGAGCATGCAAAGGATGGGGTAAAAGCAGCAGCATCTTATACAGCTGTGCGTGTAGAAGGAGTTCTGAGAAAACTGATCCAGGCAGAGGGAAAAATTGAGGAGGTAATTTAAATGTATACAGAAGAATGCATCAACATATTTCTTGAGAATCAGGGGCAGCTGTTTCCACAGCCGGTAGCAGCATCGTATGAGGAGGCAGAAACTTTCCTGGAAGACTGCATGGCAGCAGTGGTGGATTCCCTGGGAGAAGTAAGAGAATATCTGGAAGATATGGGTGCAGATGTAGACGGAATGTCTGATGAAGAACTGGAAGAAGCCAGTGAAGTATTTGCCCTGCCGGATGGAAAGTACCTGATCGTAGAAGGGTAGTACAGCGAAAAACGCAGATTACATTAACGAAATATGAAATGATATAATTGCCACAGGCAGAGGACATATTTTATATAATGTGAAAAGGAGGATGACAAATGGAGAGAAAGAGATTTCTGGCAATTGTCATGACTGTGTTTATGGTATTTGCAATGCTCCCTTCCATGGTCTTTGCGGCAGCTCCGTCGGGAGAGCTGGGCGGCAAACTGAAGATCAAAGGGCTGGCAGCAGTTGGAACTACACTGAGTGCAGATTATACGAAAGTAACACCGGAAGGAGTAACAGATGATGATGTTACTTTTTCATGGTCCAGACAGACAGGGGAGAAAGAACTTGTCGAGGTAGGGACAGAGAAGAATTATACAGTGACCCAGGATGACCTGGGATATAAGCTGGTACTTACAGTCACCGGACTGGATGGTTCGGAGCTTACAGGCACCTTGACTGCGAAAACTCCTGAGACTGCTGCTACAGAGGAAGAAGCCAAGGCAGCAGCTCAGAAGCAGGAAGAGGAAGAACAGGCAGCACAGGATTCTGAAGATACAGAAGAGGTAGAGGGTACTCTGGAAGAGGATGGAACAGATGCTGACAGCCAGGATGTCCAGGAAACTGAAGATGTCCAGAACAGCGATGAAGCACAGGATTCCCAGGATCAGGAAGAGTATCCGGAGGATGCACAGCAGACTGATGGAGAAGATCAGGATGTACAGCAGACTGACGAAAGTACCCTGGAAGATGTTCCACAGACAGAGGAGAGCCAGGATTCAGAAACTCAGGATCCGGAGAATCAGGATTCCGAGGAAATGCATATCTATACAGAATCAGAGCTTCAGCCTGACGGTACAGAGAAGACTACAGATAATACCACAGACAATACTGCGGACAGTACAGCAGATAATACCTCTGGTGATTCATCCGGGGATGAGACAGATAAGCCGGTTTATGAGGCTCAGGCATATATAGACGGAACCGAAGAAGGGGAAGAGCCAGTCTGCGATTTCGGAACAGTCACACCGTCTGATGAAACACAGAGTCAGATGATGTTTGTGGATATTAAGAATACAGGAACAGGAACCCTGAATTTCAAATCCATCAGCCCGGAACATTTTATGGTGGCTGATATTGAAGAACCGCTGGTTGCAGGAGAATCTGTCAGTGTATGGATCCAGCCGAGAGATACTCTTAAGGCAGGTTCTTATGACGATACCATCACCTATGAGACAGAAGAAGGCGCAGAAGTTTCGTTCCAGGCCAAGGCAGTGGTAGAAGAGCAGCAGCCTTCCGAAGATCCGACAGAAGATCCGGAACCGACCGAGACACCGTCAGAGGAGAATCCGGAGCCTACAGGTACCCTGGATCCGGCAGATGATCCTGACAATGAAGAACCTGAGCTGGAGAGAAGCATCAGCGCAGATACGGACACACTGAGTTTCGATAATCTGGAAGAGGGATATGAGCAGGTAAAAGCGAAAACTGTTACCATCCAGAAAACAGGTGAGGTAACACTGGGTGCACCGCAGTCAGATTATTTTGACATTACCCTTGTGAAAGAGGATGACACTTCTGCAGTTTATAGCGTGCAGCCAATAATGGGACTGGAAGCAGGAACCTACAGTGATCCGATTTTATTTACCATTGCGGAAGATCCGGAAGTAACAGCAGAGGTAAACGCAGAAATTACAGTAAATGAAGCAAAGAGGGCAGAACTGTCTGTAGATCCTGATGAGATTGATTTCGGAGAGACAGAGGCAGGTTACAGCAAAGCACCTTCAGCTGAGAAAGTTACTGTTACCAATGAAGGAAATACAACTATTACATTAAGCAAACCGGAAAGTGAGAGCCAGACATTTAAAACGGGTAAACTTTCTGCTACAGAACTGGCACCTGGAGAGAGTGCTTCCTTTAAGATACGTCCGGAAGATGGACTGGGGGAAGGTGTTTATACAGAAACTGTTGCAATTCCCAATAATCAGGGGGTTGATGCAGTTGTAAATGTGAAATTCACAGTTATAGCAGCAACAGTAAAACTGACAGGGATCCAGGCACCTTCCGATGTGACTGACGTGAAGAACGGAGCAGAGAAAACAGCCAAAGCCCTTGGACTTCCATCCAGCGTAGTGATCAACACTACCAATGGAGATATGAAGGCGAAAGTTCAGTGGAACGTGAAAGAAAGTTCCTATGATCCTTCTGTAAAAACAGCCCAGAGCTTTAAGGTAAAAGGTACTGTCACACTCCCTGACAGAGTCGAGAATCCGGATGGGATCAATCTGATCACAGCAGTTAATGTCACTGTAAAGGCAGGACGTACTGCGAAGATTGCAGATCCTGCAGACAATAAGATCAAGGGAATCAGCAGTGACGGTTATACCACTCAGTCCAAGATTACCTTCGAGGCAGTAGGCGCAGGAATGGATAACGAAAATCCGGGCAAAGGTGATACACGTTATGTTCCATATAACTGGAAGGTCCTGAACACCAATAGCTGGAGCCAGGCTCCATATACAGCTGCATTTGGTATTACAAAGGCCGGAACTTATACTCTTACAGTTGTGTTTGACCAGCAGAAATACACAGGAAGTAAATGGGAAAACACAGGTTCCCAGGATACCAAACAGGTGAACTTCACCATCACCCAGGGACAGCAGATCACAGCAACCCCAACTCCGCAGCCAAACAGTGCAAACCAGAAAAAAGCAGTGCAGACAGGTGATACTACCAATATTGCTCCATTCGTGATCATTCTGGTGATCGCAGCGGGATGCATTGCAGGTGTGGTTGTTTATAAAAAGAAAAAGAAATAAAAACGAATAAAAAACATTGTTAGCACTCATTTTTAATGAGTGCTAATTTCTTCTTGACTTTTGGTCAAAATGGTATTAGTATATCTTTCAGAGATACAGTTCCCGCTTATTCAGGGAACTGCAGGATAATAAAAGAACTAAGGAGTGTGGACAGAATGGCTGTAAAACATGGAAGTTTATCAATCAACAGCGAAAATATTTTCCCGATCATTAAGAAGTGGCTGTATTCAGACCACGATATCTTTGTAAGAGAGCTGGTATCCAACGGATGTGATGCCATTACCAAACTGAAGAAACTGGAAGTAATGGGGGAATATACATTCCCGGACAATTATAAACCAGAGATCCAGGTAATTGTAAACCCAGATGAGAAGACTCTGAAATTCATTGATAATGGTATTGGTATGACTGCTGAGGAAGTAGAGAAATATATTACTCAGATCGCTTTTTCCGGTGCTACCCAGTTCCTGGAGAAATATAAAGACAAGACAACAGATGACCAGATCATCGGTCATTTCGGACTTGGTTTCTATTCTGCATTTATGGTAGCAGATGAAGTACACATTGACACTCTTTCCTGTACAGAAGGTGCACAGCCTGTACACTGGACCTGTGACGGCGGAACAGAATATGATATACAGGAAGGCAATAAGAATACAGTTGGTACAGAGATCACACTGTTCTTGAATGAGGACTGCCTGGAATTTGCCAACGAATACCGTATGCGCGAGATCCTTGAGAAATACTGTTCCTTCATGCCAGTTCATATTTACCTTTCCAAGGCAAATGCACCGCAGGAATATGAGACGATCGATGAATCTGAATTAAGAGATGACGATGTCGTTGTTGAGCATATCCATGAGGATGCCAAGACAGAAGAGAAAGAGAACGAAAACGGCGAGAAAGAAGTAGTTGAAGTCTCCCCTGCCAGGGATAAAGTAAAGATCAACAAACGTCCGGTTTCCATCAGTGACATCAATCCTCTCTGGATGAAACATCCGAATGAATGCACAGATGATGAATACAAAGAGTTCTACCGCAAGGTATTTATGGATTACAAGGAGCCGTTATTCTGGATCCATCTGAACATGGATTATCCGTTTAACTTAAAAGGTATCCTGTACTTCCCGAAGATCAACACAGAGTATGATTCTATCGAAGGAACGATCAAACTGTACAACAATCAGGTATTTATCGCAGATAATATCAAAGAAGTAATTCCTGAATTCCTGCTTCTGCTTAAGGGCGTGATCGACTGCCCGGATCTTCCTCTGAATGTATCCAGAAGTGCACTGCAGAATGACGGATTTGTACAGAAGATTTCCGAGTACATTTCCAAGAAAGTAGCAGACAAACTTACCGGAATGTGCAAGACAGACCGTGAATCTTATGAGAAATACTGGGATGACATCAGCCCATTTATCAAATATGGCTGTATCAAAGACTCCAAGTTTGCTGAGAAGATGGGAGATTATGTACTCTTCAAAAACCTTGACGGCAAATATCTCACACTGAAAGACTGCATCGAGGAGAATAAGAAAGAGACAGCAGAAGCTGAGACTGAAGAAAAGAAAGAAGACACTGCAGCAGAAGAGAATAAGGATAAAGCAGAGGAAAAAGAACCGGAAAAGACTATTATCTTCTACGTGACAGATGAAGTTCAGCAGAGCCAGTATATCAATATGTTTAAGGAAGCAGGCAAGGATGCAGTGATCCTGAAGCATAATATTGACAGTGCCTTTATCTCCAGCCTGGAGCAGAAACATCAGGATATCCAGTTCAAGAGAATTGATGCAGACCTGACTGAAGAACTGAAAGGTGAAGGAGCTACTGATGAGGAAACAGTGAAAGAACTGACAGAGCTGTTCCGCAAGAACCTGAAGAAAGATAAACTGGAGGTTCATGTAGAGAATCTGAAGAATGAAAGCATTTCTGCAATGTTTACTCTTTCTGAAGAGAGCCGCCGTATGCAGGATATGATGAAGATGTATAACATGTATGGAATGGATCCGAACATGTTCGGCGGTCAGGAAACACTGATACTGAATGCAAATCATCCGCTGGTAAAATATCTGGCAGAAAACAAAGAATCAGACAAGGCACCTGTAATCTGTGAACAGCTGTATGATCTGGCTATGATGAGCCACAAACAGCTTTCACCGGAAGAGATGACACGTTTCGTGCAGAGAAGCAATGAAGTACTTCTTATGCTGACAAAATAGATCTTATAACTGAATAATTTACACAAAATATCAAAAAACGACAGTCCAGGAACAATCTGGACTGTTGCTTTTTTGCATTTTGTATTGACAAATGTCGTATATATTTTTATGATTAAATTGCTGATATTTCAATACAACTCTATAAATTTTATGTGAAAAGTGACGATGATTTCCGAATGACAATTCTGCCGGGTTATGTGTGTATAAAAGAGAAGCATGAACACACAGACAGTGTTCAACAGAAAGTTAGGAGGAAAAATGTATGAGTGAAATTTATAGTTTAATAAGAAGGCTTGGGGCAACTTCGAAGTACAAAGGTTATTACTACGTTGCGGAAGCAGTAAAAATGGCAGAGGCACTGCAGGAGCGTCCGATGAAGATCACAAAAGATATTTATCCGATCCTTGCCAGAAAATACAAATCAACTCCGTCCAATGTAGAGCATAATATCCGTACTTTGATCAATCTATGCTGGATGAGCCACAGAGAAACTTTGGAAGAAATTGCAGGATGTACTATGGAAGACAAGCCGACAAACAGCGAATTCATAGATATCCTTGCATACTATTTATACAGTTCCCATGAGAAAACAGCACGGCAGTAAACTGTGCAGGAAGATGACAGGTGTCAGAAGATCAGGCTACAGAACCTGAAATGCGATGTGTTGTCCTGAGAGAAATTTCCGGATTATTTCATCCCATAAATGTTCCGGACGCTTATCCAGACAGAAAGAAGTATAGGACACACCGGTAGTACATAAAAGTGAATCATTTCTATATTGAAGGTTCAGGCAGAATCTGCAGTCAGGAACGGATCCGTCAGGAAATGACGGATTCAGGATCTGCTGTGTCTGTTTATGGGAAAGCTGAAGTACGATCCTGAAATTCAGAGGCGTACGTCTGCCGCGTATTACAGAGAAACAGTAAGGTTTCACATCACGCCACAGAGAATACTCGATCGAATTGCTTTTATGCATGGCAACAGTATCTGTATCAAAAAAGTCCTGCTGGAGCCTTCCGTCAATGGTAAAGGTGTTGAAAGTGGTGACAGAGGCTTCCACCAGGAAAAATCTGTCGAACACTTCACCGATCAGAAGCTTATTCATGAAATCTTTTACGTCGATAATGGATAATGCAATCATAGAAATCCTTTCTTAACTCCCCTGAAATTCAGTCGGAATTTTATTATTTCCGGCAGGATAGGGGAGTGTCTTTTTGATTATAAATCACTTTTGAAAAAAAGAACAGTGTTTTTGCGAAAAAGTCTTTTCAAACCTCTGGCAGTATGATAATATATATCTGGTATTCAAAACTACATATAATGGAAAAGAGGACGATATAATTGAGATATAAGATTGCCATAGATAGTTGTGGAGAACTTTTAGACGAATGGAAGAATGATGAACGCTTTGAAACAGTTCCACTTACCCTGATGGTGGGAGCTGAACAGATCATAGATGACGAAACTTTTAATCAGAAGGAATTTCTCAAGAAAGTAGCAGATTGTCCGGAGTGTCCGAAATCTGCCTGCCCTTCCCCTGAGAGATATATGAAAGCTTATGACTGTGAGGCGGAGCATATTTATGCGGTAACACTTTCTTCTGAACTCAGCGGTTCTTATAACAGTGCACTTCTGGGAAGAAATCTTCTTCTGGAAGATCATCCGGAGAAAAAGATCCATGTGTTTAATTCCTGTTCGGCATCTGTGGGTCAGACACTGATTGCTATGAAGATACAGGAATGTGAAGAAGCAGGAATGAGCTTTGAGGAAGTGGTCGCAGCAGTAGAACATTATATCAAAGGCCAGCATACATTTTTTGTTCTGGAAAATCTTGATACTTTAAGAAAGAATGGCCGTCTGAGCAAGGTAAAAGCTCTGGTGGCAAGTGCCCTGAAGATCAAACCGGTTATGGGTTCCACAGATGAGGGAAACATCTGTCAGCTGGATCAGGCAAGAGGCATGAACCGCGCAATGATCAAAATGGTGGAACAGATCATCGAGAAAACACCGGACAGTGAAGAAAAAGTCCTGGCTATCAGCCATTGTAACTGTCCTGCCAGAGCGCAGGTTCTGAAAGAAGCGTTCCAGGAGAGAATGAAAACAGGAAGAATCATTGTTCTGGATACAGCAGGAGTCAGCTCTATGTATGCCAACGACGGTGGGGTGATCGTAGCAGTATAACTTTGGTGTTTCTTTTTATAACAGCATGTGCTATAATAAGGAATTATGAAATAAGTTATGCAAAGGAGACACACCATGAGCCAGAAGAAAGTCGATGCGTATAAGTCAAAGAAGCTCCATCGCGGAAAAGTAGATAAAAAAGAGAAAGTGCTCTTCACCCTGGAGATGTTTGCATGGGCGTTTATCTGTGTTGTGATCATTGCCTGGATTGGTTATTCTGCATACGTAAAAGTAACAGGAACCAAGGAGAATGTTGTACAGAATACAGTTATGGATACCAGTGCACTGGATAACTATATGTCCAGTCTTACCACTGATTCTACAGATACTGAAGATTCTGACAGTACTGAGGCAGATGAGACAGACAGCACTGAAGATGCAGAAGACGTAACAGACAGCACAGCAGAAGATACCTCTTCTACAGATGCTTCAGAAGATGCAGATACTACAGATGAGACAGTTTCTGCAGATGATACATCCTCTACAGAAGACACAGCTGAAACAGACGCTGAATAATAAACAGGATAAAAAGAAAACCCCCGGATGAAGATCCGGGGGTTTTTGAGGTTTAACCCGTACAAAAAGTGCGGGATTCAATCCTCTTTCTGTTACAGTAAATTATGAATTATAATTTTGTAACGTTTGCAGCCTGCATGCCACGTGCGCCTTCTGTTAAGTCGTATGTTACAGCCTGGCCTTCTTCAAGGGATTTGAATCCTTCACCATTGATAGCGGAGAAATGTACAAATACGTCTGCACCGTCTTCACCAGTGATAAATCCGTAACCTTTTTCTGCATTGAACCATTTTACAGTTCCCTTGTTCATGTTGTTACCTCCATAAAAAATAAAAAAGTTGAAAAGCTTTCTGGCAATAAAAAATCACCAGATTTTACAGATTATATGATGTTATATAATCTCTAAAAACCAGTGACTATACATTAAATAATCCAGATATAGGTTGATTATATCTCTCATATTTTGAATTGTCAAGCACAAAATAGCCGCTGTGCTTTCGTACTAAATATCTAAAAAAAGGGCTTTATAAAAAAGGCTGTTTCGTGTATTATGTATGTTAGGTATATTATGGTATGAACCAATGAAGGGAGCTAAGCACATGGGTATTCTGATTCGGGGCGGCCGTATTATAGATGCGGCAACCGGTACTGATAAGACAGGAGATATTTATCTGGAAGACGGTGTGATCACAGAGATTGGTGAGAAACTGAAGACCAGGGATAAAAGTGACAGAGTAATAAATGCAGAGGGACGTCTGGTTATGCCGGGACTGGTCGATCTGCATGTTCATTTCAGAGATCCGGGACAGACACAGAAAGAAGATATTGAGACCGGTTCCAGGGCAGCTGCCAGAGGTGGAGTGACAACAGTTGTTGCCATGCCCAACACTACGCCGGTCATTGATAATCCGGACAGGGTAAATTATGTACACAATAAAGCGGCACAGGTATCCGGAATCCACGTACTCCAGGCAGGCGCCATTACACAGGGAGAAAGGGGCGAACAGCTTTCTGATATAGAAGGAATGGTAAAAGCAGGCATTCCGGCATTATCAGAAGATGGTAAATCCGTGATGAACACAGCATTGTGTAAAAAGGCAATGGAAGTTGCCAGAGATCTGGATGTGCCGATCTTCGCCCACTGTGAGGATATTGACCTGAGAGGGGCCGGATGCATGAACGATGATGAGAATGCGAAACATCTGGGACTTCCCGGAATCTGCAATGCAGTGGAAGATGTGATTGCTGCCAGGGATATCCTTCTGGCAAGAGAAACAGGAGCCAGACTTCATCTGTGTCACTGTTCCACAGAAGGAGTGGCGAAAATGATGGAGATCGTGAAGGAAGAAGGGCTGGACAATATCACTGCAGAGGTATGCCCACATCACTTTGTTCTTACATCTGATGCCATCCAGACAGATGATCCGAACTATAAAATGAACCCGCCGCTTCGTACACAGAAAGATGTGGATGCCCTGATCGCAGGTCTGAAGGACGGTTCTTTCCAGGTGATCAGCACAGATCATGCACCTCACGCAGCAGCTGATAAAACAGGCTCCATCCGTGACGCTGCTTTCGGTATTGTGGGAATCGAGACAAGTTTTGCGCTGACTTATACAGCACTGGTGGAAACAGGGATCCTGACACTGACACAGCTGGTGGAAAAAATGAGCTGGAATCCGGCACAGATCTTAAAGAGCGACAGAGGAACTCTTCAGGAAGGTCATCCGGCAGATGTGGTGATCGCAGATATTGATACAGAGTACGAAATAGACAAGACGAAATTTGCGTCCAAAGGACGAAACACTCCATTTGACGGATGGAAAGTAAAGGGAAAAATTCTTTATACGATCTGTGATGGAAAAATCGTGTATCAGGAAGTCTGAAACAAAAACATCAGAATCTATATAGTGACTGCACACGGAGTGAACAATACTTTTTATAATTATACAGAACATATAGCAGGAGGAAAAATTCATGATTAACAAACTGATTGAAAAAATACAAAAAACAAACGCACCTATCGTGGTAGGCCTTGATCCGATGATGAATTATATTCCGGAGCATATCCAGAAGAAAGCTTTCTTGGAACTGGGTGAAACACTGGAAGGTGCTGCGGAAGCGATCTGGCAGTATAATAAAGGAATCGTAGATGCTGTCAGTGATCTGGTTCCGGCAGTGAAACCACAGATCGCCATGTATGAGCAGTTCGGAATTCCGGGACTTATGGCATATAAAAAAACAGTAGACTACTGTAAAGAAAAAGATCTGGTTGTAATCGGAGACATCAAACGAGGCGATATCGGTTCCACATCAGCAGCCTATGCAGTAGGCCACCTTGGAAAAGTTCAGGTAGGAAGCAAAAAATATGCCGGCTTTGATGAGGATTTTGCAACCGTAAACCCATATTTGGGTTCTGACGGTGTGAAACCATTCATAGATGTATGCAAGGAAGAAAATAAAGGTATTTTTGTTCTGGTAAAGACCTCCAATCCTTCCAGCGGCGAATTCCAGGACAGGATCATTGACGGACGTCCTCTCTATGAGTGGGTTGGTGAGAAAGTTGCACAGTGGGGCGAAGAACATATGGGCAATGGATACAGCTATGTAGGTGCAGTAGTAGGCGCTACCTATCCGGAAATGGGCAAGGTTCTCCGTAAGATCATGCCGAAAACATTCATTCTGGTTCCTGGCTATGGAGCACAGGGCGGAAAAGGCGCAGATCTGGTACATTTCTTTAATGAAGACGGACTGGGTGCCATTGTAAACTCTTCCCGTGGAATCATCGCCGCATACAAGCAGGAGAAATATACATCTTTCGGAGAGTTAAATTATGCAGATGCATCCCGTCAGGCTGTAAAAGATATGATTGAGGATATCAGCGGTGCATTAAATAACCGCTAGGAGGACAACAATGAGCGAAAAGAAAAAAGAAATTTGTACAGTGGTCAGTCAGGAATCCATAGGCACAGATATTTACAGCATGTGGCTGCAGACAGAAAAAATCGCAGCAGAAGCCAAGCCGGGACAGTTTGTGTCTTTATACACGAATGATCCGTCCAAGCTTCTGCCCAGACCCATCAGCCTGTGTGAGATCGATAAAGAGAAGGGCAGGATCCATCTGGTATACAGAGTAACAGGTGCAGGTACCGGAACTGCAGAATTTTCCAGATTAAAAGCAGGAGATACAGTTTCGGCCATCGGACCGCTGGGAAATGGATTTCCGTTAGAAAAGGCAGAAGGAAAGAGTGTATTCCTTATGGGGGGAGGAATCGGAGTTCCTCCCATCCTGGAACTTGCCAAAGCGATGAAATGTGAGAAAAAACAGATCCTTGCAGGTTACCGTGACTGCCATACTTTCCTGAAGGAAGAATTCGAAGCAGCAGGCACGCTGTATATTTCTACAGAGGATGGCAGCGTGGGTACGAAGGGAAATGTCATGGACGCGATCAGAGAAAATGACCTGAAAGCGGATATGATCTTTGCCTGTGGTCCTACCCCAATGCTCCGTGCCATCAAAAATTATGCAGAAGCAAATGGCATTGAGTGTTACATCTCCCTGGAAGAGCGGATGGCGTGCGGGATTGGTGCCTGCCTTGCCTGTGTCTGCAAGTCCAGAGAGAAAGATGCACACAGCAATGTAAATAATAAGAGAATCTGTAAAGACGGTCCTGTATTTCTTTCTACGGAGGTGGAAATCTGATGAATATGAGTGTAAATATAGCCGGCGTAGAGTGGAAAAATCCGGTGACTGTGGCTTCCGGTACATTCGGGTCAGGAGAAGAATTTTCACAGTATGTGGATCTAAATAAATTAGGAGCAGTTACCACCAAAGGCGTGGCCAATGTTCCCTGGGCAGGAAATCCGACTCCGCGAGTTGCAGAAGTTTACGGGGGAATGATGAATGCCATCGGTCTTCAGAATCCGGGAATCGATCTTTTCTGCAAAAGAGATATTCCGAATCTGAGAAACTATGATACGAAGATCATCGTAAATGTATGCGGTCATGCACCGGAAGAATATCTGGCAGTAGTGGAGAGACTGGCAGACGAGCCGGTAGATATGCTGGAGATCAATATTTCCTGCCCGAATGTCAATGCTGGTTTTCTTGCATTTGGTCAGGATGCACATCATGTGGAGGAGCTTACCGCACAGATCAAAAAGATCGCGAAGCAGCCGGTGATCATGAAACTGACCCCGAATGTAACAGACATTACAGAGATCGCCAAAGGAGCAGAAGCCGGCGGAGCAGATGCAGTTTCTCTGATCAATACTCTGACAGGCATGAAGATCGATATCAACCGGAAAACTTTTGCACTGGCCAATAAGACCGGTGGAGTATCCGGACCGATCGTAAAACCTATTGCTGTACGTATGGTTTACCAGGTAGCACAGGCAGTGAAGATCCCGATCATAGGCATGGGTGGAATTTCCTGTGCAGAAGATGCCATAGAGTTCCTCCTTGCAGGAGCCAGTGCAGTGTCTGTGGGAACTGCGAACTTCCATAATCCGGCAGTAACTATGGAAGTGATCGACGGAATCGAAGCTTATATGAAGAAGAACGGATTCGAATCAGTGAAAGATATGGTTGGAATCGTGAAATAAAGATACAGTTAATGGAGGATACACCCCAACAAACAGTAGGAGGAATAGCAGAAGATGGAACAGTATAAAAAAGATTTTATTGAATTTATGGTAGACAGCCAGGTGCTGAAGTTCGGTGAATTTACCCTGAAAAGCGGCAGAAAATCCCCGTTCTTTATGAACGCAGGCGGCTATGTAACAGGTTCCCAGCTCAAGAAACTGGGTGAATATTATGCACATGCGATCCATGACAAATACGGAGATGACTTTGATGTACTTTTCGGACCTGCCTATAAAGGAATTCCGTTAAGCGTGGTTACTGCCATTGCATTCAGTGAACTGTACGGCAAAGAAATCCGTTACTGCTCTGACCGTAAGGAAGAGAAGGACCACGGTGCAGACAAGGGAAGCTTCCTTGGCAGCAAATTAAAAGATGGAGACCGTGTAGTTATGATCGAGGATGTAACAACATCCGGTAAATCCATGGAAGAAACCGTGCCGAAGGTAAGAGGGGCTGCCAATGTGGAAATCGTAGGTCTGATGGTATCCCTGGACCGTATGGAAGTGGGCAAGGGCGGTGTGAAATGCGCACTGGATGAAGTCCATGATCTCTATGGATTTGAGACCAATGCCATTGTTACGATGAAAGAAGTGATCGAACATCTTTACAATAAAGAATACAATGGAAAAGTAGTCATCGATGACAGCCTGAAAGCAGCCATTGATGCATATTATGAACAGTACGGAGCAAAATAATCCCAAAAGGAGAAATGACTGTGAACGAAAAGATTTATAAGACCATGTCTTCCACCGGTGCCTGCAGTCTGGCAGTAGGAATCATTGTCCTTACTACAGGCATTGTCACCGGAATCCTGATGATCGTGAACGGTGCAAGACTGCTGAAAAAGAAATCAGAAATATTAATATAGGGGAAAACATTGAAAAAAGAAACAAAACGTATCATCCGGGGACTTGGAACAGTTCTGTTTATCCTGTATGTTCTGGCACTGATCTATTTCCTGTTTTTCTCTGAGGAATACGGAAGAGTTGCCATGGAAGAACGGCAGTACAGATACAATCTGACGCCGTTTGTGGAAATACGAAGATTCTGGGTATACAGAAGACAGCTTGGATTCTGGGCGGTATTTACCAATCTGTTTGGAAATGTGGCAGGATTTCTGCCTTTCGGGTTTATGCTGCCGATGATCGTGAAACGGATGCGGAACGGATTGTTGATCATTTTATCTGGATTTGCTCTCAGCTTTACAGTGGAGGTGATCCAGCTGATCGCGAAGGTAGGCTGCTTTGATGTGGATGATATGATCATGAATACAGCCGGGGCAGCGCTGGGCTATCTGCTCTTTTTTATCTGTGATCACCTGAGGAGAAAGAAATATGGCAAAGAGATATAGGTATGCCTTTGCGAAAAAGAAAGAAGCACAGAAGGGCAAACTGTCCACAGTACTTGCTGCAGTTTCATTTGTACTGTTTGTGATAGCTGTCCTTCTGGCATTCTGGCTGCAGGGAAGCTTAGGATATATGATAGGCGGGATCAGCCTTTTCGCAATGCTGCTGTCGGTTTACGGATTTATTATGGGACTTCTGAGTTTTTCTGAGGAAAACCGAAACCACAGGACAAGTATGGTAGGTTCCATTGCAAATGGAATGATCATGATTGGCTGGCTGGGCATTTTCCTGATGGGAATGGCCGGATAAGCCGTAAATAAAAGGAGATAAAAATTTGGACGAATGGGTTATGGAGCGGTATGAGCTTGCCAGAGAGAGGATCGGAGAGATCCTGGAAGAGAAAACAGTGGCAGAGCCTTATCGTGACTTTTTTATAAAAGAAGCTGCTTTTCTGAAAAAAGTGGCTACTGTAATGGATCATGAGCAGGAAAGAGAAGCGTGGTCTCTGGGGGAACACCAGAAACTCAATCATGAACTTTATGAGGATGTTCTTCCTGAGAATTACGAAAATTCTTATGGAAATCCTGCCTATGCACAGAAAATGCTGGGAGAATACGGAAGGGATTTTACCTTCCTTTATACAGAACTTCATGGCACGATCGCCTATGCATTTGAGAAAAAGATCTGGGATCTTACGGTAGGATTTGAACTGTTTCTGGAAATCTATTCAGCATTTTCCCAAGAAGAGATTCCTTCGGAAAAACAGGTGAGAGAGATCCTGGTGTCCTATGTGAATGACTATTGTCAGGATATGGTGGAAGAGAGGATCCGGGAGGCTGTTGATGCGAAGGATAATTTCGCAGTAAATATCATTATGGATTCTGATCTGCAGGATGTGAGATATCTGTACAGATTCGGAGAATTTATTTCAGACGACCAGCTGCAGACCGCAGAATTCCTGAATTCTCTTTCCCGGAATGAGATTGATGAGATGGCACGCACATATACAGAGGGGTACAGGATCGGTTTCATTACAGGAAGAAAAGATATCACGAAGAAGAAAACGGTAAATATCCGCTATCATCTGGGATTTGAGAGAATGGTGAAGGCTGCGATCCTGCAGTTTAAGGAAATGGGGCTGGAGACTGTGATCTACCGCCATTCACTTCATGCAGTCAACAGAAGAAACCAGTTCAGAAGCGGATTTACAGGCGGTATTGCCAATCCGCAGTTTGATTATGACCACAGACAGGACAGTGCACTCTTTATGGATTCTGACTTCGTGAAGCGCAAGTTACGGGCAATGCAGACTTCCTATGATGAATATGAGGAACTGGCAGCTGTTCACGGCGGTCCGGCGGTGATCGAGACATTTGGTGAGACTCCTTTTTCACCGGTGAGCAAGCCGGAGAGCTGGAATTTTACAGAAGCACAGCAGAAACTTCAGCTGGAACTGGATAATGAATCCAGCCAGATCACAAACCGCTATATTAAAGGGGACGAGAGAAGCTTTACCATTATTGCATATCCGGTTCCTGCCATTGGCGGTAAATTCCCGGAGATCTTCCGTGAGATTGTCAAGATCAATACACTGGACTATAAGAAATACCAGACGATTCAGCAGACGATCATCGATACTTTGGATACCTGCGAATGGGTGGAAGTCAAGGGAAAAGGTGACAATGAAACAGATATGTTGATCCATCTCCATACTCTCACAGATCCGAAGAAACAGACAAACTTCGAGAACTGTGTGGCAGATGTGAACATTCCGGTTGGTGAAGTGTTTACTTCTCCTGTACTGGCCGGAACAGGCGGAACCCTTCATGTGTCACAGGTATATCTGAACGGACTTCAGTTCCGTGATCTGAAACTGGTATTTGACTGCGGACAGGTGATCGATTATACATGCAGCAATTTCGAATCAGAAGAGGAAAACCGCAAGTATATCGAAGATAATATTCTGTATCATCATCCGAAGATCGCCATGGGAGAATTTGCCATCGGTACCAATACCACTGCGTACGTAGCAGCACAGAAGTATCAGATTGCTGACAAACTGCCAATCCTGATCGCGGAGAAAATGGGACCGCATTTCGCAGTAGGTGATACCTGCTACAGCTGGGCAGAAGATACTCCGGTATTTAATCCGGATGGCAAGGAGATCATTGCCAGGGACAATGAGATCTCAGAGATGAGAAAGGATGATCCGGGTCTGGCATATTTCGGATGCCATACAGACATTACGATCCCGTATGATGAACTGGGAAGCATCCGTACAGTAGATGATGAGGGAGAGATGACTTCCATTATTGAAGACGGAAGATTCGTGCTGCCGGGAACGGAAGGACTGAACGAGCCTTTTGAGGAACAGTAACAGGTCAAAAAAATTATTAGTTTGTCAAAATATTTCTTTGCGCTAATATTGTTGACAGAAAAAGGGAATCTTAGTAGAATTTACGGTTAGAGAGGGTTTATATCCATAAATCTTTTCTGACCGTACTTTTTTTATCAATAAAATAAAAGTGGAGTCTTCGGCAGAGAAAGTTTCGTCTGTCAGAAGATACTTGAGAAGAAAAGGAGAATAATCATGGCAAAAGTAGGAATTGTGATGGGCAGCGACTCAGATATGCCGATCATGAGCAAAGCAGCAGACATTCTGGAGAAACTGGGAATTGATTATGAGATGAAGATCATTTCCGCACACAGGGAACCGGATGTCTTTTTTGAATATGCAAAAACAGCAGAAGAAAAAGGCTTTAAAGTAATTATCGCAGGTGCCGGAATGGCAGCTCATCTGCCAGGAATGTGCGCGGCAATCTTTCCGATGCCGGTTATCGGAATTCCTATGCACACCACTTCTCTGGGCGGAAGAGATTCCCTTTATTCTATCGTACAGATGCCGTCAGGAATCCCGGTGGCAACCGTAGCCATCAACGGAGGTGCCAACGCAGGACTTCTGGCAGCCAAGATCCTTGCAACCTCAGATGCAGAACTTCTTGCAAAATTAAAAGCTTACAGCCAGGAATTAAAAGAACAGGTAGAAGCAAAAGACGCAAGATTACAGGAAGTTGGATACAAGAACTACTAAATAAAAAACACAAAACGGAGGATTATTATGGATTACAAGACCGCTGGAGTAGATATTGAAGCAGGATATAAATCAGTAGAACTGATGAAAGAACATGTAAAGAGAACCATGCGTGAAGAAGTTATGGGAGGTCTGGGCGGATTTTCCGGAGCATTTTCCCTTGCGAAGATCAAAGACATGGAAGAACCAGTACTTTTATCCGGTACAGACGGATGTGGAACCAAAGTAAAACTTGCAATGGTAATGGATAAACATGACACTATCGGTATCGATGCGGTTGCCATGTGTGTCAATGATATCGCATGTGCAGGTGGAGAACCTTTATTCTTCCTTGACTATATCGCATGTGGCAAGAACTATCCGGAGAAGATCGCAGCCATCGTAGGCGGCGTGGCAGAAGGATGTGTACAGTCTGATGCAGCCCTGATCGGCGGTGAGACAGCAGAACATCCTGGATTAATGCCGGAAGACGAATACGACCTTGCAGGTTTTGCAGTAGGTGTCTGTGATAAGAAAGACATGATCACTGGCGAAGACCTGAAAGCAGGCGACGTTCTCATCGGTATGGCATCCACAGGTGTTCACAGCAACGGTTTTTCCCTTGTCCGTAAAGTATTCGATATGACAAAGGAATCCCTGGATACCTATTATGATGAACTTGGAACAACTCTGGGCGAAGCACTTCTCGCACCGACCAGAATTTATGTAAAAGCATTAAAGAGCATCAAGAACGCAGGTGTACGTGTACACGCATGCAGCCATATCACAGGCGGCGGTTTTTATGAAAACATTCCGCGTATGCTCAAAGATGGCACACGTGCAGTGGTAGAGAAGAACAGCTACCCGGTACTTCCGATCTTCAAACTTCTCGCAGAGAAGGGAAACATTGAAGAACAGATGATGTACAATACCTACAACATGGGTCTTGGAATGATCCTTGCAGTAGATGCAGCAGATGTAGACAAAACAATGGAAGCGATCAAAGCAACAGGCGATACTCCATATGTAGTAGGACGTATCGAAGACGGTGAAAAAGGAGTGACTTTATGTTAAAAGTCGGCGTACTGGTTTCCGGAGGCGGCACAAACCTGCAGGCTATCCTGGATGCCATTGACAGCGGAAAGATCACAAATGCAGAAGTATCTCTGATCATCAGCAACAATCCAGGTGCCTATGCACTGGAGAGAGCGAAGAAGCACAATATAGAAGCTGTATGCATTTCCCCGAAACAGTTTGAGAACAGAGAAGAATTTCACAAGGCACTTCTGGCGAAGCTGAAAGAGAGTGGTGTGGATCTGATTGTTCTGGCAGGATTCCTGGTAGCGATCCCGTCGATGATCGTAGAAGCATTTCCAAACAAGATCATCAACATTCACCCATCTCTGATCCCGTCATTCTGCGGTGTAGGCTATTATGGACTTCACGTACATGAGAAAGCACTGGCAAGAGGTGTCCGCGTTACAGGTGCTACTGTACACTTTGTTGATACAGGCACAGACACAGGTCCGATCATCCTGCAGAAGGCAGTGAAGATCAAATCAGATGATACACCGGAGATTCTTCAGCGCCGTGTAATGGAAGAAGCAGAATGGAAGATTTTGCCCAAGGCCATCAATCTGATTGCCAATGGTAAAGTGACTGTTACAGATGGAAAAGTCCAGATCGATGATTAGAAGATCTGAGAGTTATATTACAGATTAAACAAGAGGAGCGAAAGCAAATGAAGGTTTTGATCGTAGGAAGCGGCGGAAGAGAACATGCCATTGCATGGAGTGTTTCCAAAAGCCCGAAAGTAGATAAGATTTACTGTGCACCGGGAAATGCGGGAATCGCAGAACTGGCAGAGTGCGTGAATATCACAGCTATGGAATTCGATAAATTGGCAGATTTTGCCCAGGAAAAAGAGATCGATCTGACTATTATCGGTATGGATGATCCACTGGTGGGCGGAATTGTGGATGTGTTTGAGGAAAGAGGACTGAAAGTATTCGGACCGAGAAAAAACGCTGCGATCCTGGAAGGCTCCAAAGCTTTTTCTAAAGATCTTATGAAGAAATATCATATTCCTACAGCTGCATATGAGAATTTCGATGATCCGGAGAAAGCACTGGAATATCTGCGTACTCAGGCGAAATTCCCTATCGTTCTGAAAGCAGACGGACTTGCTCTTGGAAAAGGTGTACTGATCTGTAACAGCCTGGAAGAAGCTGAGGACGGAGTGAAAGAGATCATGGAAGATAAGAAATTCGGGAATGCCGGAAATACCATGGTCATTGAAGAATTCATGACAGGACGTGAGGTCTCCGTGCTGTCTTTCGTAGACGGCAAAACAATCCGCACCATGACTTCCGCGCAGGATCATAAACGTGCACAGGATGGCGACCAGGGACTGAATACCGGTGGTATGGGAACATTTTCCCCGAGTCCTTTCTATACAGAAGAAGTGGATGAATTCTGCAGAAAATATGTGTATCAGCCAACCGTGGATGCCATGGCTGCAGAAGGACGTCCGTTCAAGGGAATCATTTTCTTTGGACTGATGCTGACAGCAGATGGTCCGAGGGTTCTGGAATACAATGCGCGTTTCGGTGATCCGGAGGCACAGGTTGTCCTTCCGCGTATGAAAAATGACATCATAGAAGTTATGGAAGCCTGCATTGACGGAACGCTGGATCAGGTAGACCTTCAGTTTGAGGATAATGCAGCAGTATGCGTAGTACTGGCCAGTGACGGGTATCCTGTGAAATACGAAAAAGGGATCCCGATGCATGGCTTTGAGAACTTCAAAGATAAAGAAGGCTATTACTGCTTCCATGCAGGAACTGCATTAAAGGATGGTCAGATTGTTACAAACGGCGGACGTGTTCTGGGAATCACAGCCACAGGAAAAGATCTGAAAGAGGCAAGAAAAAATGCCTATGCAGCTACAGAATGGATCACTTTTGCCAACAAATATATGCGCCATGATATTGGAAAGGCCATTGACGAGGCATAAAAAATAAGAACAATACAGAGGACTGTCTCAGGACAGTCCTTTTGTTTTGGTGATATTTGTGAAAAAATATGGGGATTACCTTTACTTTTCATGCATTTTGTTATAAAATGAAACAGTGCCGTATAAAATGCGGCAGGGAGAGCAGAAAGAAACGAAATGAAGAAACAAGATGAAAAGGTAACAACGGCCAAGGTGCGTGAATTTCTGGAAGAAAATACAGATCCGGGATACCGGAAGTTTCACAGCAGTCTGCTTCCTGGAGTTGATAATATTATGGGGGTGCGGCTTCCCGCATTGCGTAAATTCAGCCAGAATCTTGCGAAAATGCAGTGGCAGGACTGGTTTGCACAGGCAGATGATCAGTGGTATGAAGAAACCATGCTGCGGGGATTGACTGTTGCGTACAGTAAGTTAGATTGTGCAGAGAAGATGACATATGTGGAGCGTTTTGTACCGGACATTTCCAATTGGGCAGTGTGTGACTGTTTCTGCAGTACTCTGAAGGATGCGGACAGATACCAGGAGGAATACTGGGAATTTCTGGAACCGTATTTTATTTCAGACCGGGAATACAAGGCGAGATTTGGAGCAGTTATGCTTCTATCACACTTTGTGAAGGAAGAATATCTGGAGAAATCCATACAGAGGCTTGAGAGCATCACTCAGCAGGGGTATTATGCGAGGATGGCAGTGGCATGGGCAATTTCCATATATTTTGTGGCATTTCCGGGAGAAATGCTGGATTATCTGCAGCACAGCCATAAGCTGGATGAATTTACATATAAAAAATCATTACAGAAGATTCTGGAATCTTATCGTGTAGATAAAGAGACCAAGCAGATCATAAAAGAAATGAGACAGAGAGGATAAGGCAATGGGAATCAGTAAAGAAGAAGCAATCAAGGAATTACAGACCAGAGAGATGGTATATGTGGCATACTCACAGGCAACGAAGCTGCCGTATGTGAAATGTGATGAAGAAAGTTATAATGACCAGGCATGGATCTTTTCCACAGAGGAGCAGATCAAGGAATTCGGCAAACAGCTTCTGGAAGATAAGATCCTTCTGATGGGAATGAGATATGCGAAGAAAGATTACCCAAGATTATACGGAACATTTTATGCAATTGGCATAAACAGCGTGGTATGGGTAGACGGAGAGGATAAGATCGAGATCGACCTTCCGGACATTGCGAAACAGGCAGATTTAAGTAAACTTGAGCCTGCACAGAGACCGCTTCTGAATCCTACCCTTCAGCTTTCAGGCATTTATTTCATGCAGGAACTCCGCCGTCCGGTAGAGAAAGACCAGCATGGAAATATCCGTGAATTAGAAGAAGAGCTGATCGTGAATTTAAGAAAGTCAGAATTTCTGTTAGCTATGGATGTAGATCCGGAGAATCCGAAGAAGATCAACATTCCGTATCTGAAGAACAAGAAAGACGAGATCCTTCAGCCTGTATTTACAGATGTGATGGAACTTGAGAAATTTACAAAAGGCAGAAAGCTCCGCATCGCAAAAGTACCATTTAACAAACTTCCGGATCTGATGATCCAGCAGGCTATAGCATATGCAGTAAATCCTATGGGATTTAACCTTATTCTGACCAAAGAACAGATGGCGAAGATCATTGGCTGAGACAGATTAAAATAAAAGAAATCGAGGAAATGTATTTCACAGAGAAGTGCATTTCCTCTTTTTTGATTGTGAACAGTGATTGAAATTTTACCAAAAAAGGTTTGCAAATCTGCTTGTATGTGCTAGTATAAGTGTAACACAAAAAAGGAGAAACGTGTTATGATGATTGAAATCGATTTCAGCAGTGATGAAGCAATCTATATCCAGCTGACAAACCAGATTATCATGGGAATCGCTACCTCCAGGCTGAGAGAGGGAGATACACTGCCCTCTGTAAGGCAACTTGCGGATACTGTAGGGATCAATATGCATACAGTGAATAAGGCATATTCTCTTTTGAGGCAGGAAGGATTTGTAACGATTGACCGCAGACGTGGAGCAGTGATATCCATAGATGTAAATAAACGTAAGGCACTGGAAGAGATGAAAGAACATCTGATGGTCGCACTGGCACGTGGATGCTGTAAGAATGTGACCAGAGAAGAGGTTCACCAGTTGATTGATGAAATTTTTGATGAATATAACTCGGCAGAGGACAGATAGGAGACAACATGGATAGAAAATTTACCAGACAGGCAGAAGCTGCCCTTAAACTGGCAAAAACCACAGCGAAGTCCTGCGAACACAGCTATATTGGAACAGAGCATCTTCTGACCGGACTTTTAAAAGAGCCGGAAGGAACCGCAGGCAAGATCCTGGCTGAATTCGGAGTAGACCAGGAGAAGCTTATGGAGTTGATCGGACAGCTTGTAGCGCCGCCCCAGGGAGAGACAGCCCTGAAAGAGCCGAAAGATCCGCAGTACAGTCCCAGATCCAGAAAGATCCTGGAGCAGGCCCTGGAGGATGCGGAGAGCATGGAATGTACAGCAGGAACAGAACATATTCTGCTGGCATTATTAAAAGAGACAGATTGTGTGGGAACCAGACTTCTTTTTACAATGGGAGTCAATATACAGAAGCTTTTCGCTGCTGTTCTGACTGCAATGGGATTTGACAATGATACCATTGCAGAAGAATTTCAGTACGCGCGGAATGTAGGAAACAAAAGAACAACCAGCACCCCTACCCTGGATCAGTACAGCAGAGATCTGACAGAACTGGCAGCAGAGGGAAAACTGGATCCTGTAGTGGGACGTGACAAAGAGATCAACAGACTGATCCAGATCTTAAGCAGAAGAACCAAGAACAACCCCTGCCTGGTGGGAGAACCCGGAGTGGGTAAAACTGCCATTGCAGAAGGCCTTGCACAGAGGATCGTTATGGGAATGGTCCCGGATACAGTGAAGGATAAACGTCTTGTAGTTCTTGATCTTTCAGGAATGGTGGCAGGAAGTAAATACAGAGGTGAATTCGAAGAAAGAATTAAGAATGTTGTACAGGAAGTACGGGAACATCAGGGAATTCTTCTGTTTATTGATGAACTTCACACCATTATCGGTGCCGGAGGCGCAGAAGGTGCACTGGATGCTTCCAATATTCTGAAACCATCCCTGTCCAGAGGAGAGATTCAGCTTATTGGGGCCACAACTCTGGAAGAATACCGTAAATATATTGAGAAAGACGCAGCACTGGAAAGAAGATTCCAGCCTGTGACTGTAGAGGAGCCTTCCGCAGAAGAAACTATGGAAATACTTCGTGGGCTTCGTCCATATTATGAGAAACATCATGGCGTGGAGATTACAGATGAAGCGCTGGATGCAGCGGTGAAAATGTCACAGCGCTATATTAATGACCGTTTTCTGCCAGATAAGGCCATTGACATCATTGATGAAGCCGCATCCAGGATCCAGCTGGCCGGTTATCAGTCTGCACCGGAGATGGAAGCTTATGAACTGGAACTGAGTGCTCTCAGAGATGAGAAAGAAGAAGCAGTGAAATCTGCGGATCTGTCCCGGGCAAAAGCAGTCCAGGCCCGTCAGCTTGAAGTGGAAGAAGAGATGGAGAAGCTTCGCGCAAAAACAGAACGAAGAAATAAACGTAAGAAACTGGTAGTGGATGAGGCTGCTGTTGCAGCAACGATTTCAGACTGGACCAAGATCCCTCTTCAGAGACTGACAGAAGGAGAGACCAAACGTCTTGCACGTCTGGAAAAAGAACTCCATAAGCGTGTGATCGGTCAGGAAGAAGCAGTAAAGGCAGTAGCGCAGGCTGTCAAACGAGGCAGAGTAGGACTGAAAGATCCGAACCGCCCCATTGGTTCCTTCCTTTTCCTGGGACCTACAGGTGTTGGAAAAACAGAACTTTCCAAGGCACTGGCAGAGGCTGTGTTTGGCAGTGAACAGGCTATGATTCGTGTGGACATGTCCGAATATATGGAGAAACACAGTGTATCCAAACTGATCGGTTCCCCTCCGGGATATGTAGGATATGAAGAAGGGGGACAGCTTAGTGAGAAAGTAAGACGTAACCCTTACAGTGTTCTTCTTTTCGATGAAATTGAGAAAGCACATCCGGATGTATTCAATATTCTTCTTCAAGTGCTGGATGACGGACATATCACAGATGCCCAGGGCAGAAAGATCGATTTTAAACAGACGATCATTATTATGACCTCCAATGCAGGAGCGCAGGCGATCATGGAACCGAAACGTCTGGGCTTTATGTCGGGAAATGATGAGAAGAAGGATTATGAACGCATGAAAGGCGGCGTTATGGAAGAAGTGCGCCGGATCTTCAAACCGGAGTTTCTGAACCGTATTGATGAGATCATTGTGTTCCACGTGCTGAATAAAGAACACATCAAGAAGATCGTGACACTTCTTATGAAGACTCTGGAGAAACGCTGTGCAGAACAGATGGATATTCACCTGAGTGTTACAGGTGCAGTGAAGGAATTTATCGCGGAAAAAGGTTCCGATAACAAATATGGAGCAAGACCTCTGCGCCGTGCCATCCAGAGCCGGATCGAGGATACTCTGGCCAATGAGATTCTGGAAGGAAAGATCAAACGGGGAGATCAGGTGCAGGTTAAACTTCACAAAAATGAAATCTGTTTTGAAGTGAAACAGGATGAAAAGCAATAATTGAATTGTGAAAATACCATAAATTTTTGACTAAGATACTGGTCAGAATAAAAGATTTATTATATAATATAACAATAAAAATGCCGGACTTAAAGTCCGGAATATCCAGATAAAAGGCCGGCAAACAAAAGAGTCTTAGGGAGGACATTAGGAAATGGCAGTAGTAAAAGAATTAATCCGTACAGAAGAGAATGGCGCAATCAGCTTTGGTGATTATGATCTGGCGCAGAAGTCTAAATTATCCGACTACCAGCATCAGGGAGATATGTATAAAGTAAAAACCTTCAAAGAGATTACCAAACTGGAGAGAAACGGAATGTTCGTTTACGAATCTGTTCCGGGAACAGCAGTATTTAACCTTACCCAGAACGAAACACAGATGGATTTCCATGTAGAGGGACCGGAAGATGCACAGATCACAGTGGAACTGGAACCTGATACAGAGTATGAAGTATTTATCGAACAGGCCAGCACAGGAAAAATGAAAACCAATCTGGGCGGCAAGCTTTCATTCAGTGTGGAACTTGGAAACGCTGCAAGAGTAGAAGTTAAGATCGTAAAATGCTAAAAAATAAAAAAAACGTATATTTTTGTCAGGAATGCGGATATGAATCCGCGAAATGGATGGGACAGTGTCCGGGCTGCAAAGCATGGAATACCTTTGTAGAGGAAACTGTTTCAGCGAAAAAGCCGGCATCCGGTACAACAGGAAGAACTGAGAAAAGACAGGAACCTGTCATACTCAGGGATATCAGCCTGTCTGAGGATGAGCGGCAGACAACAAAGATCGGTGAGCTTGACAGGGTGCTGGGTGGCGGAATCGTCCCCGGCTCCCTTGTTTTGGTAGGAGGGGATCCGGGAATCGGCAAATCGACCCTTCTTCTTCAGGTATGTCGGAATCTGGCAGAGAGACAGGTTTCTGTTCTGTATATTTCAGGAGAAGAATCTCTGCGCCAGATCAAATTGCGGGCCAATCGTATCGGAGAATTCAGCGATAAACTACAGCTGCTTTGTGAGACGAATCTGGAAGTGATCAGAGAAGTGATCCAGCGTAAGAAACCGGAAGTGGTTGTGATCGATTCCATTCAGACTATGTTCCATGAGGATGTAAGTTCTGCACCTGGAAGTGTTTCACAGGTAAGGGAATCCACGAATATCCTCATGCAGATCGCCAAAGGAATGGGAGTTTCTATTTTCATTGTAGGCCATGTGACCAAAGAGGGCAATGTGGCAGGTCCCAGAGTTCTGGAACATATGGTGGATACAGTTCTGTATTTCGAAGGTGACCGCCATGCGTCTTACAGGATACTGCGGGCTGTAAAGAACCGATTTGGTTCTACCAATGAGATAGGCGTATTTGAAATGTGTGGAACAGGGCTGGAGGAAGTAAAGAATCCTTCGGAATTTCTGCTGAACGGCAGACCTGAGGATGCATCAGGATCCGTGGTGGCCTGTTCTATGGAAGGAACGCGCCCTATTCTGGTAGAGATACAGGCACTGGTATGCCAGAGTAATTTTGGAATTCCCAGACGTACAGCAGTGGGAACGGATTTTAACAGAGTAAATCTGCTGATGGCTGTACTTGAGAAAAAGGTCGGGATCCATCTGGGTTCGTCAGATGCATATGTGAACATTGCCGGCGGAATGAAGATGACAGAACCGGCCATTGACCTGGGAATCTGCTTGGCTGTTGTCTCAAGCTGTAAGGATATTGTGATACCGGACAACGTGATGGTGTTTGGTGAGGTTGGTCTCAGCGGTGAGATTCGTGCAGTGAGTATGGCAGGACAGAGAGTTCAGGAAGCGAAGAAACTGGGCTTCGAGACGGTCATGCTTCCGGAAGTCTGCCGGTCATCAGTCGGGAAGATCGAAGGGATCAGACTGATTTATGTATCACAGATCAGAGATGCGATACAGTATATTATGAAAAATAAATGATATCTGGCTGAGGGGGAGACTCTCAGCCTTTTTTGGATAAAGTTGTGATAAAAGGGAGAGTAAGAAAGTATGGCAGGAAAGGGAGAAGCTGTAATATTTGATATGGATGGAGTGATCTTTGATTCAGAGACACTTGTATTGAATTGCTGGAGGGAAGTGGCCGAATGTCATGGAATCAGGAATATCGAGATTGTATGCCATGAATGTCTGGGTACCAACAGTGCTGTAAGTAAGCAGATTTTTCTGAGACATTATGGTCAGGATTTTCCGTATGATGAGTATAATGCAGAGATGTCAGAGGTATTTTTCGGTTATGCTTCCGGCGGCAGACTGAAGAAGAAACCAGGGGTTGAAAAACTTCTGAAGTATCTGAAAGAATCTGGTATAAAAGTGGCACTTGCAAGTTCTACCAGGGAGGCTGTTGTGAAGAAGGAACTGGAGGAGGGCGGACTGCTTGGGTATTTTGACGAGATCGTATGCGGAGATATGGTGAAGCGAAGCAAACCGGAGCCGGATATTTTTCTGGAGGCGTGCAGACGTCTGAGGTCGGAGCCAAAGAAGTGCTATGTAATAGAAGATTCTTATAATGGGATCAGAGCGGCCCATGCAGCAGGGATGCATCCGATCATGGTGCCGGATCTGATGGAACCTACTGAAGAGATGCAGGGGCTTGCGGAGACGATTTTGGGGTCGTTGTATGACGTTATAGGATATCTGGAGCCTTTTTACCTGGATGCATAACAAGTGAAAATGGTTATCAAATATAAAGGGAAAATAAGATATAATGAGTTATATCTTTGGTACTGTGCTGGTAACGAGGATGTTATATTTATAGGAAAACAGGAGGTGTAAAATATGAAAATTCAGAAGTTGATCGAGAAGAGAAGAACGGTTCGTAAATATGCAGAGGGTAATACGGTGAGTAAGGAGGAGGTTCTTGCTATGATAGGGGTAGCTCAGGAGGCTACTTCATGAAAGAATTCTCAGACGGGACGTTATTATTGCATTATGGATGAGAAAGATGTTACGCGGTTCAGACAAGAGTGCCTGCCGGAAATGAATGTAGGGAAGTGTGAGAATGCGGTATTGATTATCAGTACTTTTGTTCATAACAGAGCGGGATTTCAGAAGGATGGGACTGCAGATAATGAACTGGGAAATGGATGGGGATGTTATGATCTGGGACTTCAGAATGAGAATCTGATATTGAAGGCTGAAGAGCTTGCTGGGGATTGACTGGGACTGATTGTTTAGGTGGTAGATTTTGGAATAAAATAAAAAGTTTGTCAAATTATGAAATTAACTGTTGACATTGTGAATTTCTGGTGGTATATTAGTTGAGCTGTCGGAAATAATTGTTTCTTGAATAGAGACAATTTAAATAGATTTCTGAAATAAAAAAGAAATTTAAAAAAGTGCTTGACAACTTGAAACGGATATGTTAAAGTAATCAAGTCGCTTGAACAGAGCCGACAATCACTGATCTTGAGAACAGTTCGGAAATCCGAAAGAGTTCGAAAAACTTTGAAAAAACTTGAAAAAAGTTCTTGACAAAGTAAAGCAGATGTGATAAAGTAAATAAGCTGTCGCAAGACAGATAACCTTGATAACTAAACAGTGAAACACATACGATTCTCGAAAATTCTTTACATTTTTAAGAACGGTTTGAAAAACCAAAAACAGTAAAAACGAGAGATAACTAAGCTAGTTGGTTGTCTTGAGTAAA
>SKEP01000177.1_pt1 | contig 43438 bp, 72 predicted proteins | sample 4826901 | NCBI WGS metagenome assembly SKEP01 (sample SAMN11008806, study PRJNA524170) | human gut metagenome | biome: Human fecal sample; material: Feces; isolation source: fecal sample from pouch patient p4, p43, p49, p54, p55 | host: Homo sapiens | place: Israel: Tel-Aviv | collected 2014-03-20
GGATCATCAAGGAAGTGGGGCTGGTTCTGCCAGCGGGGATTGTATTATGATAAAGGAAGGTGACATGGTTAGTCTGTCCCTTGCCTGTAAAAGACGGGAATGGTTTTATGAAGTTAAGCATTTAGTAGGTAAAACCTTCCCCGTTATTAAGGTAGAGGGAGAGTATATAACTTTCTTGTGCAGAGACGGAAAAGGGCGCGGCCCTAACAAAGAGTTTAGACGTTGGCATAAGAGCAACCTTGACGTTTTCACAACTAGCTTGGAGAACAAGTAGATGCTACAAGTAGGAGATAGAGTAACTCTTTCAATGGTTGGTACTCGCTGGTGTGAAATCAGAGGATTAGATTTCTACAGAGGGGGCTCCAATCCATTCGGTATTGCAGGAACTGTAACAGATATCAACCGTAATAGTCACTTAAATTTAAGAGTTGCTTGGGATAATGGAACAAGTAATTCGTATACTGAAAGCGACTTAGACCCACTATGCATTAATTTGGAGAACAAATAATGTATTACGAAAGTGAAAGAGATGTAGAGCTTCGCCTGCGTCATTCATTAGTGATGTGGGAGAAGCGCCCTGTTGTTGTTCAGGCAGCAGAAAGCAAGGACAAGGTGATTGTGGAGGATTTGCTGACTGGACGTAACAGTTCTGTACGCATCGAAGCTCTCAACTTAGCCCCTGATGCTGCTAAGCTGGGCTATGTCATTGATGACCGGGGCCGTGTATTCTTCTCAATGCGTAAACCTGTCCGTAAATACAAACAGGGGCTGACACAGGAGAACTTCTTCGCTTTTAACGCCCTTGAGAAGCCCGTAGAGCGTTTATTTGGGCAGGGACGTAGTGAGGTGAGCCCTTTCAGTAAAAGCGTCGCTAAGACGATTGTAGGGGATTTCCCTGACATTGGGGAAGCCTTCCAAGCTGTACGCTCTGGAGCCTCTAAGATTGTCCCTTTCCATCGTGAATGGGCTGTAGCTGATAAAGAAGATGAGCTGTGCCTTATGTACCGTGGAGATGTAGTGGGGTATGTAGGGGACCAGAGTGTTAAGCTCATGCCTGAACGTTTCTATCTGCAAGAGGTGTTAGCGCTATGTTTAAAATAGGTGACTTGGTTCAGTGGGGAAGGCACCAGGGGAGGGTCGCCGTAATAGACGACGATGGGTGGTATGGTGTGGATTTTGGAAGAGACTTCGATGGGCACAATTTATTTGGGGCCCTGAGAGGGTCTACAGGCTGGTTTATCTCCCCGGACGACCGAAGGCTAGTCCTTGATGTAATTGATTTGGAGAATAAATGATGTTTAAGGTTGGGGATGTAATAGAGGTTTCTGACCTCCATTATTACTTTTACAGAATGAATACAACATTTACGTATTTAGGTGTTCAAAGCGGTCTTCATGTTATACAATCAGACACTAGCAAGAAAGTGTACAGCAATTTATTACTGGAGACTATGTTGCAATATTTCAAACTCAAAGAACCCGTATGTTTGGAGAATAAATAAATGTCCTTTGAAAGAAAATTAGTGCGTGATGTATTGAAGCTCCAGAATCGTCTCACTGACCACATTGGTATTGAGATTGAGGCAGAAGGGACTAACCTTCCTCGTGTAGAAGATGGGGTGTGGAAGAGCGAGAACGACCCCTCTTTACGCGGAGAGAGCTTTGAATATGTATTGCATAAGCCCATTCCATTTAATGAAACGAAGATGGCCTTAGCGTTAATGGAAGAAGCTTGGAAAAGCAATGAAGCTGTTATTAAAGATAGCCCTAATGCTGGTGTACATGTTCACATCAACTGTGGGGATTTGACAGTGACGCAGCTGTTCAACTTCCTGTCTCTCTATCCGGTGGTGGAAGATATTCTGGTGAACACCTGTGGACAACATCGTATTGGCAACCTGTTCTGCCTGAGAGCGTGTGACGCTGAATATTTGATTGACATGCTGGGTGTTGCAATTAAAGAGCAAAACCTGTCTGTATTGCACACTGACGACCTCCGCTATGCCTCTGTGAACGTTAAAGCGCTGGGGGACTATGGCTCTCTTGAGTTTAGAGCATGGCGCTCTGATGGGGATTTAGCGGCTATTGAATGGTGGTGTGGGCTGTTGCAACACCTGAAAGGATTGGCCCGTGAGATTGACAACCCAACAGCTGTTGTGTATTCAGTGAGTGACTTGCGCCCAGAAGGTTTCTACAAGATGATTCTTGGTAAATACGCTAAGGACATTCCTTGGGAAGAGAAATATGAGCTGTCTGTCTACGACAGCATTCGTCGTGTCCAGCAGTTTGCTTATCTGGGGGATTGGTAATATGTATAATGTAGGAGATAAGATAGAATTTATCAACCTAGCCCGGGGACCTTGGTTAGGAGCTCACGCTATCGTCGAGAAAGTTGAAGGAAATTATTTTTGGTTTAGACGTGATGATGGTGCAAAGGGGAGTTTACATAGGGATTCTCTTGCGAAATACACTAAGCTATTAGTCCCATTTTCCTTGGAGAATAAATGATGAAAATGTACATCTATTCCCACAATCCGCATTCTGAAGGGGCTAAGTTCCTGTCTCAAGCGTTGAACGTAAAGCGCATCAAACATGGTAATAGCAAGTTCCGTGGGGGAATGGGGAAAGCTATCATCAATTGGGGAGCTGGCACATTGCCTGACCAAGTGATGGCATGTCAACGTATCCTCAACAAGCCGGAAGCCATTCGTAAAGCTTCAAATAAATTAAAAAGTTTTGAACTTTTCCAAGAAGCCGGTGTCACTATCCCCCCATTCTTCACAAGTAAGGAGCAAGCAAGTGAGTATCTGGCAGAACGTCCGGGCAACTTGGTGGTATGTCGTACCGTACTCAATGGTCATTCCGGGGCTGGCATTGTCATTGCTGGGACAGATGAAGAATTGCAGCAAGCCCCTCTGTACACAGCCTATGTGAAGAAGCAAGAGGAGTATCGTTACCACGTATTCATGGGACAAGTGGTGGACATTCAGCGTAAAGCGCGTAAACGTGACGTTCCAGATGACGCTGTGAACTGGCAAGTGCGCAACCTTGATGGTGGGTTCATCTTTGCTCGTGAGGGCGTTGTAGCGTCTCCTGTAGCGTCTGAGGAGGCGGTTAAAGCTGTAGCTGCATTAGGGCTTGATTTCGGGGCTGTAGATCTCATCTATAACGCTCGTGAAGACAAATACCTAGTCTTAGAGGTGAACACGGCTCCGGGTCTGTCAGGCACTACGCTGGATGGTTATAAGCAACGCTTTGAGGAGGTGTTCAATGGATGAAGTTACACATGAACTTTGGACTGAAGGAGAGCATAAACTTGATTTTAATATCAGGACTGGAAGGGTAAAATTAAAAGATGGGACATGGAGTAGAGGGGAGTATTCAGAAAAGCATTTGAAACGGATGGGTTGGGAACTAAGACCTATCCATGTAGAATTGGAGAATAAATGATGTTTGACGTTAAAGTTGAAGATAGGTTGCGTTGTAAGAAAAACTCTCCATTTGGGGCATGGACTCAGGCTGGAGAGGAGATTATTGTAACATCTGTAGAAAAATTAAGGAATGGCACAACTCGCTTTAAATATAAAAGAACAGGGATAAATGCAGATGGTTATAACTGGTCGGCTAATACTGCGTATGATTGGTTCGAGCCTATTGCAATTGATTTAGAAAATAAATAATAAATACTCTCCATAACAATAATTATAAAGGAGACAAGATGAGTATATTAGTAGGACGCACCGGACATTCATGTGGTTCTCGTCAAGGGCTCAATCTGTATGAGCAATCTGATGGAAGAGTGGATGGCTATTGCTTTAGCTGTAAGAAATATGAGCCTGACCCATTAAATGGAAATACAATGGAGAGGGCTGGAATTGAACGTACAGCCCGTACGCCAGAAGAAATCCAGGAAGAAATGGATGAAATCTCTTCCTATCCGGTGAGAGGGCTGGATGACCGCAAGATTGGTAAAGCCACTGTAGACTACTTCGGGGTTAAAGTGAGCTTAGACCAAGAGCGTCAAGAACATGTGGCTATCCACTACTATCCATATGAGAGCTATGAAACTGGCAAATTGTCAGGATATAAGTTCCGCATTGTGGAAGGTAAAGTGATACGCAGCTTAGGCAATTGCAAGCGTGTATTTCCTTTCGGGTGGAGCAAGGCCATTCAATCAGGCAGTCCTAAGCTGTTTATTACCGAGGGGGAGATTGATGCTATGTCCCTCTTCTCTGTAATTATGCAGCGTAATAAAGGGGGTCAATATGAAGGAAATATACCTGCGGTTGTCTCTGTACCTCACGGAGCGGCGGCTGCAAGTCGGGACATTGCACTGGTGCTGCCCGACATTAGGAAGCACTTTAAAGAGGTGGTTCTGGTATTCGATAATGATGCGGCTGGAAAGGCTGCTGTGGATGAAGTTCTTAAAATCTTGCCGGAGGCAAAGGTTGCAACAGTCCCCGGAAAAGATGTTAACGAATGCGTCTTGGAAGGCCATATTAAGGCATTATTTAAGTCGGTAATGTTTGATGCTGGCACTCCTAAGAACACTCGTCTAGTGTACGCTGAGGACTTATTTGAGGCAGGTAAGAAGCCAGCTGAATATGGCCTCTCTTGGCCTTGGAGAGAAACCACTAAGAAAACTCGTGGCATACGCTTTGGTGAAACCATCTACATTGGTGCGGCCCAGAAGATGGGAAAGAGTGAGGTGGTGAATGCCATTGCCGCTCACTTGATTAAGGAGCACGGACTAAAGGTGTTACTGGCTAAGCCAGAGGAAGCCAACGTTAAGAGCGTTAAGCTGTTGGCTGGTAAAATAGCACAGGCCATCTTCCATGACCCTGAAATCCCATTTGATGAAAGGCGTTACGACCAAGCGTGTGAGGTGATGAGGGGCAAGGTGGTGCTGCTCAATCTGTATCAACACTTAGGATGGGAGACACTGAAGGCTGACATTAGAGCTTCAGTGGCTCAGGGGGTTAAAGCTGTATTCATTGACCCAATCACCAACCTAGTGAATGGCATGGACGCGGCAACAGCTAACACCAAGCTTCAAGAGATTGCTCAGGAGCTGGCAGCTATGGCATTAGATTTAGATATCGTCATCTTCATCTTCTGTCACTTGCGTAATCCAGAGAGTGGCACTCCCCATGAACGTGGGGGTAAGGTGCTGTCTTCCCAGTTTGCAGGGAGCCGTGCTATGGCACGTTCTTGTAACTATATGTTTGGCATTGAGGGGAATAAAGACCCTGAGCTGCCAGAGGATGACCGCAACTGTCGTCAATTGGTTCTATTGGAAGACCGTGAGTTTGGTGAGGTAGGACCTACCAATCTGCATTGGTCTAAAGTTAACGGTATGTTTACGGAGCTTTAATATGATTTGGTTACTTATAGTAGTTAGTACAGGATATTATAATGGAGGTACTACAACAGGGATTGAGTTTAACAGTCAGGCTGCGTGCATAGAAGCTAGGGCAGAAATGAAGAAAGTGGTAGGTTCGGAATATAGCACCAAGACACTTTGTGTCAAGAAGTGGTAATTTAATGACTTACCCCCCAGACACCATGTACGGATTGATTGAGGAGAACTTCCGTACAGATTATAAGAACCTTCTGCGTATTGCTAATAACAAATTAGGGAATCTATGGGCAGAGGATGCCCTGATGGATACGTATGAAGCTCTCCTAAAGGCGGCTCCTCGCTTACATGGTCGTTATGACATTAAGTATTTGATGAGGGCTGCATTGTTTAATCGTATTAAAGACTACATGTCTGACCGCATTGACGCTGAAGAGATTGATGAGCATCATACTTTTGGGGGAGAGGTGGAAGACAAGTGGAGGGCCATTAGTACAGCAGAGAATGCCCTGAAGCTTATTGAGCGTTATAAAGAGCCAATGAAAACAGGGTTGTATTTACATCTGTTGGAGGGAGTAGCATTACGTACAGTGACAGAGATTGTTGGGGTGCCTTTCACCACTGTTAGGTTCCATGCAAATAAAGTGAGAGAGGCTTTGCAATGAAAGAAATCATTCTAACTGTAGATGTTAATTTAGGATGGCATTATAACAACCGAGTGTTAAAAGCAGGAACTGTTCTAAACGCAGACGCTATTGATGAACATGGCTTTGCTTCTGTAAACTCTCTAGATACCGGATTCTTTGAAAACGAATGGGAAGAATACATTCCTACATTGGAGAATAAATAAATGTACGCTATAGGGGATACCTTTAAACCAACGCCTTTTTACGCTGAATCCCTAGGGCTGGACGAGAACAGCGTGTATACAATATACGACATAAAAGGAGGGAGGGCATATTGGAATGGGCCGGGGCTAGAGGGCTATGGATTGGGGGAGGGGGATGCTTGTGGAATTGACCACCTTCATCACCATTTAACACCTTATATCATTTCTTTGGAGAATAAATGATGCAAGCACCAGAGTGGGCAACACATGTGGTAAGCGGGAATATCAAAGGGTCAGGGGAGTATGTGGGGGCATGGATAGCTGATGGGAAGTTTCAATACTTCGCTGGATGGGACCATGGAGATTTAAACCACAGTTGGAAAATAGAGGACTGGGAGCGAGGTATTAAACAGGCTGGTTGGTTGGATGCTAAAATTGAAGAGATTAATATTTGTCTGGAGAATAAATGACACCTTGGGTGATTGACCTTGAGGCTAATGGCCTCTACGATACAGTGACTAAGCTGCATTGTGCCGTAGCGTCAACCCTAGATGGTAAAGATGTAAGACGCTTCGACAATACGCAGATGGAAGAGTTTGTAGCGTTTCTGAAGACTGTTGATATTTGGATAGGGCACAATATCCTACAATACGATATTCCCGTAGTGGAGAAAGTATTGGGATATAAGTTTACTGGTAAGAAGGTGGACACCCTCCTTATGTCGCGCTTACAGAATCCCCACCGCACAGCTCCCCCACAAGCTCAGAATAAGAAGGAGGCGATGAAGGTGCATGGCTTGTATGCATGGGGTGTACGAGTTGGCATTGATAAACCAGAGATAGAATATTGGGATGAATATACACCAGAGATATTACACCGTTGTGAGGAAGATGTCCGCATTAACGTTGCTACATATCACGCTCTAAAGAAAGAAGGGAAAGGGCAGAATTGGAGAGATGCCCATCTAATGACCTTCACTCTCTGGGAGAACCTGTGGAAGCAGGAGCAAGCTGGGTGGCTTCTGGATGAAGCGTATATTCATAAGAGCATTAAGCTGTTAACACATTGGATAGAACGTATTGACCGCGTATTAGCTAAATATCTCCCACTAACAATGGATATATTAGAAGCTAAGAAAGATGGTGAATACAACTATGTTCGTAAACCTTTTATGAAGAGCGGGAAATATTCCGCATCTGTGGAGAAACATTATGGCGAAAGACTTGTTGACCGGATTGTTGGCGGCCCTTTTAGTCGTTTGGATTTTAGGCATATTGACCTAGGTAGTGCCGCCGAAGTAAAAGAGTGGATGCTCTCTCAGGGATGGGAGCCAGAAGAGTGGAATTTAGATGATGAAGGAAACCAACGCTCTCCTAAGATGCCAAAGGATGGAGAGTTTCCGGGAGTGGAAGGAAAGGCAGGAAGGTTATATGCCAAGCGTGCTAAAGCTGTACATCGTCGTTCTAATTTAGAAGGTTGGTTGGCAAGGATGAGGCCTGATGGGAGGATTGCAGCAAGAATTCAAGGGATAGCTGACACTGGAAGAATGAAGCACGCTGGTGTCGTGAACGTCCCAAATGGAGAGGCATTCTTCGGAAAGCAGATGAGGAGGTGTTTTACATCAGAACCTGGTATGGTTCTAGTGGGATGTGACTCTGCTGGATGCCAAAACCGAATGCTGGCAGCTCGTGTAGGCGACCAGTTTTTCACTGATACCTTGATTCATGGAGACAAGGCCAAGGGGACCTCCATCCACCATGTAAATCAGAAAGCAATTCGAGATATTGCTGGGGTAGAGGTATCTTATGGAGCTAGTAAAAACTTAAACTACGCTTTTATGTTTGGAGCCTCAGATAATAAACTGGGCAGAATGGTTGGAGGGGGAAAAGAGAAAGGGGCCGATATCAGGAGAGCTCTCCTCTCCGTAGCAGCGGGATTTGAAAAACTAGTAGTGGACCTTACAGAGGAGTGGAGGTCTCATGCGAAGAGACGTATGAACAAATGGGGTAAATTAGAATATTATGATGGTTGGTGTAAAGGGTTAGATGGTAGGCCTATTTATATTAAATCAGAACATGCAATTCTAGTTTACATGCTTCAATCCGACGAAGCGATAATGATGTCTGCGGCGTATAACTACTTACACCGGAGGCTCGATAAGAGATTCAAATACGGGGAGGACTACAAAATTGTTGGATTTATGCATGATGAATACACTATCGAATGTAAACCAGAAATCTCAAAAGAGGTTGCGGAGATTGCGGAGAAATGTATTGTGGATGCGGGTAAATTCTACAACATAGCTTGTCCCCATGAAGGAGACGCGAGTATTGGAAAAAATTGGTTTGATATCCACTGATGAGTTTCCTGGGCTTCTTTATGACCCAGAGACTGGATGGTTAATCCGTGACGGAAAGAGGGCTGGGTGCCAACAGAATAAGGGGTACTGGATTACCTCGATAAAGGGTAAGCAGATTGTGGACCATCGCATTATTTGGTTTATGATGACTGGAGCGTGGCCCTCGAAACAAATAGACCACATCAACGGTGTTAGGGATGACAATCGTTGGTGCAATCTAAGAGAGGTCTCTAACCAACAGAATCAGTTTAACAGAGCAGCTAGAAAAGACAGCTCAACAGGCATCAAGGGGGTTTACCCAAAGGGTAATAAATTCAGGGCATCCATTTTCTTTAACTGGAAAGAAAAACACTTAGGTTATTTTGACACTGTGGAAGAAGCTAAAGCTGCATATGAAAAGGCGGAATTAGAATTACAAGGCGACTTTAGGAGAAAAGATGAAAGTTAATTACGACAAATACGGCAAGAAATATTATTTCAATGATGTTAAGCCCATGACATTTGCTGAGCTTGAGCAATTCAAAGAGGAGCTACAGGCCATTGTGACAGATGTATACATGGAGCAATTGGCAGAGCTTGACATTGGTGCAGATGATTGCGAGGGCGGGGCATGCAAGATTTAATTCCCGGTGAGGATTATACAGCCACACTTCTTACATACGTCTACAGAGGAGAGCAGGTTCTTTTAAAATACCTGTGCGATGCAGGAGAGGATACAATCCGAGTTCGCATTCTGGAAAGTAAAATGTGGGGAGACGGGGATATTTGGGGAGCAGGAGATGAACTAAACTTGGCAAAATCCTTCTTCTCCTACGAACCTCTGATTATTTCATTGGAGAATAAATGAAAACGGGAAGCAAAGTGGTATTAACTAAAGACATCCCCTATGATGGGGGTGTTGTTAAGGCGGCAACAGAGGGAGAAGTTGCTGGTATTGTAGTGATAAAAGGGGAAGAGATTGTTCTATTTAATCCATTAGACACAACTGAAATTTATGCCGTAAACATTAGTTCCGTTAAAAAATTAAAATAATAATAAAAAGAGGTATTACATATGGCTTTAAAAGCACCCGCTACTACTCCGAAACGTCCAGCAGCTAACCGCGTTAAGCAAGAAGAGCTGCCAGTAGATAACTATCCATGCCGTGTAGCCCAAGTGATTGACATGGGACGTCACCACAAGGAAGTGTGGAACGACGCAACTAAGAAGTTTGAGGTGGCATATGACAAAGCCCCTGTTCACCTTCTGCGTCTCACTTATGAATTCACGACAGAGTTTATGAAAGATGAAGCAGGCAATGAACTAGAGGATAAGCCGCGTTGGCTGTCAGAGGAGTTCCCTCTATACGCATTGGACAGTGACCTTGCCACTTCCACTAAGCGTATGAAGGCATTTGACCCTGACTTCTCTCTGTATCAAGGAGATTGGGAGAAAGTGTTGACAGCTCCTTGTGCAGTAACTGTAGCGCATAAGAAGAATGGCAGTGCTAAGGTGGGGAATGTCTCCAAGCCAATGAAGGGTATGATGGTGGTAGGGCTTAAGAATGAGCCTAAGGTGTTCTCTCTGGATGAGCCAGACCTTGACATCTTCCGTTCATTCCCGGAGTGGATTCAGGAGCGTATTAAGGCTAACTTGGATTTCGAAGGGAGCGCTCTTCAGAAAGCTTTAGCAGGAGGTGTTCCTATTACTGTTGCTGAGCCGCCTCAAGGAGTTGTAATGCGGGAGGAACGGTATCAAGACGCTGTAGAACCTGATGTAACAGAAGGAGAAGATGATGAAAACCCGTGGTGATGAACAAGACTGGGGCATTCATGATGAACGCCCTGATTTATAAACAACTATAATAACAAAGCCTCAAGGAAGAGGCATATAATAAAATGGTGATGCATGATTCCTCTTATTGACGCAGACATTCTGCTTTACGAGATTGGCTTTGCCGCTCAACAGAAGACAGAAGAAGGATTGATTTTAAAATCCGTTGAAGAAGTGAATGAAATGGTAGATGAGCGTATTAGGGAGATTTGTGCAGCTGTATATGCCACAGCCCCCCCTAAACTGTTCATCACTGGTAAGGGTAATTTCCGACATGCTGTGGCTAAGAGCCGTGAGTATAAAGGAAATCGTAAACAAATTAAGCCGCATTACTATTCCTACATTAAAGCTTATTTACAAGCTCAATGGGGGGCAGTGGTGGTGGATGGAATGGAGGCAGATGATGCCCTATGCATCGAACAAACTAAGAGACTTGCGCAGAAAGACACCATCATCTGTTCAAGGGATAAAGACCTCAAGCAATGCCCCGGATTCCATTATACGTGGGAGTGCGGTAGACAAGGCAGTTGGGGGCCAGCTTGGGTTGATGCCGCTGGATGTCTTATTCTTAAAGGGCCTAAGAAACTTACAGGAACCGGAGCGTTATTTTTTTACTCGCAACTCCTTACGGGAGATTCTACAGATACCTACGATGGACTCCAAGGATGCGGGCCTATCCGAGCTTTCAACATTCTCGATGGAGCAACAACAGAAGCAGAAATGTACGAGAGGGTATTGGAGGCGTACACTAACAAATATGGTGAAGAGGCTGAAGAGCGTCTTTATGAACAAGCACAATTAGCTTACATGATTCGGAGGGTAGACGATGAGGGAAATCCGGTATTTTGGACTAAACCAGTGGGATGAGATGAGTGAGTTTATTATTAAACTTAGTGTTGAAAAGACCAATCCCGATATGGAAATTTATGTAGATGTACCAGCTAATAGTTATGTCGTAGAGTGGGATGAAGAACTAATTGATTTGGAGAACAAATGAAACCTTTAATCTTTAAAGATGAATGGGACAATGAGCTTATCACTCTCAGCATCAAAGAGAGTGGAGATTTTGAATACCCTTTTGAAATTGAAATGAACGACGGTCTGGGAAAGAGCAGCCTATGCTTTAGCAATAAAGAGGCAGAAGCTCTAGCAAGCTGGTTACAAGAAGCCCTTCACCCTAATATGGAGAATAAATGATGTTTGTCGTTTATAAATACAATACTGAGCAGGGCTTTGATATCAAAATGGGGTCCTTCCTTGATGAGTCCGATGCCCAGTCCTCAGTGTCTAGGATGGAAGATGGCAGGCGTATAGGACCTTATGTATATTATTACCGGGGTGTAGATGAATTGGACAGAGAGCAAATTTCAATCATTCATTAAATCAACATTACGTAAAGGCACCACTAGGTGGCCTCCTAAATATGAGGTGTTAAATGCTGCGAAACGAGGAAAGCAAGTTAACGCTGCTACAGGACGTATTGCTGAGCACTTTCTGTGTGCTAGCTGTGGGGAGCTATTTCCTAGTAAGTTTGTGGTTGTGGATCACATACAGCCAGTGGTTCCTGTTACTGGTTTTGTTAACTGGGACGATGTTATTACACGTATGTTTTGCGATGTGGAGGGTTTGCAAGTTCTCTGCAAAGAATGCCACAAAATAAAAACTAAAGAAGAAAACGCTCAACGTAAGCTATATAAAAATAATAATAAAAAGGCTTAATATAATGAAAAAACCTGAACTATTTAATGATATTGAGAATCCTATTCTCCGTGCGTACAATCGTGCCATCACCGCTGTCTCCATCCATCAAGAAGAAGGGGAGCGAGCTACACGCAGCTATTTTGAGAACTTCTCTGAACAAGAGCGCCTCTCTGTAGCAGCTATGCTCATGTCCATTCAGAAAGATGCTGATGAAACTAAGAAGCGTGTGGGGGCAGAAGTAGATGCGACAACTCATTAATAATCTGCTTATGTTCTCTGTGTTCACTACTATGTTTATTCTTATCGGAGGTATGTATGTATAATTATGTTCTGTCTTTTAAATTCGAAGGTAAAGGTAATGCAGCCGCTGAGCGATTTGCTAAAGCGTCTGCCGCTCTCCTCAAGAAGCTGCGGGAAGAATCTTACGAAGGTGATGTAGAGAACCTCCAAGTAGCCATTGTCCAAGTGGAGGATAAAGTTGCTGAATAAAGAGGAAACCCCTGTAGAATATTGCCGCAGGAAACAAGAGGAATGTTTAGACCGAGGGGACGAGAAAGGAGCTCTCGTCTATTATGAAATGGCTAAGATGTGGATGCAGAGGGAGAAGAAAGATGAGTAAGTATAACCGAGTGTGTAAGGGCGTCACAATCGACGTGTATGACGTTCTGACTGCCTTTAATGTAACCAACCCTGCCCTACAGCATCTAGTCAAGAAAGCCCTCTGTGCAGGGCTAAGGGGCCATAAGGACAAGGCTCAGGACATGGTTGAGATATTGGAGAGTGCTAAGAGGGCAGTGGAGATTGAATGCCCCAATACTAAACCTAAATTGTTTAAATGGCAAGTGGAGAAGTAATAATGACTACTATCGCATTCCGCAATGGTGTATTAGCAGCAGATGGGCGCATGACTCGTGGAACTCAACTTGTTACAGATAGCTTTAATAAGATTGTAGACTGTGAAGAACGCAACTATTCAATGCAGGGGGAGAAAGTATTGGCCTTTGCTTTGGCTGGATATCTCTCTGAGAAGGCTGTATTGGAGTATGCGTTGGGGGAGGGGCTGTTCGTCACCTCTTCATTAGACACCCCTAACACGTTCTCCGCCATTATTGTTACAGAGCGAACAGCTTGGTCTGTAGCCAAGCCTGATGAAGAAAGTCCAATTCTTGACTTCGTGGAGATTCCAGATGGGTGCCCTTGGGCTATTGGGAGCGGGGGGTCTGTGGCGCTTCACTACTTAACATCCACAGATTGCGACCCTTTAGATGCTGTTGTACAGGCCATGAAGACAGATACTGGCAGTGGCGGGGAGACTACACGATGGAGCAGAGCGTAGATAATTGGCAAAGGGCGGGGATGGACCCTCGCTGGGAATGTTATAAAAATACTCCATATAATAATACTAAAAAAGAGAGAGACTATGAATTATTCGAAAGAAACAATCTCAGCCGTAATCGCCCTAAAGAAAGCGGGAGTAACACACCGTAGTATTGCTAAGCAAGTGTTTGGGAAGAAGACAGCAGCGTCCTCAGTGTGGTACATCCTTAATGAATATTATTACAATAAGCAGGAGAAGAAAGAAGGCCCACGCATCTTAATCTTTGATATTGAGACAAGCCCAGAGCTTGGGTATGTATGGGGGCGCTTCAAGCAATTCCTTGCTCCTGTCCAAGTGAAGCAACGAAGCTTTATGTTAACATGGAGCGCTAAGTGGCTGGGGGAGGAAGAGGCGATGGCGGATGCTATCCCTTACCACCGTCCAATGCATTGGGCAGAGTTTGATGAAGAGGGGGCCTACGAAGGGGTTCGTGGAGACTACAAAGAGGAAGATGACCGTGAGATTGTTTCTAGTATGTGGCATCTGCTGGATAGTGCTGATGTGGTTGTTGCACACAATGGGCTTCGCTTCGACCTCCCTTATCTCAATAGCCGTTTTGCTTATCACAATTTCGGGATGCCGTCGCCGTTTAAAGTTGTGGATACTTGCAAGATTGCGAAGAAGTATTTCCGCTTTCCAGCGAACTCGCTAAAAGAACTGGGGATTTATTTGGGGATTGAGGTTCCTAAGCTAGACACTGATTTCCAGCTATGGATTGATTGTATGGAAGGGAAGAAAGAGGCGTGGGAATATATGGTAGAGTATAACCGATATGACGTTAAGTTGCTTGAAGAGGTTTACTTACGACTTCGTTCTTACGATAAGAGCGCACCTAATCTCAGCTTGTATTTTGATGATGATGCTTTACGCGACCCAGTGACGGGGAGCACGGAGGTAGTAGAAGACGGATTTGCTTACACCGCTCAGAGTAAGTTCCAAAGCTATAAGGGACCTACCGGGCATTCATTCAGAACAACTAAACGAGTTAAGGGGGTCAAGAGTGTTAACACGCAATAGCATTGTTGAAATTATTTAACTGGAGGTGGTCCAAGTATCTCCCACTCAGGGTTACGAGACGTTGAGGGGCTGCGGCTCCTCTTTTTTATTTGGAGGAAATATGCTAGTAGTGTTTCATGAACTCCATGGTGAGCTATTTGCGGAAGCTCGTTGGGGGCTAATGGGTTTTAGAGAGGGAGAGTGGGTATTATTAGAAGACAGGGGCACCGATGAATGGCTTCGTTTACTGAGATTTGTTAGGTTTCATCCCGAGACCGAAACTTGGTATACAGACTTGTAAACAAAAGAAAAGAGGCCCATAAAGGGCCCCTTTCTTATATCTGGAGGAAATTACATGACACCTGAAGAGTATTGGAAAGCGGTATTTGATAAAATCTCAGGGAGAGGGAAAGGGCCCACAATCCCTATTGATACCTCGAAGAGCGTTGATGAAATAAGAAGAGAGATTAATAAAAGAAAAAAGGGCCCATAAAGGGCCCCTGTATACGGAATTATAAATACCCCTCATACCAAGCAATACTTGCTGTAATATCCTGAGCCTGACTATCCAAGCTGGTTATACGCAGAAGGTAGGCAGTGTTAGGGAGCATATACAATGGCTGCTTAAGCTCTGCAATACCTCCCTGCCCTTGGTTGGAAGTATTCCCAATAGCGTAAGAGGTGGCTATAGTCTGTGTACCAACCGCTGTTACTGTAGGCCCAATACGCAACTGAACAGTAGATAGGTCCCCATCACCAGTTAGGTCATTAACGCTATACACCGGGTCTAGCGTACCGCCTGTAAACGTAGGACCTCTGTAGATAGAAGCACTCACCCCTAGTCCACTCCTTCCTACCTCCCTCTGAAACAGATAGACAGGCAACGCTCCCACAGTGAAGATACTGTCTACGTTAGCCCCTGCGGCTACAGCTGTAACCCTACGAGATGCGTTATAAAGCCTTCCTGTCCTAGTCCCTTCCTGAATAATAGACCCATCCCTTAAGGCCCTCAGTACCCCCTCATTCCATGCCATTAACTTCCCTCTACTATGTTATAATCTACTGACAGTGTGATGTTCTGCCCGTAGATGATATAGTCCCGAGAGCCATCTGTGAGGAGATACCAGCTGTCAAAACTGTCGCTTCCAAGAACTTCTTTGACAAGGAGAATCTTACCAGCGGACACTTCCTCAGTAGACTTAGAAACTACTACAATATCTTTTACTTTCATATTAAACCCCAATAACGGTTACATAAGTTAACTGAGTTCCTGATGGAGTTGAAGACCCCATAGGGACATTCTTTCCAGTAATAGAGCTGGAAGATACAGTAGAGAGAACGCTGGCTGTAGGAGTAGTCCCATCAACACAGCTCGCATATACAGCCCATACTGTAGTGTACCCGGAGATAGATACAGACCAAGCACCGGCAGCGGCGGTAGTGGTATACACCTTAATCATCACTTGCCCGCTGGAAGGAGTCCCATTCAGTTGTAATTTTGGGATAGGTGTATTAGAGAGCTGGGTGTAAGATAATACGGTAAACGGGGCTGTCCCTGTTCCCGTGGCGACAGGAACTTGACCAGAGGCAGCCGAAGCTGCCCCCTTGCACTCATGGAGGTCAGCGCCCGTCAACCCCGAATGTTGAACGTTAGCCATATATTCTCCTTAGCTAAGAGCGATAGCTGTGATGACACCGTTAGCTACAGTGAATGTAACTGTGGTGGCAAAGGTGCCAGTAGGAGTGACACCTGTGAGGGCTTGGGAGGAAGTGATGATGGCGGCGTTAGCCGGGAGGCTCACACGCTGTACAGCGCTTCCAGAGATGACATAGGTGGCGCTAACAGTTTTAGTGTTAGCAGAGTTGGCAGCTGTTACAGTACCCCCATTGCTGACAACCGCTTGAGTAGCAGTAGGAGATACAGGAGCAGAGATAGTACCAGCATTAATCTTTGCATAATAAGCCGCCATTGCGTCTACAAAGTTAGTTTTTGGTAGTAGAACCAACCTGACGGTAATAGGCAGCAGCAGCCTTCGCCCAAGAGCGATGGTTCTGAGAAGTCTGAGCATTGAAGAACTTCTGACTCTCAGTACGATAATTTTTATTTGCCATTTACTTATTTTCCTTTTTTACGTCCACCGGTTCCCCGGTTATCAGCACGATTGGCCTTCACTGAACGAACACGCAGGTTGCCATTAGACTTATCTGACGTGTTCTTATTTTTATGGTCCACGTCCTTGCCGTCCCCTTTCTTCACCTTCCCTGCCTTCTCCATCTTACGTCTTGACGCGTTCCGTTCTGCACGTCTCTTCTTCTGTTCCGGGGAGCCGTTGTACTTACGCTGACGTACACTGTCAGGTTTAGCCCCCTTCTTGTATTGTCCCTTCGCAGGCATTAGTTCATCTCCTCTTGATATTTCCTAGCTGCTGCCTTATCTGCGTTAGCGCTGTCCAACGCTGCTTTCCAATCTGCCAGTGATTTCACTGCTTCACCAAAGGTGGTGGGAACATTCTCCGGGTAGGGTGTAGGCTCTAGATAGCGGTCAGGAACCTTGCTTACCGTATAGTTCGTTGAGCATCCGCTGAGTGTTATCGTCAAAAGGCACATCATTACAAGTATTGCCTTGGAGCGCTTCATTCAGTTTTTCCTTCCAGTCTTGCCGCTCTTTAGCAATCTTCTCCTTATCTGCCTTGAGCTGTTTATCAGCTTTATCCTGTGCCTTCTTATCTTTCTCGAAAGTGTCTATGGTTTGCTTCTGAGAAGCGATTGTAGTGTCCTGTGAGGCGATGGTAGAGCGCTGGTATACCAACCCTGCAGCCATCAACACAAAAACCACTACAGCCGCTCCTAGAGCGATTTGCTTAGTGCTTAAGGGCATTTAGAGCCTCCTGAGGGGATTTAAAGCCATTGCCTATAGCTTGGCTCTGCCACAGCCTACGCTTCCAAAGCCCATAGCACACCTTGTTTCCTGGAGTAGAGCAATCATATTTCTTACCATTACGCGTAATATACTTCCACTCTAATACGTATTTACTCGCCATCCGATAATCACCCTTGATGATAGCTTTCTTCACTTTAGAATTGTTGAAGCCTGTTACGCCAATGTTGTAAGCCATGTCTAGTACACCAAGAGCCACCACATCAGGAGTGGAGGGAGGGATGCCATCAAACACTTTCGCGTGAGCAGCAAGGCTTTCTTGAAGCTGTTTGTCACATTGAGATTTAGAACGGACCTCGCCAAGCTTAACACCTTTGGTTTCACCGTAGCATATCGTAGCAACTCCAGCCCCATCATAGTATGTCCTCTCACTATACCCCTCATTATGTTTCACCACTCCCACTACAGAGGCAGCCAGAAGGCCACCTCCGATAGTGAGCCGCTTAATCCAAGTGTTCATCTACGTTAACCCCACGTGTCTTAATGGATTCCAGAATAGCTTTGTGCATCTCTGCGTCCCGCTTGTCCTTCTTCCATTGCCAGTAGGCACCACCCACCAGACCAATGAGAGCTACTAAGATACCAACAATGTAGCTCCATGATGCGAGGTCTAGATTACTCAGCCATATAAGCATCCCCCCAGAGCTGGCCTGTCCTGCCACTACATATTTATTCTCCATCACTGTACCTCTTGGATGTTTTCAGGAGAAGAGCCGAAGAACGCCTCCTCATTCTGTTTAAAGTATTTGGAGTAGTCTTGGCTACCGTCCATATGAGCGGCTGCACGGATGCTCTTGTTGATGAGAGGGGCCACTTTCTTCTGCAGCTCTCTTGCCTTAGCCATAACGTTAGGGTTACGTTCAAAGCCCGGAGCTGGGGAGAAGCGGATGCTGTTCCCTGTCCATACATAACGAACAGCCGTAGGAGTGGCTTCCTGAGTGACAGAGCCTGTCGGAGAAGCACCACCCATTGCTGGGAAGCCCCCTGCTGGCAGAGAGGAAGAAAGAACAGTTTTATTCTTCTCCCATTCATCACGTACAGCTGGAATGAGCTTATCATTGTAGTTAATCTGTACAGCGTTCTTAGCCCCTTCTACCGCATCTACGTTGAACTTAGCGCCATTACTCTGGAGAGCTAAGAATTCAGGTGAGGCTAAATAGTCCATAACCGCGTTAAGCTGGGAAGGGTTCTTCTGAGCAGAGGAGAAGTCTGAGATGCCTTGCAACACTTGGTTAGCGTGAGCTTCCACTTCCTTGAAGGTCGCTTTAGGGTCAGTGATACGAGGGTCTTTATTACCCAAGTTTTTAGTAGCATCTCTCAAACTGTCTAGGAAGTTTTTAGTTTGAGCTTGGTCTTCCGGGCTATCAGATGTCATGTTTCCAGCAGGGCGACCTTTAAGAGTGCGGTCTATGAAATCAACCATGGTTTTTCCAGTGCCTGCCAGAATATCCAGGTTGAAAGTGCTCCCCATGGTCTTAGAGAGTGACACAATCTGCGCCATCTTAGGGTCACTCATGATTTCTAGATTGGCATGGATAGTTTTAATATCAAGCTGGTTCTGGTACACATCTTTGCTAATCTTACCAGACATGAAGTCTTTCTGTGCGTCAATAATGTCATTGATGGGTTTAGTCATCGCATCAACATAATCAGCCCCAGCTACACCACGAATTGGCATAGTGAGGGATGAGAAATCAGCCTTCATCTTCTCAAGCTGAGCAAGTCCTGCTTCCTGAGAAATCTTCCCTGTTGCTACATCATTAGAAAGCTGTTCTAGGCTAGAGCGTGTCTTATCGAAATAGGAAGTGGCAACATCTGCCGTAGCCTGCTGCACACGCATCTTATTACGCTTAAGCTGTAAGTCCATAGCAGCGTTAGCACGAGACACGCGGGAAGCAGCAATTGATTCCTGAGAGGATTGAATAGCCAGTTTCTGCTGAGTGATGCCCAGCTGTTTGGAATAGAATTCCATCTGGTTAATCTGATGCTGTTGAGCCCTATATTGATTAAGGCCTTCAGCCTGCTGCTCTGGAGTCATTCCCGGATTAATGAAGCCAGCAGCTGTAGCTGCCTTCGTGTCTGCCTTAATCTGCTGGTCTACAGCTGTGCCCTGTGCCAGCGTGTCCCCAATCCCCTCAGTGCCTGAGAGGTTCTTGGAGAATGTGGTGAGCTGTTCAGCCAAGTCTGGGCGGTTAGCCAATATTTCATTGTACAGAGCGCGCTGCTGACGCTGCGCACTGGCTTGGGAGAGAGCCCCCTGCTCTACTGCCGCGTTGAGGGAACTCACTCTCTTAGCGTAGCCCGCAAGGGCTTTATCTGCCTGAGCCTGCTTAGCTGCCTTCTCTCCCTGAGCAAAGCCTTGAACTAGCCCTGTAGCCAAATTACCAATTCCTTGGAACAGGCCACTCCCTGCAATAGTTGTTGCTGTGGAAGGGGCAGGGGCAACCGCCTGCTGCGGCTGCACACCTCCAGACACTCCACTAACATCTGACGTATCAAAAAGTCCTGCCATTATTTACCCTTCTTATCCTGTTCTTCCAGAGCTGCACGAGCTTCCAGATTCATGTTAACAATTGAACGGAGATTGTCCTTCTGCTCAGGAGGAATAGGAGCCTTGTCAAGAAGCTCTAACACCTGAGAGTTTGTAGCCCATTCAGACATCTGCATGATGACATTGAAAGTGCGCAGGTCCCCATCCGCAATAGACTTCTTAAGCTCCCCAATGAAGATTTGCTGAGCCCTAGGATTGTTCCCATAGATGGACATAGCCGCGTTAAACACTTGGACTTGGTACATCAGCTGGTCTCTAGTTAAGTCCTGTTGTGAGGCTCTACGAGCGAATTGCTTATACACTTCCTTAACATCTTTCTCCATATTCTTATTCAGGTCTGCCGCTTTCTTCATTAGTTCGTAGTAATTGGTTTCACCTTGCGTACTGAAGCCAAATGCCTGAGCAACGGCCTGAGTAGTAGTCATGTTATCCGCAATTACGCCACCATATGAATTAAGCTTCTGTCCATATTTAAGAATCTGCATAGCCTTGAATGCGTGAGAAGTACCAGAGAATAGATTCCCAGCATCAGTTACTAAATTACCATAGCGCACTGGAAGGGCCTTGTCTGCTTCTCCACCAAGTCCCATGAAAGACCCCAGTGTCTGGATAAACCCAGTTACACGAGGGTTGGTGCCGAAGAACAGGCTACCTGCTGGAGAAGATGCAATCATGCCGCCTACACCTTCTTCAAACAAGCTCTTAGCCATATCCATAACACCCTGTGGGTCAATTGGGTTGATGCTGCCCTTCATGGAAATCTCTGGGCTCTTACCACCGCTGAACAACAATCCTAACGAGTTATTGATGAAAGCTGATACCAAGCCTTGAGTAATCACCTCTCTAACTACTGGATTGTCAGGCAGCTCATCAGAGAACAGACGGTAGATATCCTCAGTACCTACTCCATACATTAAAGCAAAAGAGGCTGCTACAGCTGTCTTCTGTTTTGCAGAGAGAAGGCGGTTGGTAGTAACCAAGCTGATAAACTTATGAGGAACGTTCAAGAACTGAGTTACCATAGCTGCTGAAGCGCGAGTGTAAGGCATTACACCAGCCCGACGGTCAAAGTTACCAGTGAAGTTACGGGCTTCATGAATAACACTCTCTATCTCAGCATTGGTGGCACGTCCTGCCTTAGCACCAAGTTTGTCATAGTAGAAAGTTTTAAACGCCATAAACTGGTTAACATGCTCACCTAAGTCAAAGCCATATTTACGAGCCGCATTCAGCGTTTTACGGCCCGGGGATTTAATGATGTCCCAAGCAGCAGCTGCTCTGGTGCTACGACCTCCAGCTGTCAGAGTTTTCATGGAATCGATAAACTCGTTGTGGCTGATTGCGTCCACCATCCCGCTATTACGGAAGTCCTCAATCATCTCTAGGAACTTACGGTCACGTCCATACATCTTCAACACTTTGTCAGAGATGTTTCCGTTACGTGCGTTATAGAGAGAATAGAGAATCAGGTCATCCACCATCTTCAGTCCCTCTGTAGGCTTAATAGCAAACAGGGAGATAGACTGAGCACTCTGTACCACCAATTGACGCAATGGGGACATAACAAGGTAGAGGTTGTATACAAGAGACTTGGCTGTAGTTGTCGGGCTCCAATCAGAGGCTGTACGGACAGCACGCTCCATTGCACCAAACCCTTTCTCCCCCATCACTGTGGCTACACCGTTCGCCATCCCTTTGTATAAATCATCCACTCGGTTAGTATATCCATTGTCCATAGCACGGATGTATTCCCAAGTAGTGCGGGCATCGGCTGCCAGTTTGCTAGTTCCTTCAATTTCATCTACAGTACGTGGGAACTTCTTCTGACCTTTGACAGTCGGCAACACCTCACTGTAATGAGCCATGAAACGAGCCTTGGCTGTGTCAGACCAGTCTTGGAAGGACACACGGTCAGAGATAGCACGAATGGAAGACATGAGGCTTTCAGAAGGAGACTGGATGTGCATATGCTCCATGCCAGTGTTACTCCCGAATGCGTTCTCCAGACGCTTCCCACGAAGACGTTCAGCAGATAGGCCGCCTGACATCATCACCTGACCTTCCGCTCTATCCCTATCTCCCCCACGGTAGTCACCACGTACTCGATATTCCCCACCTTGTTTGGTAGTCATATCTGCCATGTACTTATTGGCACTAACAGCGTCAGGAGCTGTAGCAATGGCTTCCCAGCTCTCATTCCCACTGCCATCAACAACCTTACGCTCAATGAAGTGAGGGTCTTTATACCGTACAGCGTAATAGCCATGACGATAGTTAAGCATCACATCATCCTGACGGAACTGACGAATATACCCTTTTCCGGCTGCGTTAGGGTTGATGACATGGAGAGCTTTAACTCCATTGGACTCCATAGAATGGGCCATCTTAGAAATAGCTTTCCCTTCTGCGTAAATGGCATCAATCTCTTGACGAGACAGATTACGCACAGTATCAGTCACTGCATCATACACAGCTGTATTCTCGGGGACACTACGAGATGGTAAGTCACGGGCTGCTTTCTTAAATCCTACTTCTGGAATCTCTAAAAGACCATACCCACGTTTCTGGTAGTTACGCACAACAGCTTGGTTGTTCATCCACCAGTTGGTATCTTGTACGCTCTTCCAGCTTTCCAGCATTTCAATCTCTTTCTGATTGAACCCTTCAGCTCTGAGAGAAGCATAGTTAAGGGGCTGCCCTTTGAAGTTAAGCTCTTTGATTTTATCATCCAGAGCACGTACACGTCCCCAATCCAGAGTCTGAGTACCTTTGATAAAGCTGTCAGCTGCTTCATGCATAAGCTTCTCAAGACGTGCCCCACGAGTGCCTGCTACAACCGCCCCTTTGACTAAATCAGGGTGGTAGATGGAATCCATAGTAAACAGGTTAGTAGTGAAGGAGCCTTCTCCAGAAGAGCCCGGAGCTTTAGACAGACGGTCTGCAAAGTTCCATTTAACATCTAAAGAGCTGAACTGAGGAGCTTCTAAGTCCAAGAAGTCATAGTTATATTTATGATTTACTTGAAGGAGGAAATCCCCCTTCAGCCCTGCCCCTCCCTCTTGCAACATTTTCATTTTCAGCTCACTAGAGATGGGCTTATACACATCACCGTTTCGAACTAAAATGTCAATGTTATCCTCGTTGATTCCATAATTACGCAGGGCGTATTTGGCCTTATCTACCGCATCCCCAAGGCTGGCCCACCCGCTGTCTGCTGGTCCGTATACAGCTTTAATGTTAAGGGGCCCCCCATCAGCAGAGATGGAAGACATTTCTTTACGGGCCACCATGCCAAACGTATTCATGAAGTCATTAGTTACGTTAGCGTCTAAGGCGGCTTTCTCAGCTAGTGTGAGGTGGGAAAAGCCAGAGCTATTGGAATACCAGTTGATGACATCCGCATCAGGCATGAAAGCAAAATCAGAGTTACGCTCTGGATGTGAAGTTTTAGAGACTACAGAGCCGTCCACGGTACTAACCTGAGGACTAATGTTATGTGTAATAACGTCTTCACGACTAGCACCAAAAGCACCATTGGCAATATCCCCTGTAGCGTCTTTCTCAACTGCTTGATGAAGATTCCTAGCCATCTCAGGATTTGCATCTTTGATTACCTGTGAGGGAGAGGTTGGCTGTACATCTGACAGTGTGTATTGGCGCATTGAGTTGTGGTATTGTACTTCTGCCCCAGGCATCTCAGATACTGCATAGCTAGGTGACCCCTCTTGGTTGTAAACACCAGATGTTCTCTGCTGTCCTGTTCTCCAGTCGGATTGAGGAGAAGGTCTACGGGGGGAACCCTCTGTAGCAGCAGTTGCTCCTCCCATCCCCTCTTCGGCTCTTAGTATCTTAGTAGCGCTCTTAGCAGAGCCAGCCACCATTCTTAATGCAGCTAATACCCCTGTAACATCCAGAACACCTAAGATGTTATGCACAGTACGCTCTGTGGCTCCAAATTCGCCAGTCTCCACCATATCGCGTACAAGAGCAAAGTCTGCATGGTCCCTCTCTTCTGGGAGAAGGATTGTAGACCCACGCTCTGCTGCCAAGTCAACTACCTTCTGCAAGGCAGCTGCACGCTGTTCGAATGGGATAGAGTTGAACTTCTCTACAGCATCTTGGGTGGCTTCACCGGGAAGGATTGTCCCCCAAATACGAGAAAGGACGCCGCCCCCTGCCACATCCTGAGCTAGGGAGGCGGTCTTATACCCACTGACCGTTGGAATCAAATCCTCTGCCATCCCTACATATGTTGCTGTCTTATTAGCGTCCTGCTGTACTTGGATTTGATTATAAATCTTCTGTTTTTCACGCTGATATTCGAGGACAGTGTTGATGCCTGCTGCCCACACACCTCTCATGGAAGCTGCTTCTTGTGTCTCATTTGGAGCAGGCTTCGCTGCTTCCTGCGTACCAACCATAGCTCGTAGACGATATAAGTCAGAATTGGGGTCATTGATACGAGCAAGAGCATTAGCTTTGAATTCATCAGCCACTTCTGGGTTGGTTAAGAAATCAACAGAGGAGCGACGATAGGCTTGCGTGTTGTCTTCCTTAGCAGCCTTAGTTACTTCATCAGCTGTAGGGCTGTAGCCAAGAGTGTCGTATTCATCCCGAATGGTGTTGTATGTACCAGCCGTATCTCCCGGATTGGATGATAGCATTGATACATGGGCAGCAATGTTCTGGTTAGAGCTTGCGTTCGTCACCGGAGCAGCAAGCTGGTCGTCAGTTTGAAAGTCTGCCAAATCATTAGTTGCGCCTGCGTTAAACTGGTCAAGCTCTGCCATGTGTCTTCCTTAAAAAATACTTGGATTATTCTGAATCGTAGTGTCAAGCTGTTCGCTTAGTCCGCTAACCCCTGTACTGTCCCCAAAGAGTTTAGCGAGTCCTGCTCCAGCTGCTGGGGCGGCTAAGTTCATAACTGCTCCACCAATCTGCCCGATAGCCCCTGCCGTCTGTGCAGCACTCTGTGCATTGAGGGCTCGCTGGTTAGCTGAGTAGATTCCAGATGCCGCAGCAGAACGCCCAGACATTGTAGCTAGATTACTGGCGACATTAGAAGAGAGGGCGGAAAGAGAGCCAAGTTCTCCTGAGCTATCCGAGGCCCCTTGGTTAGCAGCCCCTTGCTCTATCTGTGCTGCCCTAATTCTCTGCTGTCTAATCTGCTGCCTGCGCTGGTCCATCTCTTCATTCTTGCGCTGGGCCTCTGCAATATCCGATGCCTCTTTCTGAGCACCTGCTGCCCTCTTAGACTGGCGCTGTTGCTCTGACACACTATAAACTGTAGATGCTGCACCCACGGCCGCAACCACAATAGCTGCTGTTTCTATTCCCATACATACACCTCAAATCTCTTACCCTCGGCTTCAAAGGTATTACATAACACCCCTCCAGCCATCTTACTGAGCTTCCCTTTAGGCCCCTCTTCAACATAAGAGAAGACGGGCTTGTCATAGCCCATCCCCCTAGCCTGCTCAATAGTTTCTCGTAGGGCCTGTCTTATTTTCTTAATAGTAGATTTATTGTGAATATACAGCTCGCAATGGAAGAAAAGAAAACCTCCAGCGTATTCCCCTCTTGCATAGAAGTCATCTCCTACGTAGAGGTCTTCAATTCTACTTTCCATTAAACGCTCCCGTTAACCATCATTACGTGCGACCAACCCAGAAGCTTAAACGCTTTCTTAGGCTCTGTTTTAAATAACAGTGACAACACTCTTCCACGGCCTCTCAGCCTATTCCTCGTGACAACTACATGGTTCCCATCGTTGAATGGGGAAGAGTTGTCTTCTGGGGCCCACAGGCGTGTATGTCTGTAAGCTTGGAATGTTGAGGTCCATTTGTTAGAAGCTGCTAAGTTTGTCCAACTCCATTGCCCTTGCACTAATACAGAACTGGCATTAACTGGTTCGTATTCTGAATCAAACCCTGTCTCTGTCTTAATGCAATACACAGTGAGGAGCGGTGCTTGCTTCTGACGCTGGTAATCCCCACCACCTGTCCAGCCTGTTAGCAAATACGCTGCTGCGTCAACACCTGTTCCATTCTTACTTACCCAGTCGGTGAATGTACCATCTCTGTAATAAGAGAATGTGAGCTTGAGGTCCCCAGATTGCTCTCTGTCTATAGTGACGAAATACGTCTCAGACACCCCAGATAATACAGAGGAATCCTGCACAACCACAGTGTTGATAGAGGAGTCAACCACTGTATCTTGTGCTCCAGTAATTACCTGTGTAGACTCCGTAGTCACTTTAAACGGAGGAGTTTTTACATAGGCAACCATTCTAGGAAATGTTCCAGCTACAGGTGCTACATCTGATATATAGAACGCGGATAAGTTAACATCCAGAATCAGTTCCCTAGTAGAGCCAGAGGAGGACGCTAGATTATTAAACATCCATCTTACACATCGTGTATAACGGTCGTATGTGGCCTGACAAGCAACTTTATTGCCATAGGCTATGTCATCATATAGGTCTTGGATTGTAGTGTTAGAAATGTTATTAGCAGCCCAATCCCCATACTGATTCTTAGTGACATGATAAATGCCATCCTCAGACCAGTACATAAATGTGCTATCCACTAACACCACTGAGCCCGGAGAAATACATCCATATTCAGCCAACTTGGTGGTCATGTAGTTGGTAGCAGAGAACCCATACCCACTGCCACCTGTAATCTTCCACACACCATTCTCAGCTACAACCATCAAGGCATCACCTACGTTAACCATCGCAGAGATGTTATATGCCCCATCCAGTCGTAAGAACCCGCCATCAGTATCTACTAAATCCGGTGTCTCGGAAGAAGTCGGGTCCCCATCTTGGTAACACTTATAGATATCTGAAATCTTATCCACTAAGCGGCTAAACAGAACGTAGGAAGTCATACGAGGAGACTCTTTATCCCCATCTACAACCTGAGAGCTGAACCCAGCAAACCAAGCACGTCCTGCGTATGTAGCTACTACAGAAGCCCCACCGGGTGTAGCATCTGTTGGTAATGTTGTAATTGGATACTGGAGCTCTGGATATGTGTTATATAAATCATGTACAGCTTCTAAACGTGATGCCCCACGATTCATAGCATCGATAATAAAGAACCCCATAGGAGCTAAGTTAGTGCCCAGTGGGTTATTCAGGTTATCTTTCTGAAAGTATCGACGGGTATTGCGGTCATCACTGTCGTTAGCGTTAGCGTACAGATAAGTGATTAGATTATCAGAGTTGGCTTGGAATGTCCCCTCTTCTTCATGGAAAGAGAAGATAGGGCAAGTGGAAGTTTCAGCATCATCCCCATCACCACGATAGCGAGGGTAGGCGAAAGTTTGATTACGCAGATTGTAGATATGAGCGTCTGTCTGAACAGAAGGCCTTACCTGCACTCCCTGCCCTGTACGAAGATCTTGCCCATTAATTATATCTTCTACCCCAAACATGTCTCGTATCTTAAGACGGGAAGTAGTCTGAGAGATGTTAGTACCATCGTAATCGAATGCGTATATGTCACCAGAGCCCGTAGCAGCCACTAGGATGCCATCAACAGCTGCAAGGGATATCTTACTAGTGACGTTGTTCCCAATGTCGTAGGTGGCCTTTACAGCAGCGCTAAGCACTGTCGCTGTGTTATCAATGAAGGTGAGTCTACGTCCTGATTGTACCACAGAGAATTCACTTTCAGTGAAGCCCCCCGGTTGTTTCCACACAAAGGAGTTGAACACTGGATTCTCTGCCGCAGAGACGTTAGCTGAGAAGGTGGTGAAGCCGCTCTCATAGTCCATCCCTAAGCGTCTTTCACGAGAACCATCTTTATTCAAGACCATGTTCTGCTCATCAATAGACGCATTCTCAGGGAATGTTAATGGGGAGGCTTCTGTGATTATCCCACGAACAAAGGTGTTAACCTCAATCGCCGCTGTTTGTCTTGCCATTCTTGTCCGCCTTACCATCCAAATAAGCGTCAATCGCCAGCATAGCGAAAGACGGCGAGGTGTATAAGCCCCGCAACAGTGAAGCGAGGACGCCTTTGCCTACATTAGAGATGGTGTACATTCCCATCCCATTCCCTTTGATGAAATAAGATTTATATTCAATAATCATTTATATCCACGTCTCCCGTAGTTGGGAGAGCGGGCTCCTTTGTGGGCTCTCCATTGCTTACCGGCAAGCCACCTATTCTGTCGTACAGCCTCTTGCTCAGCTTTCTGGTCAGCCTGTTGGTTGAGTTTCATGGAAGCTCGGCTCTTGGCCTCTTCCAGCAACAGTGTAAAAGCTTCCTCTGGCAACACAGGAATGAAATCATCTTCCATTAACCAGTTAGGAGTTACATACCCCATTGCCTGTATCTTGGAACTCTGGATGGTGTCCTCTACGTTCTTATTGTAAGAATCAAACACCAACACCTTGTCATCAAAGGAGGTCCATACAGTGGGAGGCATATCGTTACGAATGAGGAGCTGTACACCTGAAGGGTCTTGGATGACATCAATATAATCTACAGTGTCATCATACTGATTCTGTCTACGCAAGAATTCATCTGGATAGACATACCTGACAGCCCTATATACTTTCCTATTGTCTGATTGTAAGCGGCAATCGTAGTTGACAAAGGAGAGTTCGCTGAGGTTCTCTGGAAGGGTTACATGTGTAGGAAGAGAATCATCTCCAGAAGCAATAAGATTGAGAAGCTGCTGGTTCCCTCTCCAATTGCGTACATGCATTAAAGCGAAATATGTGCTCTTGACAATCTGAGCTACCTGTTGGCTCTCCACGGTATCGTCTATGGAGTTTACAGGGTCTGCTGAGAGGTCGTTGAGGATGTCTTGACAGATATCCAATAAAGTGAGCTTTGCCATCTATCTCTCCATAGAAACAAAAAAGGGAGAGGGAGCAAACGCCCTCCTCTCCCCTTAGGTTAATTACGCCCCAGAAAGAGCGCCAACAATTTTCTGATAAGTGATGATAACCTTGTCACCAGTAGTAGCACCAGTGAGGGCTACAGCACCACCTGCAATAACAGGAGCAGCCCAAGTAGCAGCTGTAACTGCCGTACCACCAACTGTAACAGCGGTGACACCAGCAGGCTTCATAACATCGACAATGGCAGAGCCAGCCGGGATTACAAAGCGGTCATCAAGCAGGGCGGAGGAATCATACTGCCAAACAAAGGAGTTCAGTACACCGGAGCTTTCGTCCGGGCCTTGAGCACCAGTAGCAGTACGAGGGCCATAGAAGTTGTTAACCCCTAAGCCGCTAGTCTTTTCATAAGCCATTAAAATTCTCCTTAGTAGTTAACAGCAGAAGTGATGATAACACCAAGGGTGTCAACACGCTGTACGCCCATACCGTAACGGCAGGTGGTAACGAACTCGTCACGGCGACGGTCTTTGTTACGCTCACCTTCAGTTTTCGGCATACGACGCCATGCAACCATAACAGGCTTAGTCTGGTCATCCAGAACACACATAGCAATGTTTGCTACGGCATTGGATACAGAAGTAGTACCATCAGAGAAAGTACCATGCGGGAGACGGTTAGACAGGATGATGTCGAAACCGAAGAGCTGCTGAACAAAGCGCATACCGGAAGCGAGACCGCTACGGAGAATGTTAGCGCCGAAATCAGTTACATCGTGAGTGATGGTAACTAAGCCGTTCAGAGTAGCTTCAACAATCGGGTCAGCGATGAACACACGACCGGTGTCTGGCACATTAGCTTTATCGAAAGCCAGACGCATTGCAATGAGCTGGCTCAGAGCAAAGACGTTGTTGGTTTCAGTAGAAGCGATACGATGCGGGAAGCCGTTAATGGTGTTAGGGTTGGCGTTAGTCTGACCTGCGTTAGCAGTAGCCAAGAAGCGAGTTTCAAACACTTCCTGAATAGCACGAGTACCTTCAGCAGCACGCTGGGCCATCAGTGCATCAATCTGGGCACCGTCTTCACGGAGGTCATCAGTAACATACCATGCGTCACCTTTGTAATCAGTGATGGTAAGAGTTACTTCACCAGATTCAATTGGGTTGTATACCAGAGGAACGTCTTCTGCCGCATCCTGTACGGTTACAGAGCCGATGGTTTTAATGTGCAGCGTAGTACCAGAACCGAAGTCGGTTACGTTGCGATAGAACTGCTCACCAAGCAGACCATCATGAAGGTTGAGCAGGATAAATTGGGAATACTGCTCTGCTTCAATGAAGGCAGTGGTGTTAGTAGTTAATTGAGCCATTTAATTTCCTTAATAATCAGAGGAGACAGATTAACTGTCAATATCGTGTTTCCGATAAACCTCTTCCCTAATCTTCTTCAGGAACTCAATCTGGTCTTTAGATGAGGCTCCACGGAGCAGCGACTTACTCGGACTTTTCAACTCGGTGTCTCGAGGGGTGTCCGGGAGCGATACTGTTGACCGCACAGGAGCGCCTGAAGGCGCAGGAGAGGAAGTGTTAAACCATGCTAATACCGCAGATGGGCTGGAGCTTGCGATTTGTTTTACGCTCTCCATAGACATTCCCAATTCAGCAGCTTTACTGGCTAGAACTTCTTTTGCTTTCTCACCATACTTCTGAGTAAGCTGGGCAGATACCGCAGAAAGGTTCTGTTCGGCTAATTGCTTTTGCTCACGAGCAGTGAGAGCACGCTGTAACATTGCTTCAACAGCGCTTTCATCCAACGCCTTCGGTGCTTCAGTGGTGGTAGAAGGTGCTTCAGGTGTACGTTGGGTGGTGAACTTGGAGATAGTATCTTCGATAGACGCACGTTGTGCAAGTTCTGCTTGGAGCCGCTCAGCTTCTGCCTTCCAACGTTCCGCCTCAGATTTAATCTGGGGAATGTATTCTTGGCTATGCTTTAACGCATCAAGAGCAGTTTCAATCGAGTTATACTTAGGTTCACCGCGTTCATTCTTAATGGACATAAGCTGGTGGGCAAAGATGTCCGCAGAAGACGTATTAGTTACTTCAGGAGCCTCTTGGGTAGTTGGCTTCTGTTCAAAGATATCAGACATGTCAAATCTCTCTAGTAGTTAAGTATAAGGGTTTATACTTTAATTATTATAGAAGATTTAAGAGTAATTAATTATTATATTAAATATTATATAATTAACTATGCCCCCTAAATCCCCCATACTATATAACCATTCTTAGTCGTAAGTTCGTACAACTTTATATTAAATATTTTTTTCTTTTTCTTCTAGCGTAGACATCATTCTCTTGATGGCTCTCGCGTAACCTACTGAATCAGCTTGTTTAAATGCCCAATTAGGGTTGTCATACGCGTTATCAGAAGTTTTAGAGGAAAGCTCCTCGTCTAACATAGACTGGAGCATCTCCATCATTCTGCGTCTCAGGAAGGAGGACGCCTTGAAAGCGTCCTGAATATCCTTAGCCTCTTGACTTCCGCGTTTCAACCCTTTAGTCCATAGCGTATTCATTACATACCCCCTGTACCAACAGACTGTTCAACAGCCAAGTCCTCTTGGGCCTGACCAGCTTGACGAGCTGTCTCTTGGTTCTCTCCAACGGCCACATTAGGACTGAAGATGTCATAACCTTTAAGCCCTGTTACATCCTCAATGAACTGCGTAAGATTAATGGCAGATACATGAGGTGCAATCATCTGCGTAACAGCTGGGTTAGAGAATACACCCATCAAGTTCTGCAGGTCTTGAGCCTGTTTAGCGAAATGACGAGCACCTACTGGACGTAGACGGCCTGTAGCTACAATGTCCTCTTTGGTAATTGTTTCAAATAGAGCAGCCCCTGTATCCCCGTCCATTACGCGGATAGTATCACTCCCGTCCATGTTCCTACGAGAAGTTTCTAACATAGCATTAAGAACAGGTTCTAAGAGTTCAATCTCGAAGTTGGTAATTTTCTCTTGGAAGATGCGGCCACCAGCATTCTGGAGCTGTTGCACCTCGAATGCAGTTTTCTCCCCCGGAGAACGAATACCCATAGCTTCCCTAGGAGCGCCTGCATACGTCTCCATACGCTGTTCTAAGAGGTTTATTTCATTGTTGGCTGCAATGACTCCATTGAGGCCCATGCCAAGCTCCTGAACGTCTCCATCGCTATCTAGATAGATACGACCGCCCGGTTCCCAATCGAAATCTTCCACATCACCAATAATCTTAAGCATTGGGTGGACAGCAAGGTCCATAGCGTCCGCTTTAAGGTTTTCCAAGTGGTCGATGCGATACTGCATGCCAACGAGGTTATCCAGAGGCCCCATAGCCCACAAGTTGTCAGAGCGGAACCGCCAGCCTACATGGAAGAATGGTGAAGTGCCGAACCAGTTAGGAATAGGTTCTTCATGCAACACTGCACGACGGTCTGTAATTACAATGTGAACGTTCTCATGCAGCTCACGATTGGCAATGTCGTACCAGTCCCCATAGAACTCAAGAATCTCCACAAAGTCTGACATGTAGTATTCGTACATGTTACCAAATCCATCTACTTGGAATCCTTCGTACTTATCCCAGTCCTCAATCGTGTATGCCCCAAAATGCTCACGTAAGCGCTCACGGTCGTCTATTACCTTCTGCCAGTAGGCTTGGTCAGGGTTGGTCTTAGCAAGCTTTGCAAGGTCTCCTAGAGTGCGTACAGAGCGTACAATCTTGAAGCTTTCATCGAAGGTAGCTGCTAACGGATTAAAAACAATATCCAGAGGAGACACACGATAGACACGAGGGCCAACGTATTCAGAGATAAGTTCCCCATTAAGTTCATGGTAATTACGCTCAAAGGTTACTGTGGCGATGGCATTACCATAGTCGATATAGTCATACAGCAGTTTACTCATCTCTGTCTGGAAATGACCCATACGCGTTTTATTATCCATATACGCTTTGATGGTGTCCGCTTTCTGACGAGTGGCACTGTCCATATCTGCCGCTTCCCATAATAACCAGTTGTCATTGGGGAAAAGAGCACTGATATAATTAGAGTGGAGGTTATCCCTAATCTGACAAATCTTAGGAATTGTAGTGGAGTTTTTCCAAGGCAGCGTTTGGTTGGAAGTAGAGCGTGTATCAGTGGCGAAGATATAATTACGCAGTTCTTTCCACTCATCTACTTTAACGCGGCGTTGGTTGTGAAAATTGTCCCACAGACGTACAATCCAGTCCGATGCATTGTCTGGATGTAGTTCTGAAGTAAGGCTGGCTACTTTACTTGCCATTTAAAGCTCCTGTATCACCTGCTAACGCCACCAAAGCGGCTATGGGTAGGCAGTCTATTAGATTTGGTAAAAAACGCCCCAGAACGCTTCTGAGAAGGTTTTACGGCTATTGACACGGCAGAGGCTAAACTGTCCTTCACGTCATCGTGAGCAGGACGGGCTTGTTTCAGTTCCTCTTCCAACACTGGAGTGTATCCACCTTGGAAATGCCACATCTGTAAGTTTTCATAACGATACTCAAGGGCCGCAGCAATACGCTCCTCTTTAGTACCCTCTTTAGAGCTAGGACGAAATTCATCAATAGAAATAGACATTCCATCTTTCTTGATGAAGTCTTTTAAGTCGTTAACAATGATTATCTGCGCAGCTGTAACTTCTGCTCTCAGCTTCTTGAAGTTCCAACGAGAATGCAGGGAACGAATATGCTTGTAATAGTCTATAGCTCTGTCTGTCTTAAAGCGGTCTATATCTAGAACATACACATCTCCGTCAGCATCCATTCCAATCACTACAATGGCTGTATAGTCAGAGCGCCTGCCTGTGGTATATGCAAAGTCTACAGCAGCGTAGACATTAAGACGTTTATCCTTGTAGTGCCAGTGGCCGTCATAGGATAGATGCTTAGGGTCATAGTATTGAAACTTATCGTCAGTAATACGGGCAGAGCCTGGGTCATTTGGGTTATTGTAGTACTGTGCGTAATACTGAACCTTGTCCTCATACTCCGCACGGATACGCGCCAATACCTGTAAGTCGAATCCAAAGGCCTTACCATCGGGTCTTACTACACGAGGCCATATGAAGCGATTGTCGGTCTCTACAGCGTACTCTTTAACCTCCCATACAGGGGAGTAGTCTAGCACTACGCCATCTTCGTCATATAGCTCATAGACCTGTTTACGCCAAGTATCGTAGATATCGCTAGGATGGTAGCGAGTTCCACAGGCAAGGGTGAACCCGCCAGCATTTCGGATAGAGGTAAACTGTGATGCTTTCTTGCTTACATCCTCGCGCCCTTTCTCCGTGTACGCATTCTCAGGGACCACTAAGTCATCTGCTACGATTACATCTGCGTGCCAGCCGGTGGTATTAGTAGTAAGACCGGCTGTAGCGATTGTGGCATCACGTACACCCTCCTGACGACGACGTGGGTGGTCAATGTGTATCTTAGTTTCTGTCCACTTCTCCCGTTTACCTTCCTGCGGATGAATATATTCTGGGAAGTAACGCTGATACACCGAGCTTTCTAAAATGTTCTTAATAGCACTAAGCTGAACTAATGCCAGTTCCGCAGTTGCAGAGACATAGAAAATAGTAATTTCAGGATGACGTGTAATCATCCATGCGCACCAAGTAGCAACCATGTGACTCTTCAGGTGGGCACGAGGAAGCATAATGAGTTTGTTACTGGACAGCCCTTCTCCCATTCCATAGAGGTTGTATTCCTGTATCCAGCGATAAAACTCTTTATGGATATCCCCGTACATATATCCAGGGTGGACCAATCTAGCAAACGTAAAAAGTTCCTCCTTAGCTAATTCCCTAATCTCCTGAACAGGCTTAGGCATACGCTCTATTGCTGTATACGCATCCCTCAACCAATCTTCCATTAGATACCCTCCAACCGTTTAAGGTCCTCTTGAAACTGCCTGTCCAAGTCAGCTTGAATACGCGTTTCCTTTTGAATATCCTCTTTAGTAGGACGCCCAGCTTTACGCTTATCCCACCCTTTCTCTGCAATCCACTTAGCTGCGTTGATGCCCTGCTCTGAATTGGTCTTCTTTAGGATACTTTTAATAGCTTTAGAGCGCAGCTTTAACTCCAGCTCATAACGCCATTCATCTACGTGCTTAGCAACTTCCTTGTTGCTGCACAAACGCTGCCAATGGTTCCAACCTAACAAATAGGTAGTGGCAAATTCATATTCACCAACATCTTCCATTTCAAGATAAAGACGTTTAAGGGAAGGGTATACCTTCCCATTATATTCATAGTCTTCATCCTTAGTAGTGAATACCGCATATTCTTTATAACCTATCTCTAAAAAAAGCCCTTGAGTTAGAGGTATTCCGTTTGCTGTTTTTAATAAATATTTATCCATATCGGAATCCTTGTTTTAATGTGTCCCAGAACACAACTGAAGGGACGTTAACTTAAACATATGTGTCCCTCTGGGGCCTGTTTTGGCCCCTCCATTAGTGAATCAGGTTAACAGCGGCAATATTATCCGCAGTAGTATACAAACTGCTCAGATAAACCTGATTGCCACGAGCGCCCATTGCCATTCGCGTGTAATACGCAGTCGGAGTAACAGGTGTCGTATAGACAGGAACGACATGATTCCCTGTGTTTGCTGCAACAATAGGCACATTCACTGCGACCGACGAAGCATTATGCAGAAGCTCAAGCTTAGCCCCACTCTGGACATATAGCTCTACTGAGGTTTCAGTATTTTGCGGCACAGACGGAGTGAGCACTCGCAACGTCGGAACAAATGCAAATGTGGTATCAAGCACTGAACATGACGACATTTTCATAAATCTGGCCAGCAGCACGTTAGCAGTCGTTGCAGTTGTTGACGAGTAATTCCCGATAAACGTAGCGCCATCAGCCGACCAGTTATCAACGAATGCTGTATTCGCGCCAACTACAAGCGGTACGGTCACTCCATCTCCGATTGTTGCCCCGTCTATTTTAACAACCACTCCAAGACTTGGGTAAAACCCGCTGTATGCTGTAGCGAATTGTTTAATATCACAGGATTGGTCAAGAGTGTATTTACCACGATGAGCAGTAGCGAAATACGGTTTTGCCATTCCTGGCCTGGTATTTTTAAGACCGCTCATCACAACCAGTGGGTTCCAGTACGATGTATTAGCTGCGGCTGGCATCGCAATACCATTGATATTTTCAACATTGTCCAGTTCAATATACGGGTAGTGCTGAATAGCCAATGTACGTGACGTATTATCACTGCCCGGTTCAGCAGTGAAACGCTCAAGCTGAATATTTAAAATATCCGTATTGTTGAAATCGCAGTCTTTCAGTTTAATACTACGAGGAGCATACATAATCTGGTCAGTTGAGGAGTTCCAGATTAAGTTATTGACGTTAAGACCATAACGATTGAAGCGCAACCCATCAACGATAATATCTCGCCAGAAGCGAGGTGTCACAGCGTATGACGTGTCAGTGCCTATGGCGGAAGTCGAGGCTACCTGAGCCTTAAACACTGCAATGCCTGAGTCCGTAGAACTTGAATCCAGAAGATATCCATCAACCTCACAGTTTTCGATATAGAGGTTGCCATCGGCCCATCCACCGTAGTCAGGGCGAGACCCGACCAGACACCTTTGGTAGTTACTGTTAGCAATTTCTGGTTGGGTCAGGTTTCCAAAAACGAATTTTGAATCCCGTATCCACAGAGAGCAACAGAATGTACCAACTACACCGTAGTTACCAATTCGGCATTTATCAATCAAGACATAATCAAATGCCGCCTCATGGAGGTCATACCGGTTTAAGTCGCAGTTATAAAAATAAAGACCCCACGCATAGCCACCGCCGACCACACCCCACCCATAGCCTTGGGCAGTGCAGTTCTTCATCCTGAAGTTTTTAACCATATAAAAGTTAAAGGTGTAGTTTGTGTAAATTGTCTGTCCGGTGGTAGCTCCATTCCAGCCATACTGGGGATGAACATCTGAAAACGCGTCAATCTCAACATCATCTGAGTATTGGATAGAAACAATTGCAGTTTGATGCGTATTATTTGCATTACGCAATTTTACTCTGCCGCCTTTAATCCTATATCCGGTGCAGTATTTAAAATGGAATACCTGTAATGCACCCACGTTTTCAGAGAAGTCCAGGTCAGGAAGATGAACTTCTGTAATCGCATTTCTTCCAGGCATTGTAATAACTTCTGCCACAGACGCTGTACTATATTTGAAAGTATTATCCATTCTTCCGTAATGGGATAGTCTACATGCGTGAAGCCAATAAACGTCTTCGCCTCTAGCTTTATAGAGCTTAGTAGTTTCACTCCGCATAAACAATGTCTGTCCATTATAGTCTGTATTGTTTACAAGACCATTAATAACGGCAGATTGCGCTACTAGGGACGTTGACGCATTGATTAGCCCTACAAGAGCCGATGAAGAATCATGTATCGTTGGCGCAACAGGGTTCGTCGCCGTAAATCCATCGTATGTAGTAAAGGATGGGTCAATGATTATTTCCGCCCCACCCAAATCAAAATCATAGCTATATGGGATTGACCCACTACCGTCACCCCTCCCCAGCCTAAATTTACCCGTTTTTTGGATAACAGGAATACCTAGCGAGGTTGCTAATTCACAGACATACTTCATCCCATCATGGGCATCCTCAACACCGGTATTGTCAATAAGGTGGGGGAACATATCAAACGACAGGAAATTTTGTAGATTCTGAACATTACCACCATGTTCGAGCGCTGATAATGAAGCCCCCAGTCCGTGCTCTGTAGATGCTAATTTAATTGCTAAATCTGCTGTATCTGTCATGGAGAACACAGGAATCGGGGCACCATTATTGTTATACCCCTGAAGGCTGTTTGCTCTAGCCGCAATTGCAGACATAGGGGCTATTACTTCTGGGAACCTTAATGAATGACTTTCATTTGAATCTACATCCGCTTGAATGGCATCTGCATAAGCCTTAGTGGCTGGGTGGGATGGCTGTGTAGGAGAGGGAAGATTGCTAATAATCTGGCTGTTAGCATTCATTGGCCCTGTTAATGTATCCCCACTAACATTATAATATCTACTATCTGCTGCTCCAATAGTGAGCAGGCTGTTAGCATCATTAACATCTACAAAGATATTTAATATCTTATTTCCATTCATATCCAGAGCACGTTCCATCATGGCTTCTCCAGCCACTCCTGTATCTGCTCTAGCTAACAGCTTGTCATTAATATAATCTTCAATATTTTGGAAATTGGCATTTATCTTAGATAGGTTGTACCCACTAGTAATATCATTTAATACTATTGCCATTTTTCTTTTATTCCTTTATTCACTTACGCGTAAACGCAGCTAAGCTGCACGTGCATCGAAGATGCGTCTATAGGCCAGGAAAAGAACAGGCCACATTGTATGCCCATTGGAACGGGGCTTCATTGAAATTTTGGAGAGGGCATAATATTCAAGTAGCCTTGTCTTCTGGCTACGTCAGAATTTTTCTGAGAAAACTGGAATGGGCAATGCACCTAATCCCAAGCCCCCGTACACCCCCTTGTCGACTTCCTGTGGACACCTGTTCAAATTTACAGTGGTGTATATACATACAGGTGTATATACATACAGTGGTGTATGGATAGCCAGGCCTCTCGTCCTGCATTCATTCACTCCCTCTTCCCTATTTCCCTTTATGCGTCATACACTTACGGCATATAGACGCAAACAAGTTTGCACATTACCTTATACCCCTGTATATACATACGTGCATGGCATCAGCCATGCGTTCATATAGCGTATCGTTCACCGGATGAGGTGGACACTACTGCTGCCGCACTTACGTGCACGTTGTGTGAGAGGGCTGCTATGGCTAGATGGTTAATAGATGTAGACGCTAGTGATGATGACACTATCCAAGCCTATGCTGGTGATAGCTTCGCCTTCGGCACTGAGCATGATATGTATGTTGCTTATGTTGTTGTCACTACATTCATAGAAAGGATGAAAAAGAATGTTGACAAGGAAGATGGTTAGTGTATATTAGTAAGCAAGCAACCAATGAGGTATAGCATGGAATACAAGATTACAGTTAAGAATGCAGACCGTTATTATATGGGGTACATGGTAGGCAGTAACAAGTCATTGCCGGGGCCAATCATGCAGGAAGATGATGCTGTGTTCTACACTAATGACAAGCAACATACCATCATCACTAAATTCCTTAACAAGTTTGATATGGATGGGATGCGTTACACGGTAGAAATAATTTAATACTTCTTAACATAGCACGCTTGACATTGGCAGTGAGTGTGCTAGATTAAGGAGTAAGCAAGCAAGGCAACAACCAATCAGTCAAAGATAAAGACGTTAAAACTCAAGGGTTGATTGCTAAATAGAATGGTGTACCGAATAGGAAACATTCTAGCTTGACAAGTAGTAGGTTGTAAGGTAGTATGGATTGCAAGTCAGGCAGGAACGGGTTAGGACTAAGGCACCAGCGAAAGCTGGGCAGGAACACTAAGCCACTAAGGCACTGACGTAGTAACAACGTGATTGGTAACAGTCACACGCTCTTTAAAAATACGGCTCACACTAACGAGGAACTAATACCTGTTAGTATTCAAGCGGGACAAGATGCGGCGGCATTGACCAATTCAATATGCTAGTTAGCATGATGCGGAAGAAATGCTATCATCCAGCGCGGAGAATACAGGCACCATCAGTCGCCCCTCAGAAGCATGTACAAGAGTGCATGAATAAGTTTGCAGGTGTGAGACGTATGCTCTTTACGCAGAAAACATAGAAGTATTTATGTAAGCGTAGACAATTTGGTGACATATGCAGACTGACAACCTGCGTCCGTGTGGTGAGCGAAAGTCACTGGCTGAATGGGGAAGGTATACAAGGGGGTTACTAGCGCCCCCATGTAAAGAGTAACCAGATAAGGCCGTCTAGCACAAGAGCGAATAACAATAGCTCGTTAGCTGGCACAGTGGGGAATTAGTACACTGCATAACTAACCAGATAGCGAGCTACATGATGTTCACTCACATAAACTAAGGATGTAATTATGAACGCTTCTACTCTTCCTAACGTAGGCACCAAAGTAATTGTAACTTTCCGCACCGATGGTAACTGTAAGCGTCAAGCCGCTGCGCCGGTACAACATGAGGTTGTTGCGGTGTATACTGACAAAGACAAGCATGGCAATGCTAAAGTTAAACTGTCAAACGGTGACGTTTTCTACGTGCAATTAACCCAGCGCGGATGGTATGCTGTAAGCTAATATTTAACAAAGGGTATTCTTAGCAATGCCCTTGATTAAATGCTATCGAATGAGCAAGCTCAGTCTTGCGAATGCTATCATAGCTGCAATAACGCGACCCCCAACAAACAAAGGTGATTATCATGGCTAAAACTACTATCGAAACACTCATCGCTTCTATCAATACCATCCGTGAATCCGAGCGTATCAGTAAGGCTGAATTGTCTAAGTTTAGCCGGGAAGCAATTGCTTTTGTCATTGAAACTAAAGACGTGCGCCCTGTTAACATGCTGTTAGGTGTGGATGAGACAGGCAAGGCTGTATTGTCTCCGGCTAACCGTCGTATCGCCAACCGTTTCTTTAAAGAATTCACTCCTTTCAGCGTAGAAGGGGAGGTGGATTCTCAAATCATCTTCGGCAAGATGAAAGGCAAACAGTTTGACAAATATGCAGACAAGGTGGCCGTATTCTTATCGAACCCGGAAGCTGACATCTGGAGCTGGCAGAAAGACAACGTACAAATGGAACCGAAGCCGGTAGACTACGTGTCTAAGCTCACTAAAGCTACGGAAAAGGCATTGAAGGACGGGCATGTATCGGCCATTGATGCCCTCAAAGCTGTTATGGCTGGCGGTATCAGTGTAGATGATTTGATTGCCCTTTCTGGTGAACTGGCAGCACAGGCACAGGACAAGGCGGCTTAATGAAAGGGCGTCTGTACAAGACCACGGATGGTCGCTATTACTTGGAAGTAGTGCGTAAACCTTATTTGTACAGATGGTTAGGGAATCAATGGCACTATTCTTACCATCACAATGTATGGTGTCTAGATAAATCATTCATTCTTATAGGTAACAACTATGAAACGAGGCGATAGTGTACGTTTAACCAATGGCAAGGACAGAGGAACTGTCCTGCTTTCCCCAAGAGATGTAGACGGGATGACTATGTGCATGGTGGGCTGGGGGTATGTATCTACCAGTGAGCGTATCCCTCCACGTTACACGTGGGAACGTATCGAGGATTTAGTATTATGCTAATGCTCTACATCTTAGGCGTTGTAATGCTGTTTGCTATTGTTGCAGACATTGCATTGAACGCGTACATCATTAACAAGTTTCCAAAGGATGATGAAGATGAACATCACTAATTACAATTCCAACCTCACTCCCTCCCGCAATGAAAAGTCATTGCCCAAGAGTATGTATCACGTATTCGATAAAGCTCAAGCAAAGCGTGAGAATCTGCAAGGCGGTATGTCGGAGCATAGCGCTCACATCTATTTCCCATATACACCAGCGGCTACAGCCTTTTGACTCTCTTCCCTATAGCTCATTGCATAAGTGGGCTATGTGGGAGACGTCCCAACAAACAATTCCTTTTAAACAATGCTAAAGCAACAGCGCTAGAGGGTAGCAATGCGACAATGCTATCATCATCCGCTGCGTAACAGAGTGCCACGTATCGAGGAAGAAAAGCCCGTTGACATAATAGACGCTATATAATTAACTAAGGGTATTCGGTAGGGGTATCAATGCCCTTTATTAATTACATAGGAGGTTTACATGTTAATCTATCAAGAGTCTCGTATAAGAGTTCTTCAGCACGAATACTTAAAACTTTTCTATGTACAAATATGGGGTGAATGTGATAACCCTCGTACATATGGAAGACATTATGACTTCTACACTGTGCTAGAAACACGCAGTATTAAAGAGGTTAATGAAAAAGTTAATCAACTTAGGAGTAAACTGTAATGCTGCAATTCATCTTCAACATCATCATTATTGCCTTCTTTACCACCTGCACCATCGGCTTTGTGCTGTTTAACTTCCTGTTAGGCAGCGCAATCATCAAAGGTATTCTCACTTTCTTTTGGGGAGGTGTTAAATGGTTGTTTGGATTTTAAAACTAAAGACCTATGACCAATACGATTATACGCAAACCTTCGCTACTAAAGAGGAAGCTCAAGCGTACATCAATCGTACTGACCGACATTATTACATTCCAGTGAGGGCAGAGTTAGTCCTCAAGCTGAAAGGTGATTGATATGAAGGCTGACCCCTCTATAAGAAACACTATCTGGGAGTGTGCAGGGTGGAACTTTTACATAGATAATTCGGGGGATGTGCACACATCATTTGAATTTCCTTGGTCTGAAAAGTATCTTGTAGCTCCCGGGGGATTTAAACATAATCACTGGCTGAGAGACGGAGGAACTACTATCGGACCTGACGGTGAGTTAATAAGAGAGTGCAATCCATCTCTTGAAAACAAATAGGTGATGCTATGTTATGCAAAGTTATTGGTGTACGTAAACCTGATAACAAAGAGTGGATAGGACGCACTGTATGGCGTCTAGACGACGTTAAAGCAGGCACTGAATACCCTACAGCCATTGTCAAAGAGGACGGCTGTCGTTGCGTCTACGGAGCTGAGGTGGTGATGTTCCATCCAGATGATTTGGAGGTGATTGATGCCACGTATTAAACCTCTCTACCAATGGCCCCTTACTGAAGGCAAGCCGTTGAAGCACGAGCCGTCCACCAAGCGTACTACGTACAAGCAAGGTGGTAAGAAGTTTAAACAATCCACTCCACCGGCTCAATTGCCTAGCTCTAGTACAGGGCAGAGCGATGTACATTATGGAAAGTATGATTCGGTGAGAAAACAAGTGGAACAGGAAAGAGCGAGGCTTAAGCTATGACCTTCTCCTTTGAATACATAGCCCGCCGTATTGCTAAGAAGATACAAGATTGTTTCTATTCCAATACGGAATTCAACATCTCTGCGCTAGAACTGAAAGAGATGTTTAGTAATAGCAAGTGTGCGTATTCAGGGAGAACAATGTCTATTGACCCCACTAAGGATACGCTCGTTACCTTTGAACGCATCAATCCAGACTTAGGTTACATATCTGGTAATACATGCTTAGTGTGTAAGAGAGCTAACCAGCAAAAGGCTATGCTTGACGCATTCTACAAAGACGATTTCATTCCATTAGAAATGAAAATTAAATTAATGCGTAAGGCTCTCTATCAATTGGAGAAGAAGAAATGATATTCACCAACAAAAAGACTGGCGATGTACGCAAGCTGGTCAAAGAAGGGAATGCTATCATCCTGCTTATGCGTGATGGTGAAGGCTGGGAGCTGCTCTCTGAGAATGTAAGTGACTCGGAGCTAACGGCTCAAGCATTCCTTAAATACCTAATGTTATGGCATAAGGATAAAGGGTATGAAAGAGTAGATTAATACTCTATTAGCCATTCACTTCGTTCATACATTCTATTATTTACTATATTAATATAATAGATAATAAATAAATAATAAAGGACTAAAAGGAT
>SKEP01000012.1_pt1 | contig 42987 bp, 57 predicted proteins | sample 4826901 | NCBI WGS metagenome assembly SKEP01 (sample SAMN11008806, study PRJNA524170) | human gut metagenome | biome: Human fecal sample; material: Feces; isolation source: fecal sample from pouch patient p4, p43, p49, p54, p55 | host: Homo sapiens | place: Israel: Tel-Aviv | collected 2014-03-20
AAATTTTAATTGTAAATAAAGGAAAAGGATCAGAAATCGTTACTTTCTGATCCCCAACAACACGAATACAAATACCACTTGTATCATGTCAGATAATACTTATCTATCAAATAATACTCGAGATTATAAAGCTCAGTTTCAAAAGAAAGCTGAGAATGCAGCTCGACGTGCGTCTTTGATGGATGTAAAGGTATTTCAGTTAAAGATTCAAGAGAATTATCTCAACCAAACACAAAAACAATTCCTTCATAATGTTTTCCTAGAAGCAAAATGGTATTACAATAGTTGTATCGCGTTTGGAAAGGTAGAAGGAAACAAGCCTTACAAAAACGACTGTAAAAATAAAACGGTTGTTCACTACGACAAAGATAAAAATCCAATCGTTAGTGAATATACCTGTTTAAGTGCTGCATCTCGTCAAGAGATCAATAAACAGATTGGAATCGCTTGTAAGAGCATCAAATCCAATATTAAAGCTGGTAATATTAAACACACTAAAGGACTATCGTTTGTTAGTGAAGTTAATAGTGTATCTTTTAGACAGTTTGGTAATAGCTGGAAATTTGATGGCACTAAAGTCAAATTATCCGGCTTAAAGAAATCTTTAAAGGTATTTGGGTTACAGCAGCTGAATATTGATGGGATTGAGTTTGCCAACGCTCGTTTGATACAAAAGCCGACTGGATGGTATATTCAGGTAACGTGTTATGTTCCCAAACAGGAACATAAACACAATTATCAAACGATTGGAATTGATTTTGGTTGTGAAACTAGCTTCACAACGTACATTGAAGAAACCAAGGAAAGTCGTAAATTAAATTATTGTTTTGAACAAAGTGAGAACGAAAAGCGAACACAACGATTGTTGTCTCGTAGGCATTCAAAGAAGTTCTCTAACAGGACGAATAAAGGTTTGCGATTAACAAAACACCTTAGAAAGCAAAAACAAAAGCGAAGTAACCAAAAGAAAGATGCAACGAACAAACTGATCTTTTGGTTTAAACAATTTGAAACAGTAGTAATCCAAGACGAAATGTTATCAAATTGGCAAGCTTCTGGACACGGTAAGAAAATCGAAAAAGGGATCTTGGGACGCGTTAAAGCGATTTTAAAGGCCCTTCCAAGCACATTTGTTTTGGATCGTTCATTGCCCACGTCAAAATATTGCTTTGATTGTTTTCACAAAAATGACGATCTTAAAGTATGGGAGCGTGAATTCATATGCCCCAACTGCGGTGTTATCACCGATCGTGATATTCACGCAGCGATGAATATGATTGCTTTCTATAAACTGATTATGATGGTACCTATGGAATGTAGGGATCCAAAGAGGATTAAGAAGCTCTTAATCGATATTGAAAAGCGTGTGGAGACAAACCCCTCTAGACCACTAGATGAAGTAATTCAACTAGCGATCCAAGGGTTGTCAAAGAAGCACGAAGCCCTTGACTTAAGTCAAGGGTAGTTCACAACTTTGAAGTTGGAAATATTATTGATGATCTTACAATAGTTGAGATTGTACCTTGTACCAAAGGTAGCGGTTCATCAACAAAATACAGGGTTGTGTGTAATGTTTGTCATCGTGAGAAAATGATGACTGGACCTTGTTTAGCTAAGCATATAGGTACAACACATACAGCTTGTGGAAAGGGTATTAAGCTCAAAGATAAAGCATTTTATAACCATTGGTGTGCAATGCGAACACGAACTACTAATCCAAATCAAGATCATTGGAAGGATTATGGAGGTCGTGGAATTAACAGTGATAAGTTTGCAAATTTTGTTGATTTTTACGATGGTTTGTATGAATCTTATAAAGAAGCACGTGCGTTGTTTGGTGAAAAAAATGTTTCTTTGGAACGCGTAGATGTTGATGGCCATTACTGTGTTGAAAATTGCAAGTGGATTCATGTTGCAGATCAAAAGGGTAATCAACGAAAGACAATCTACTTTGAGATTACTTTTCCAGATGGCCATTCAGAAGTTTGCAGAAACGTACGTAAATTTGCTAGAGATCACGGTTTGAATGCTAGTAGTCTTAATGATTTGATCAATGGTAGATTGCAAAGCTTAAAAGGTTATAGAGGTCACAGGGTTGAAAGAGAAGGTGTAACGACTAAATGAACAATATTGTTCGAAAGCGATAATGTGAAATTCATTATTGTGTAGTGCATGGGGCCCTACTGGGGTCAAGAGATAGTCTATTCCCTTACAAATACATCGAAAGATGGGGTATTAAAGATCACGTAAATGTTCGTGAATGTATTGATCCTTTCACCAAGCTCGATCTTGAAAGTGAATTCCAAGCATTGAGTCAAGGTGGTTGTATCAGTTATATTGAAACTGCTAATTTACAAAACAACATTCCAGCAGTGCTTGATGTTATCAAACACATTTATGATCACATCATGTATGCTGAACTAAACTGCAAGTCCGACTACTGTCAGGTTTGTGGGTCTTCTGATGAGATTCAGATCGTTGAAAAAGATGGTAAGCATATTTGGCGTTGCCGTCACTGCGGTAATGAGGATCAGACGAAGATGAACGTCGCAAGACGTACATGTGGATTAACAATATAGTCCACACTAAACCTCCGAAACTGCGGGGAACTCCTTAGAGCTGTTGGCTACCAAGCAGTTGTAGTAATACAATTGTGGACACTAGTAACGGAGTGTGTATGGTAACAACGTCACAGATTGGACAATCAAACGCAACGAAGCTTCCTTATTAGGAAGAACGCTCAACGACTGCAATGGAGGGTGTATTTGTTACACATGGTACAGTCTACTCCCTAGAAAATACATCGAAAGGTGGGGTATAAAGGATATTGGCAGTAACTTCTGGAATTAACATTAGTTCCCGTATCGAGTGATCGGTATGAAAAATAAGTGATTGAATTGCTGGAAAGCCGTAAAGCCCAATCAGCTACAAAGTAACGGTGAAACAAACGTAAGCTTGATAGCTACGAAAGTGGAAAGAATGATTGGGATGAAGCAGGGTTAAAACCTAAACTTCAAAAGACAATTGGTAATCAGCAGCGAAGCCCTGAACAGGGGAACGTTCAACGACTAAGAGGCTTAAAGTCGTAAGTCCTGTGGTCACGGTCTTGTAATATGAGATCAAGATATAGTCTGTTCTTCAATGAAAGTTGAAGAAGAGCGTAGAGCTCTACAAACAATTAACGAATGTTTGTGAACATATAAAGGAAGGTCGTACTCAAGAGATTGCTGAACGTTATGTTCATCTTGGGGAAACAGAAACACTCAAGCTGTAATATTGCTTGATTAAACAAAGGAGAGGCTTAAACCCTCTCCTTTTTGCATATGCTTAATTTAACAAATTATGATTTTTCTCGTTCGGTGATACCTCAATCTTTAGGAGAGAAGATATCTTCTTTAACCAATGCTGCAGGTCGAATTGTATGTAAAAATAGAGATGTGGAATTAGAGGCGTTTTGTCAAAGTAATAACACAACGCTGAGAGAGTTGAGATATATGCTAACACACAACATATATCAGTTTTCTTTTTGTAAAGTTTGTGGAAAGAAAACAACTAAATTGGGAGCGATATATTGCAGCTGCTCATGTAGAAATAAAGACAAAGATTGGCAAAAAAAGTTTGAACAAACATCACTACAGAAATATGGCACGAAACATCCCAGTTCTTCAGAAGTTATACGACAAAAAGTTAGCACAACGAATGAACAAAGGTATGGTTATAAATGTAGCTTATCTAATCCTGACGTAAAATCTAAAGCTATCATTACTATGATGCAACGATATGGTAACGATAACTATTTTAAAACCGATAAATTTAAAAAAGATTTACAGGATTATAATCAACAACATTACGGAGTGCAGTGGTCATCGCAAAGAGACGATGTTAAACAGAAAAAATTAGCAACCATGAATGCGAGATATGGAGGCAATTGTCCTGCTTCAAATAAGATTGTTGCTAATAAAATTAAAAACACAACAATTGAACGTTATGGTAATGACTTTGTTCAAAATCATCTTAAAGATTCTGTTCGCCAATTGTATGGTGTAGATAATATATCACAAACCCAAATGTGGAAGGAATCTTTTAAAAGCACATGTTTAAAGCGTTTTGGTTGTGAACATCCTCAACAGAATGAGGATGTTCGCCAACGTTCAATACTAACGTCGCGATATAACTTATATCCCAAGTTTTGTAACAATATATTGAAGAAAGGTTATGTTTGTTTGAGTGATATTAATACCTTTGTAGACTATCAACAGCCGTTATTGTTACGACATACATGTGGCAATATTAAGCAATGTTATACACGGATAGCGCAACAAATCCATGTGTGTGATTGTGTTCAACATTCGGTATCATCTAAAGAGATGGAGCTTCGACAGATTATACTATCACTTGTAGACGACAAAGTTGAATTCAATAATCGCAATATTCTCAAAGGAAAAGAGTTGGATATATACATTCCTTCAAAACAACTCGCTTTTGAATTTAACGGAAACTATTGGCACAGTACAGAGCATATAGACGATTGTTATTATCACATTAACAAAACGTTAATGTGCTACAAAAAAGGTATTCGATTAATACACATTTTTGAGTGGGATTGGGACTATAAAAAAGATGCTGTAATGGCCATTATTAAAAACAGTTTAGAGTTAAACGATTGTATTGATTTTAGCCAATGTGCATTGGCTAAAATCACTCATGATGAATATCGACAATTTATGTCATTAAATGCTTTGGTGTGTGATGTTCCCTTTCAATGTTTTGGGTTAAAACACCACGACGAGCTAGTATATGCGTTTAACATCAATCATGAAGGGTTGTGTGTTAATCACAGCAGTATTGTTAATAAAAATGTTGTTGGAATACGTGTTGATTGGCCAATGCGGGTTGATATTGCATATGAACCCCTTCAGGGATTGGTGGATATTTCATGTCCACAAAAGATGTATATTCGCAACCAGAGTCATCGTTTGGATGACTCTTTACAACCAGTTGATGAATCATGGTTGGCTATTTTTAAGTGTGGTTATCAGATACAACGCTGGTTGTAATATTGCTTGATTAAACAAGGGGAAGGTCGAAAGACTTTCCCCTTTTGTTTTAGAAGGTTTCTTGTGAATGCGAGTCGTTGGTGTTTAGCCCCAGTTGTCTTTGAACATATTGCTGGGTACAATGATAGCACTTAGGACAAGAAGGATCATGAACATGAAAAACAATTTTGTGCAGTTCGTCAAGAAGACAATTTCAACCTCGATTGGTCATCATCTGCTTGTAACCACTAACAAATATCTTAAAAAGTAAGCAAGAATTTGGTTGCCTTTTTCATCGAACTGTGGTATTATATTGTTACTGAAGGAACAAACAGGAGTACACAAATGAAAGGTTACACGAACGAAATCAAGGCTGCTTTTAACACTGACGTTCTCAACAAGCTCGGCAATACGTTGGCCAAGACGTTTGTTGCAGTATCTGATAGTGAGTTTGGTAACCGTATTCCTGGCTACAAGCTTCGTTGTAGTGAATCGCTGATTGGCAATGAGTATGGTTCAATCATTGCTCATCTTAAAGATGGTCGTGATGTCGTCATTGTCGTAGAATCCCGTAAGGATGCTTATTATCTTGATGCCGTGACTGGCGAACGTAATGTGATTGATAGTATCGTACAATTTACCAAGCTGGTTGAATTTGCCTTCATTGTTGTTAATCAAAGCCGCACAGCTGTTCTTCATAGCGAACGTCGCAAACAAAAGGAAATCAACGATCATCTGGTTGACGTTTCACAGGAGATTGAATACAAAAAGCGTGTGATTGAGCTTAATAAGAAAGCTCGTCAGACGAATGAATATTCCCAGAACATTGTTGATGGTATTAACAGTACTGGTGATTATCGAGTTTTGAAGATGGCTGCTATGAAACGTCACGATGTTGTTCAGCCGCTGATTGAGATTGAGTGCACAGTGAAAACTGGCAATCGTAATATTGATAATACGTTTGGTGGTGTTGATCGTGTATTCCGCATTCGGGGTCGGAATAACATTGAAGTGAGTTGCAGCCTTTGGTCAATCTCGTTTAATGCAGTCAATAGTGATACGGCCGAAAAGTATGGCCAGTTGGTGATGAACACGATGAAGGTGTTTAAGATTTTGAGTTCGATCGATATCATGAAGCTTCCGGTGATCGACCTCAAAGATTTTTAAAGATCCTGTTGCCTTTTTCAATCGAGCGTGGTATTATATTGTTAATGAAGGAACAAACACAAAGGATTTAATGACGAAGCTCGGCCGAGCTTGTGGCGAATCCTCGGCAATTAATTGGAGAATAGTAATGTCAGTGAAGCAATTTCCAATCCAAGCATTGATGAATCTTTTGTATGAAGCGGTAGTTACACTTGAGGATGGTACATCACTTAGGCGAATCGAAAATGAAATGATTGATTCTGGGCGTTGGGAAACTTATTATTGGCTGATTTTCCAGGACATTGAGACTGGCAAGTATTATCGTGCTGAATACAGTGAAGGTAATACAGAAATGCAAGATAGTATGTTCTTTGGGGAAAACGGCCAGCTGGTCGATTGCGTTGAGGTTGTTCCTAAGGAGGTAACAATCGTCAAATATGAAGCAGTTGACTAAGTGAATTAATTTGCACAGACCATAGAAGCTTTAGCATCGTGGTAGTTCACTAAAAATTTCATCTCCGACAAGTTCTTATCAGCTAATGCGCGTGCTCAGTTGAAAGTATAAATGAAGGGGGCCTTTGAAGGCCTTTTTTGTTTAACATTGTGGTGGAAATTGAAATGAATGAAAAGGTTGCTCATATTAACAAAGTAGATGTATACGATATTGGCAATGGCCCTGGAGTAGGGGTTGTTGTGTGGTTCCAGGGATGCCCCCACGTCAAGATATGTGGGGCTGATCATTGTCACAACCCCGAAACACATGATTGGAATCTTGGGATTGAATTGACTGATGATCGAATTGAAAAGATCATCAACGCGTGCGACAAACCCCACATCACTCGTTTGACATTATCTGGTGGAGATCCATTGCATCCTTTCAACCGTGATGGTGCTTACAAGTTAGTAAAACTTTTCCGTCAACGTTTTGGTGATACGAAGAGTGTTTGGTTGTGGACTGGGTATTTGTATGAACAGATTGAACACTTATCAATTATTGATTTGGTCGATACTTTGATTGACGGACCGTTTGATTATAAACTTTATAGCCCAAAGCTTCAGTATCGTGGATCAAGCAACCAACGAGTAATCACAATCCACCATTGCCCGGACCGTCAAATTGATGTATCACATCCATTGCAAATGTGAATTGGAGAAAGTAATACAGTGAAGGAATTGTATGCAAAGAAAACAGTCAGATATGTTAAAAGAGTCTAACAAAGATATAGTCATGCAAATAGCAACATATCTAATCGACACAGTAAGTCGATTAGATGATATGTCGATGTTTTCATTAGCAGTTACATTGCAGCCATATATGAAAGGTGTACAAGTGTTTTTGGATAATTCATGCATCGATCAGTTTGTTACTAGTGATAATATTCGGGAAACTGAAATTGGCCAAGTAATCTTTAAATACATCAAAAGCAATCGATCCACGTACACATACTCTAATGCAGTTGATCAACTCGTGATGTTGCTAATGACAGTTTGACGTAATACAATTGTGAGTGCAAACCACAGATGCTTAAGCATCTGTGGTTTTCTTGCTTGGATCGTGGCAAATTGAAGCAGATTGGAGAAAGCAATGTACAAAGGTCCTACAGCTGATTACCATTGTTACCTGATTGAGCGTGAGAAAATCGGAAGCAATGTGTTGAACAATATTGAATATAAGGTAGATTGGGTGAATGATGATTGGTACGAACACAGTTTCATCACCGTGGCCGGTGAAGTATCAATGTCCAAACGACCAACCGAGGTTGAGCTGCTGCACACAATTTACGTAATTTGTACGAAGATAGTACAACAAACAGGGCAAGGCACCTGTGAAGATATCATGGTGTCTAAGTGTGAACAGCATGGGGAAAACGAATTGTGGTTTGTTGTGAACTACCAACACAAATATACGTTTGCACAATGTCGGTATTTCAAAGCCGATAATCGGCTCGAAATTCATATTGGGTATTAATGAAAATGAGGGCGCTTAAGCGCCCTCATTTTACTACTTGAATGTCAGTGACCCTTTAATTGTTACATTGCCTGTGATTTCGCCGCCAGTTTTCTTGTAGTAGCCAACATCATCTGTTAGTTCACTCATTTTCATTGTACCGACACGAATTCCCCCTCGTGTTTTACCATCGTGAACATACAAAATATTAGTGGTTGTGTCGAGAACAAGTTCACCTGACTTACCAGTATATGCAGCAACTTTGTTAGTGGTACCACGTTTAAGAAGAATTGTCGTATTGGCCATGTCGAAATCAGTTAAATGCTTAATATTTAATGCGGTTTTGTAAATATGGGATCGCTATACAGCTATCCATATTAAAAAAAAAATGCCCATTGACATTCATCTCAAACGAGGAAATACTGCCGCAATAACGGCGTATACGGGCCCAGCTGGTGAGGTTGTTATTGATACCGAAACCAAGCATCTTCATATTCAGGACAACGCAACTGCAGGTGGCATAAAGGTTGCAAATGTAGCAGATATTCGAACTGATGTTGTTTATCTTTCTGGTGACCAGACAATTAATGGTACAAAGACGTTTACCTCAACTATTAACGGCACAGCATTAAAAGCCAATTGGGCAGACTTAGCTGAAAAATATATCAGTGATCATCCATATTCTAGTGGCACGTTGGTGATGTTTGGTGGTGAGAAGGAAATTACGATTGCCACTGATCATGCAGACGCGGTTGTTAGTACTGCCCCTGGGATTTTGATTAATGGTGATAGTGATGGTGTTGCAATTGCCTTAGCTGGGCGAGTGCCTGTTCGTATTAGGGGTGTCGTCAATAAAATGGACAAAATTGTGGTTGATCCAACCACTCCTGGTGTAGGTAAGGTTGATAATCAATCGACCGATTATATTGCTCGAGCATTAGAAAGCAGTAACAACAAAAGTGAAAAATTAATTCTCTGTGTGACTCGTTTTACAATCTAACATATGAAACCCCTAGGATAATCCTAGGGGTTTTCTTTTTTGGTGGAGTGTATTATAATGACAATCATTAATCTTCTATTGTAGTGATTGTAGTGATTGTAGTGATTGTAGTGAGGAACATTTCATGTCTGTGAATTCGTATCGAGGGTTGAATTATGATGCGGTGTGGGGTGATGGTAGAGTTGACGTCATCATTAAAACACAATCGATCATTAGCACAGTAACCATCACTCCGCAGTTTGAGTTGTTCGATCCAATTTGTGTTGAGCTTTGTGTTGGCCATAATGTTCATATGACATATTCGACGTATGTCAAATTGTACGAATCGTTGTATCGTCGAACCAAATGGGTGTATAATGGTTTAGCGGTCGATGTTGATGACGCGCGTGATCATGATCAAATCGTGGCTAGTATTTGTCGTGGTGAATTGGTCGATCGATTTATTTTCACAAACGAGCAGTGGGGAAAGATGTTAGTGCCATTGCAATTTGTTTGTTTTGTTAATCAACCTCATGTAGAGGGTACAGAAGTGAAGGAGAAAAAATAATGACGAATGAAGGTAGGCAGCTTGTATCGGCAATTGGTGCGATGATGATTGGAATTGCTGTGTTGGGTCTGTTTGTTTTGGCTGGGTTCGTGGGGTATCGTTATTATGCGATTTGGTCTCAGGAGATGCAGGGCCGAGCAATTCTTGCTCAAGCAGCACAGACCAAACAAGTGTTGATTGAACAGGCACGTGCTGAAAAGGAAGCTGCGCTCGAACGTGCAGAGGCAATTCGAATCGTTGGTGAAGCAGCTCAGAAGTATCCGGAATATCGTCATCAGGAGTTCATTGGGGCATTTGCACAAGCGCTTCAGGATGGTAAGATCAATCAGATCATCTACGTCCCTACAGAAGGTAATATTCCAATCATTGAGCCTGCCCGAATGCTTAAGCAGTCTCAGCAATAATCGTTAAAGGAATCCCAGACGTCATGTCTGGGATTTTTTTTGGGGGGGATTTTTTGTCATGTTGTCTTTGTTGGTGTGGTGTGGTATGATATTGTCTATCGATGAATAGACAATCCGTTTTTGGAGGTTGTGTGGAATATCCTGCTTTGTTTTTGTTGCTTGTATTTGGTTCGCTTACATTTCTTAGCGCAATGATGGTTCGACACGCTTATGTTGAGCTCAAATATGAAAAGGATTTTCGCTCATACCACTACAACGCGATTCATCAGTGGTTTAGGGTAGTTGTGTGGAGTGTTATTTTTGCTGTATTTGGCGTCTCATCTATCACAGGAATTGCATTCATTGCAACTTTTTAATTGGAAGAAGCTAAGTGAAGTTTTGTTATCTTAATGCTAGCGTCCTCATCAAGGGAGAGGTTGAGAGAATTGGTGGTTTTGGAATGTGTCGATATACTGCTGATGATATTGTTGAACGATTGAATGAGCAGCTTAATGACAGCCGGTTTCGTGGTTATGTCAGTGGGAAAAATCTCAATCGATTCATGGATCGATCTCCATTGTCTGATATGGTGTGTAATGGTAACGACACAAGAACATATGTTAGTTTGATCAATATCTTCATTGAAGACACATTAGATGATGTTTGTAGTGTGTTGGTTCAAAAGCTATATGATGCGTTAGTGATGATTAATGATGCTGATCGTCTGAGTGTATATGAGGTCGATATGGTGTATTATTCTTCAGACGGTAATAGCAAGACATATGAGAATGTTCGAGGATCACGAATTGCAGATACACTCAACCGACGTAAACAACGGGGTATCAAGCCTGTGTGCACACAATTGGAGACACACAATGAATAATTTTCATTTGAAGGATAAAGCGTTCGAGCAGCTGCTGAAATCTAAATTTAAAACATTTGAAAATGAGTTTCATGCTACTTGTGAAATGCAGTACAATGATGCAGGTTCAATGATTGTAATGCCAATTTGTAAGAGTGAAGATGGAATTGGTATTTTGATGACCGTTCAAAAGGAGACAATTGAGGTGGACGAAGATCAACAGTTTGTGTTTAAAATCGCCAACGAACAAGTTGAAGAAGAATTAAACGACAAGTATGATCATTTTTATGATCTGTTCCAAGCGTCGTGTATGCAACAGTACAATAATACTTCAGACTGCGTGTTTGTTAATGTTGGTACCTTGCGCGCTGATGGCTTGCAATCGCTTGTTAGCATTCCAAAGACAATGATTGAAAAGGTCCCAATGCAGTACGAAGCAGATGACGAAGGCTGGCATAAATTAGACGATCAATATTGCTACAATGAGCTTGAAACCACCATCGTTAGTCGAGGTCAGATTTTCGTTAAATTGCTTGACTTTTTCAATTATCAAGCTGCACAGACGTTTGGTGATTTTGATCGCAATGATTTTGAGAGAGTGTGTTATGATTTAAACATGCATCGTTTGTATGGATTTGGAGGATGTAATATTGACCCATGGCTCCAATTCTACAAAGATAATATGCGTGACGTGTGTCAGTATCTGTTAACGCTTCCGCAAGACGAGTTGGATGCTTTTGAGCAAATGATTGACGAAGCTTTTGACAATATTAGTGTAACAGAGCTATTAAAAGTGATCATTAATGAAGACAGAACACTTCTAGTTGATTTCATTGAATTGCTGACGATGTTTATTCTTGATCAAATTGGAGACGTCCTTGACCAGGTTGTTCCTGAAGTTTAAGTACAATTGTCCCTCTTTGTGAAAGCAAATGATCAAACATTTCGAGTACTGTGTTGAAATTGTTAATAACCCAGCGTCTCATAATCATTTTGAATTGACGATTGAAACTGACGGCCGAGTGTCAGATTGGTTTCGAAAACTGTATGCACAATTGAATGCAGTTCGTATTCGAAGTGATTATGCCAGTGGTGACTATGTGACTAATATTAGCTGCTGGGATGCGGATTCGAAGGTGTATCAATATGCCAGTGGTGATCACATTCGTTCTAAAGGTTTATATTTTCATTATCTTCGACAAAAAGGCGCTTCACGAGGACAGTGGTACGCTCAGTACCCAGAAAACGCATATCATTGTCATGGGTCATTCAGTACTGACATTGAAGGAATGTGTGATCGTTTGGATTGCAATCCAACGATTTCAAAGGCTCCTGTGGGGTTTAGCGATATCTTAGCTGCAATGTTGTTTCCTGATCAAAAGATTGATCTTGATGATCACATTTCAGCTTCAACAATGCCTGAAAAGAAAAAGGTATTAGAAACTATCGATCAAACAATTAAGGTGTTAAATTGGGTTGAACAGCAACAGTTGCATCAATATATTGATGTTCCTGATAATTTTTACCCAACATTAGAAAGATTGACGTACCGTTTAAGTGATGCTCGAGTGTGGGTGGAAAGCAGTAGAGGAAATATTAAAGCGTAGTGTAAAGGAGGACTCGAGTCCTCCTTTTTTGTTGTCTTTTTCTGCAGGACGTGGTATCATAATCACAACAAAAGACAATAGGAACAACAATGTCAATACATCGATTTTACGTCAAGTGTCACTCTGCTGACTATGTCTGGGTAGTCAAGCGCGCCACTAAGAGTAGCAATCCCATTGAATACTGTATCAGTATTCATGGCCGAGGAGACTACAAAAACCAAGAAGCTGACTATAATTGTCGAAAGGAAATTCCTTCATACATTTGGAAAGAAATCATTAAAATCATTAAATTTAATGCTCACTAATATTGGGAGATGATGAATGTATCGGGGAACACAAGCTGATTATATGTGTTATCGACTCGAAAAAGCCAAAACGGGTCAAGAACTTCTTGAAGATGTGTCCTATGATGTTGAATGTGTATGGGACGATTGGTATAATCTCAGTTACGTTGTCGTTGGCGGCTATCCTAACAACAGTCACGCTAGTATCAATGATCTTATGACATTAATTACTGATATTAGTGGAGAAGTGATTAAAATTGCACAATGTAAGTTTCATCCAATTACAAATTATCTCGAGCTTCGTTTTGGGTATTAATACTAGGATTGTTATTATGGTTAAGAATTGTGTGAAAGCTATTATTGCTGGTTCGCTAATCGCTTCGCTTTCTGGTTGTATTGTGTATAGTACCGATCGTAATCCAGAATGTCCTTGTTACCAACAGAAGTACATCAATGGAACGCGTCCTGTGAATGAACCTTTTGTTTGTCCATATCATCGTCGTCATTTTGATGGTTGTCGTTATTGTGAAACCCAACAGCGATATCAAAAAGGAAGATGAACAGATCGAGCAAACGATGGTCTTTTGGAGATTAATTATTTGCTAACAGAGAAAAGGTTAGAGGGTTTGTTTCAATGAGCGTTGTTAAGTTTGACATTTGTAGTGATCTTCATCTGGAGTTTGAATGGTATTGGTCCCAAAAATCCAACATAATCGTTCCAGAACAAGGATACTATCAATCATGGTTTGGACGTCCAAAAAGTCCATATTTGATTATCGCAGGTGATTTGGGGGTGTGGGATGAAACAGAGCATGGTGCACGTGCTCGAATGCTTCTCAAAGATTTCCACGATTGGGTGACACCATGCTACAGGAAAGTGTTTTATGTTCTTGGCAATCATGATTGGTGGAGACATCGTTTATACCCGAGAACAATTACAATCTTCAAATCATTATATCCAAACTTCATGGTACTGGATTGCTTTGATAATCCGGTAGCTCATGTTAAGAAAGATCTATACATCTTTGGTACCACATTATGGTCAAAAATCATTCGTGAACGTTTTGCAGACACACGAATGAATGATTATCATCAGATTTACAGCAGTGATGTTAATGATGATATTCCAATTGAACCTTGTATCACCAATGGTGTGAATGAGCAAAGCTATAAACAATTACAATCGTTTGTAGAGGGAAACAAAGACAAAAAGATAATTGTTGTTACCCATCATGCCCCAAGCTATAAAAGCATGACTGAACCAAAAACTTGCGATGATGCGTACTTCAATCAGTATGATTCGTGGATTGAACAGCAAACCAATCTTGTTGCTTGGGTGCATGGTCATAATCACGGATTGAGCGATTATATGATTGGCCAGACGCATGTGATGTGCAATCCACGTGGATACATCGATTTACAACCAATCGCAGATCGATTTGAATTGGAGCAGCTAACCGTTGCCCTTTAACGGAAAGTGTGGTATTATAACCATACTGAATGAACAAACAAAGGAATACAAAGATGACAAACGATATCATGACGATCGATTCTCTTATTGCCAAGCTTACCGCTCTTCGTGAAAAGCATGGTGGTGATGTTGCAGTAACGGTTGACAACGATTTCGGTGAATCTTTGTTCATTACCAATGCTGATGTGGTTTTGTCGGGGTTTGATGATGAAGAAGATCATTCAAAGATCGAAGCTTTGAATGATCGTAATCTTGCTCATGATAGCATTGTTAGTTTGGAATGGAAACAGTTTTAATTTGTAAAGATGATCCTGCAATTTGTTTTTGTCGTTGGATCGAAAAAAAAATCATCTTGGAGTGAAATGTAATGAGTAATTTTGTTAATGCTTTTAATCAGGCATCCAATCTTGGTCGTACCGAAAACGGCGCACTGAGTCACAAGACGACATCGTTAACCAATCCTTTGGTAGCTGCATTGTACACCGCTAGCCAGTATCGCGATAAAGCAAACACAAATCGAGAGGAAACTGTTAATCAGTTTCAGCTAGCTTTGCAGGACGATTCTCTTCGTGAGTATTGTATTCGTTTTGCTTTGATGGTTCGCGATATTGAATGTGGGATGGGTGAGCGTGAGCTCGGCCGTGTATTGTTCCAGCGTTTGTTTGAAGAAGTTGCACTGACTGAACGACAAGTTCATACGATAATTGATCGTTTGGTTGACCAAAAGTACGGTCGGTGGGATGATGTAATCTTTCTTGCTGAAAAGTGCAAAGATAGTTTTGTTCGGAAGATTCTCGTTGGCCGTATTGTCACTCAATTGGTGACAGACGTTAATGCTAAGCAAGATCAACCGGTATCGCTTCTTGGTAAGTGGATGCCTTCGATCAATGCTGGTAAGATGTCTCGTCGTTCGGCAATTAAGTGGGCAAAGGTTTTGAAGCTTTCTCATTCTCAGTACCGCAAGATGCTTGTAGATCTACGAAAGCGAATCGATATTGTTGAAGCTCGAATTTCAGCAAATCAGTACGATCAAATTGATTATGGTCATGTCCCGTCGCTTGCGTTTATTCGACACATGAAGACATTCTTCAAGCATGACGGTATTCGATTTAATGAATTCTTGGAAAGCGTTAATCGTGGTGAATCCTGTATTCACACATCGACATCGTCGGTACCTGAATTGGTTGCTCAGTATCGTCAAAACAAATACAACACCAGTGTTGTCGACACAGTAAACACAATGTGGAACGATTGGAATTTGCAATCGTACGAACGCAACGTGTTGCCGATCTGTGACGTTAGTGGATCAATGATGACAAAGGTTGGTAAGCTGGAGTGTATTGATGTTAGCTTGGGTCTGACAATTTATGCAGCTGCTGCCAATAAGGGAATCTTTCATAATAAGGTGATTGCTTTCAGTCATCAGTCAGAAATCATTAGTCTTGATGACGAAATGACGTTAGTTGAAAGAGTTCAAGCGCTTTGCCAGCATGAAGGATATAACACCAATGTTGAAAACGTTCTGAGTAACGTTTTGGCAATTGCTGAAAAGGGAAACTGCCAACGAGACGAGATTCCAACGCTGGTATTCTTTAGTGACATGGAATTCGATGCTGCAATGATTCGTTCCACTAATTCTATTTGGAATGCAAGGACATTGAATCGTGACCAAATCACAACTTTGTTTGATCTTTGGCGTGAACGATATAATGCTGCAGGATTTGATTTTCCGAAGGTTGTGTTCTGGAACATTAATAATCGTTCAGGCACGGTACCAATGGTCGATAATGATACTGGGTTGATTCTTGTATCAGGATACAACGAAAATCTCGTACGAATGGTTTTTGACGATTCAATGGATCCTTGGGAGGCTCTGAAGGTAATTCTTGATGATCTTCGTTATGATGTTGGAGAATAATAATGAGCTTTGATGCGTTCATCATCGCTTGTACTATCGATGAATTCAGGCAGCATAGTACAACATATCCTGATGACTTTGATGATGATTGTTGTGTTTCATATTTGAATGATGATGCAGGATTCTCGCAAGCGTATTTTCGAAAATACTATTGGTTGCACTCAATGATCGCTAAGCGGGTAGCTGGGTGTCAAAAAGGTTATCGTGCTTATTCGCTCGAGCACATTGAATATCACAGGCTTTTGAATCTTAGTGGGTTTGTTTGGGAACTGACCAGACTGCAACTGGATGATATTGTTAATGAGCTAGAATATCATCTCCAAAACTACAAAGATGAAACACAGTACCTTTATCATTACATCTGTGATGATTTTGAACGATTCTATCCGCTTGATCAACACGAGCAAGACGTCAAAGTTGATGAAGATCCAGATTATCCAGGCGATGTGTGTGGTTTCACGCTGTGGTGGATTGTTGATGAAGTTAAACGAGCATTAGAAGAATTAAAAACGTTCTTAGCTGAGAACCCCAATAATCAAACGTTTGTATATTCTGGTAGTTGGTAATTGTAAGCCCCCATTTGGGGGCTTTTCTTTTACCTGTTGTCTTTTTGTCTTCTGTTAGGTACAATTTCATTAAAGACAACTTTTAGGAGCTAGAGATGGAAGAAACAGCATATATGGACGAAACAAACAGTGAAATTCGAACTCAGTTCATGGAGTACATTAACACAGAGCCTGACGGTGATGGTGATGTGAAGGTCGAGCATGTTAATGTATTCATCAACAAAATCTTCAACTCGAATTACATTCATTTTGAAACCAAGTATGATGATGGTTCGCTAGTTAAGGTTACGTGTGAAGGATTGGTCGATGAAGGAATCATTACATGGTATGGTGATGTGATCATTCAAAATGATCCTCATAACCCAATAGACGTTGTTCATCTACCAAGGGAAGAATTGAATATAGGGAACACGATTCTTGCTTTGATGATCGTTGGTGTAATCGACAACCGTAATCGTCGTTTGGTTTGTTTTGATGATTGCAAACTAAAGGTTTCTGCTAATGATATTCTTACACCAACGATCACTGTCCGCACGATTCGAACACGTAAGGATCTTTCACTTGTAACAATCAAAAGCCTTATTGAGTCAAAGACTATTGATGAGGTTGTGTTTAGTGATCGTGAAAATCTAACTAGTGAACAGATGCAGAAAATCTTCGAATGGGCAAAGGATCGTTTCAGTTACTATAAGGTCACTAATGCAGAAGTTGCTCTATACCTATGGGACGGTTGGTGCTACGAAAAGATTCGCAAAGGACGTTTAATCCCAAATGAAATTCAATGATTTGAGTTGGCAGCAACGCAGGCAGCTTGCATATCGTTTATACAGTGGGTTGTTTAATGATGTTAATCTTCCATATACGGTGATTGAAAATCAGACCGACGAACAATTGGCCGAACAGGTAATCGACTTTTTCAAGCATGGTAGCGAACTTGTATATCCTGCGAAGTACATCTTCTGCAACATTGTTTATAGCTACTATCTCCACAAGTACTTTCAATGCAATTTTAACGCACAATTAAACGATTTAAACACGTTATACGACAGTCCCTGTCCAGTTCTATACAACGACCGGCCGAACGTGTATAAACGTGTTCTAGACGCGATTAACCCCAATATTGAGGTGTATCAAAGTACAACAAAAACTCGAAAATATTTCAAGATGGAGTTCCTGATCAACGACGAAGATCTCAGCGAAGTTTGTCCTGTCAATTTTTTCAAAAAGGATTGTTGACTTTTTGAAATCATGATGTACAATGATAATTGTCAGTTAAACAAGGAGTAATGGAATGTCTAGCATCATTGACAAAGTTTTCAATAATGTCAAGTCGGTCTGCAACCTTTCTGGTGAAGTTAAAGCGCATACAGAAAGTGGCTTTGCTATTCATTACGTTATTGAAGAAGGATTGGTTCACGATTGGGTTCTTTCGATTCAAAACACATTGAAAAATCGAGTTAAGCAGACGATGAGTGTTGAGCCAACTTATGAAGTGGCTAATACAGTGGAATTTAAAATTGACGAGAAAACGTATGTGTTTTCTACTCTAGATTACTTCACTGGAGAAGAACGTGTAATATCAATCACGGGGGTTGTGATCTAAAAGAAAAGGCAGGAATTAATTCCTGCCTTTGTTGTTTAAAGTTCGCCCATATCGTAAGGGTGATCAATTTCGTATTGAGTCAACGCTGCCGTGATCTTTGTGTCGGCTAGTTTTTGGGCCCATCCCGTCGTTGCTATTTGAGTGCCGTTATCGTTGGCTGGTGGAACTGGAGCTGATGTAGACACATGCCGACCGTCTTTGCTAATTGTTACTGAGATTATTGCTTTAATAGCATCTTCGTCACGCTCAGTTTCGGCCCAGTTAATTGCTGCAATTTCAGCAGTTGATTGTCCTTGACTATTAACAGTTCCCCAGAAACGAGCGCCAGCTTTTTTGACCATCGCTTCGGTGCTATTATCAATAACCAAGAATCCATTTGATTCAGAACCTCTACTTGCAGTCGCGGCGGTACCTTTGGTTAAGGGAAGTGCAGCAGCTACAGGACCATTAAGCACTATTACGCTATCATTAAAGGAGCCTTTACCAGCATAGATGCTACCATTAACTGTAAGGTCCTGTTCAATGATCACATCGCCCGTAATCACACCCCCAGCACCACTAAAGCTGTTAGATTCTTCAATCTTCGTAGTGATACGATCATCAACCCAACCAGTCGTAGCAATTAAATTGTCGTTGCCATCATCTTGTGGGGTTGGAGCATATGTGTATGGTCGATATGCTGAGTTGTTGGAATTCATTTTCCAACCTACCCGAATTTCGGCGATTTCATCAGCGTTGGTGTTTGCTGGATTAACAGCTTGTAGAGCAACTCCACTAAAAGACGTGTTGTCTTGCAACAACCCTGTAAACCCAAGGCGCGTTGATGGTGTAGGTCCTTTTAACGCATAATAGGTAAATCCGTCCTGAGATGGCGATGATGGATATCCTCCATTACCTGGACGAATAGCTTTTTGACTGATAATATTGTTATTGCCCGTGAATGTAGATGGAACTTTGATTGTTAAAGCTCCAGTCATGATATCACCAGCTTTCTTTACACACTTATCGATCTCAGCTTGCAGCACTGAAACGTTTGTATCCATTTGCGTATTGTTCGCAAATGTCTGCCAAGCGTTCCAAGTGTTTTCACCTTGTTTGGTCCGATAATATAGAATTTGACTATTATCATCAGCAACCCCTGCAGTTAGCTGAATGGCAGTAACAGCATCGACACCACCAGTGCTGCTCTGCACGTGCATCAACACACTTTCATCAACACCGGCCGGAACATTAGATGTTTCGTTTAATCGATAGAAACCTGTATGGGTCACTGAATTGACATTGTTTGTGCCAAAAATATCAGCTAACGATTTTTGACTATCATGAGCAGATACAGAGAGCCCATACTTTTCATGAAGACCAACTAGTTCATCATTGATTGCTTTGAAGTTAGCATCAACATGATACATTGTTAGTGGTACCCCAAGTGTAATATGCTTCTGTGTCTTTTGAGCTTCAGTTACGCTATTGTCACTGTGTCTAAACGTTAAAAATGCCATTTGTGATCGTACAAAACAAGGTGTGCAGGGTTGCAATATTTTTATTTAACCCAACTAATCTAGATCGCTGGAAGAAGTAATTTAATTCGCGATCCAAGGGCTGTCTACGAGTACGATACCACAGATGCTTAGCATCTGTGGTAGTTCATTTAACAATGGTTGTTGCTGTTGCCTTTTCACACTATTTGCAGTAATATATCAGGGTCACAAACAAAGGAGATTTGATATGAACGAAACCAAGACCTATGTTGAATGGAACGACACGATTGAAAACGCTCTTAAGGAACGTGTGGTTCATATTACTTTTGAAAAGCGTGATGGTAGTGAACGCAAGATGACATGTACGCTTAACCCTGCTCGAATCCCGACTGAAAAGCATCCATCTGGTGCTCGTGTGTACGATCATAGTGTTGTTCGTCGTGTGTATGATCTGAATAAGGAAGACTGGCGCTCGATTAATAAGAATCGTGTGATCAAGTGGGAAATTGCATAGGATCCAATATGACCCCAATGTAAATAATTGCTTTTTGGAAAGGAGGTGTAAAGATGTATAGTTATTTTGCAGCACGTTGGTCTGCGGCATTTTATGCAATTATTACGGTGATGATGTTCGTTAGCTGTTTTTATGCAGTTCCTCTTCATCTTAGTAATGGTGAGATGTTTGCATTAATGATTGCTTATCTCGTTGGCCATGTAGCGATTTATCATTGGGTTGATAACGTATGCTTCCAGATGTGGCTTTGTGCTCCTGAGCACGACACCAATCATCAAAAGCATCTTGCTCTGTATAGTAGAGTGCGTGCACAAATTGATTCGCTTGGTTGGGCAGTAACGCTGATCAATGGTTGTATCGTTGCCGGGTTTATTTGTCAGATTGCTACTGGAGTAGGTAATGTCGTTCTTCTCACTGGTATCGTTAGTCTTGTTGGTTGTGGGTACCTTGCTAATTGTGTGGTGGAGCACAAAGAAAAATGGTTCCGTCAGCAAGACCAAAAAATCAGCATGGCATAATTCGCGCAACGATTTTTTCGAAAAATTGAATCGGTGCCAAACACTATATCAATTGAACAGTGTCTGTCATGATGAATTCTTAAATGCACAATATGGAAGCCAATGGCAAAATGACGTTGGTTTCATTGGAAAGATGACTGAACACTTCATTGCATTGAATTATGATCAACAACGACAACAACAGTTAATTGAAGATTGTAAGACGTACCTGAGAGATTCACAAGGGTTGATCACAACGATTCGATCAAAATGCTTTTAGAAACAAAGAGCCAGGAGTTTGTTTCCTGGCTCTTTTTGTATCAATCACTTTGTAAGGCCTAATTCTTTCTCAGTGATGATGATGAATTTCCATCCACGTTTTGCACAATATTCACGACAATACTTCCACTTTGCTTGATTGATAAGAAACGTGTTCGCTTCTTCAACGAGTGTTGATTGTTTCTTACGTTTGGACATTACAGGCGGTTGAGTCTGTGCGTATGGTTTGACCTCAACAAGGTATGTGATGATGTTACCCTGTTTGTCTTTAATCTTCATCCAATAATCGACAAAATATCGATGTACTCGGCCGTCTGTTGGCTTGATGTAATTGATCACCACCGTTTCTGACGACCACTGAATCACATTTGGATTCAAATCACACCACGATGAATATTTTAGCTCCCAAGAGGAACGAAACACGATGTCGGTTGGATCACCGACGTATTTTTGTGGGTTTCTTGGTTTGAATTTTCCTTGTGTGTATTGTCGAGCCACAGCGTTAAGTAATTTCACCGCATTGTATTCATACTTAATTTCGCTGATGGCTATTAACCCTTATGCATTTATCAAGAGCAATGGGTTGTATACATTCTATAAGAATGGGCAACCAGTAGTTCATGATATCATTGATCCAACTATTGATAAACAAGTGTATACCGATTCTGAGGGGGTCAAGCACACTGTATTTTTGTATACCGATCATGATTTGTATCAATACATGAAACTGGAGTCAAAAGAATCCAAAGAAACTCAAAAAAATAACACCTCGCGTGAAGCAGTCGCTTCTCCTTATCCTTTGGAACCTACTGAAGAAGTGTCTGTAAAAAAGAACGAACAAGCGAAGCATAGTAGCGAACAAGCAACAAGTGGCGTGATGCAAACCCCTCAACAGGGCTATGGCAACGTTCCAGATCGTAACAAAGTTAACGAGCTGACGCAAAATACAGGGATGTATGGTGGTGGAGTTACTAATCTTGTTTACCCGAGTGATTTGATTACTAACAAGTATGGTTACAATGGCTGCTACACGGTTTTCTTTATCACAGAACACGAAGAAGCAACAATCGCGAAAGCACACCAAAATACAGACAAAAAATATATCGAATCAGCAGAAACAAGTGATGTTTTGCAGCTAGCTCAAAATGATAAAGAATTTTCAGATTGGGTAATGAAAGGAGCTGGTCTTTTTGCGGGTGCTGGTGTTGGTGGTTTGGGTTTGGTTCAAAGTGTTGCAACGTTTATTGGGAAAAGTGTGGGTGCTGCAAAGGTTTTCAGTTTGAGTGCGGTAGGTGCTGGTGCAGTTGCTGGAGCAACTAGTGCGATTGCAGAAGCTAACAGCGATCTCAAACAAATGAAGGTTGCGATTGCGTTGCCAACGCCAGTTCTCACAGATAGTCATAGGGTGGTGTGGGATTCACAAAGTGCAATGTTTGGAGCTGGGCTTATGCAGGTTGGTGCTGAAATATTTGGTGCTGCTAAAGGGTGGTCACAGGATGGTGCTCAAGCAGCTGCGGGCGATGCTAATTCGTCTGCAGGTCGTGCTTTTGAAATGGCTATGTCCGGTATTGAGGCATCGGCATTACACGGGATGTCCCAGTCTGGTTTAGGATCCACACTCACCCGTATGGTTGGTAAAACTGCGAACACACGTAAAGAAGCGATCTTCCAAGATGTCGATATGAGGGAGTTTCAGATGAGTTTTCAGATGGCTGCTCGTAGTACCGAAGATATGAAAAATATTGAGTCGATTATTCGTGTGTTAAAGTACCATGCATATCCAGAATTAACAGCCAATAACTTCATGTGGATTTACCCTGCGTTATTCGATATTGTTCATTACTATCGCGATGATATCAACTATCATATGCCTCGTCATGCGACCAGTGTTCTCAAGAGCATTACTGTTGATTATTCTAATGGAAATGGTGCCGTCAGCGTTCACCACGACGGTAGCCCTGTATTGATCAAACTTGATCTTTCGTTTATGGAAATCACACAACTCAATCGTGGCAGTATTGCGAAGGGGTATTAATCATGTCAACAATTTTTGAATTATATCCAACATTGTATTATCCGCTTGACGTTAATGGTAAAACGGTATACAAAAATGTCAGTGATATTACGTCCAATATTAGATTGACACAAAAGACGATTGATACCGCATTGAACTATGATCAACGTGTATTGGGTGACGGGGAGACGTTTGACATCACTGCAAATGAAGTTTACGAGGATCCCCAAAATCACATCTTGGTGATGCTGGCGAATGATCGTTTCGATTGGCGCAATGATACACCACTGTCAAGTGTTGAGTTTCAGAGCATGATCAACGAAAAATATAGTGACCCTTATGGGATTCATCATTATGAAGATGTTGATGGCAATATTGTTGATAACGTGTGGGATGATGATGCGGATCATGAATTTGCTTATCCACAAAACATTATTCCAATCACCAACTATGAATACGAGACGCGAATCAATGAAGCAAAGCGTCACATCAAAGTGATCAAACAAGAATATAGTAGTGTCGTTAACAAACTACTGAAGGATAAATTAACCGAAAATGAGTGAAAAGCTAAAAAGAGCTGGTGATGTAATCATTGGGGAAATCATTCTTACCAGTAGCAACGGGATGCAACTTGATATCGCTCCACAAGTGGTGTCGATTGAAATCACGGAGAATTTATTTGAGCCATTTACTAGTGGTGTGTTGACAATTATTGATGGCCAGAACCTGTCAAACTTATTCCCATTGGTCGGCAACGAATTCGTTTCAGTTTCATTTCACACCCCAACCGTTGGTGACGATCAGTATTATTACAAGAAGTTCTTTATCTACGCGATTAGTGATAAAATCAAACTGACAGAACGTACCAGTGGTTATCAACTTCGATTGATCAGTGTTGAAGCTACTATAGATCGTACTACGAGAGTATCAAGAACGTTTAGAGGACATCCGGATGAGATTGTCTCTAGCATTGTACGTTTGAATGGATTGATGACATCGACCCTATTGATCGTTGAGCCTGCATTGAACGATTTGGTTTTCATTAGCAATATGTGGAAGCCGACGAAATGCATCGATTATGTTTGTCGACATGCGATCAACGCGAACAACTCTCCAACGTATTTGTTCTTCGAGCAGCGTAATCGATTTATCTTTGCAACATTAGAATATTTGAGCAGTTGGGATCCAATTCAAGCTTTTGCAGTTAATAATTGGACCAAACAAGCAGCAGTCGATAGTGTAAACACATCAACAGTAGTCGATATTGCAAAGGATTATCAGACTATCAAACAAATCCAATATAGCACCGGATTTAATCACTTTAAGCGAATTGATAGCGGGTATTACGGAAGTGAAACGATTGGTCTGGATATTGCGACCCAACAATACATTCATATTAGAAACAAGAGTGATTTCAGTAAAGAAAAGCACCTAAACAAATATGGTCCAATCCCCCATACGGTTCCAGTTGACTCCAGTGCTTTTATTCATTATGTTCCTTTTGTCACTCAGAACTTTGAGGGGCAAAATCAAGGGATCACTGACACCGACTTTGAATATCGAGGGATCCGTCAACAATTGATCTCGCGATTGCAAGCAACACATTTAACGATCAAAGTGTGGGGACGCTCAGATTATACAGTTGGTTCAACAATTGATTTGTCGATCCCAAAAGATCAGCAAATCACGAAAAAGGATGATCCTGAAGACAAACTGTTGTCTGGCAAATATTTGATCACATCACTAAAGCATGTAGTCACCCCAACAGAACACAATTGTAATATCCAGATCATGAAAGATAGTTTTGCATCAGATATCAATTATAGTTTGTTGGCGACAAAAGCAAACACAGGAAAAACAGACATTATTGCATCATGAACTACCACGATGCTAAACCATCAGTGGTTTTCTTGCTTGAACTCATATAAAGGAAGCCCCCTTAGATTTTCTAAGGGGGCTTATTGTTGCTCATCGGCTAACGGCACTTAACTACTTCGTTTTTGCTGTTGGCCAATCAACATATGTATAACCATGATCACGCTTGGTGTGTTTGGAAATATAATCACGAGATTCTAGCTGGAACTTAATATCTTCAATAGTCTTTGGGTTCTTCAGCATTGCAAGAAGCTCTTCAACCTTCTTCTCACGATCATTGTAACGAACTTTACGCAACATTTCGTCAACCCAATGAATGATATGCTTGCCTTCTGCCTTTTTGGAGGTAGGCTTAAGGGGAACAAACATCACCACATCTTCAATGGCTTTGAGAGCCTTTTCGGTGATTTTAAAAGCACGTTCATCATTGTAAACTGCAGAGTTTCCAGACAACTTATTGTATTCTGCAGTATAAATCGTCCAAAGGTCCCCATGCGATGCTTTGAGTTCATAATCAAAGTCGATCGTATACACGGTACCAAGGTCACTGATAACGATCATTTTATAAAAGCGACCATCATCTTCTTTCTTAGCGATCTTACGATTAACACGATACCCACTAACAACGATATCCTTTTCACCGTATTTTTTATCGATAAGAGAACGACGACCTGCGCGCTTAATAGGTTCGCCTTCAGACTTGCCAGGAATGTATTTAATAACAAAATCCCGACCAAGAGTGGTGTCTTTATACACAATCATGTACTTGTGATTTTTGTGAGTGACAATGTCACCAACATTTGCGTTCTTGAAAACGTCACCAGACAATTCAGCCATAATATTTTGAATATATTCAATAATGTTATTTAAGATTCAAGCAAGAAAACCACAGATGCTTTAGCATCGTGGATGAATTGCTTGTGGTTTTCCACCTTGGGTTTCAAGGTATCGTTGAACTGTTTCTCTGCTAACATCACCTACTGAGCAGGCAAAGTAACTATCGGTCCAAAACATCTTATGTTTCCAAAACTCAGTTTTTAACTCATCCCCATGATTTTCCCAAATGTAGAACGTTGTGTAGCTTTTTAATTGTTTAACAATATTTTTGATTGTTTCGTGTGTTGAATAGTTAATCGTGAAATGAATATGATCTCGATCAACCTCCATTGCAACAATTTCAAACTTAGTCGAATTATTAGCACATTCTAAACACAAGCTCTTGATCTCTTCCCCATATGTTTCTAAAAGAGGTTTACGATACTTGCAAACAAAAATTAAATGGCAAGATAGATTAGATACACAGTGTGGATTTGGATTTAACATAAATAATAGTATAAATAATAGCAAACAATACTAGTGTACTTAGATGAAGATTCGTCAAAAATTCAGAATGTATCCAAATAAAGAACAAGAGCGAATCCTCAATCAATGGATTGGGTGCGCTAGATTTGTATGGAACAAATTCTTAGAAAAGAATAACGATCGTTACAAAAACGAAAAGAAGTTTGTATTCTATAATGAAATGGCTGCTCAACTGGCACAACTCAAGAATGATGAAGAATATGCTTGGTTGAAAGATGCAGAGTCAACATCTCTTCAACAAAAGTTGAGAGATCTAGAAAAGGCGTTAAAGGATAGTTCCCCCAAAAAGAAGAATCCTAAAAAGTATCCCCATTTCAAAGCCAAGAAAACCGATGAAAGCGGGATTCGTATAACAAACCTAAATGGCCATTTTCAAGAAGGGAAAATCCATCTTCCAAAAATAAACACTCTGGTCAAAGTTGTGTTTCACGAACCACTCAAAGGGAAACCTTCGTCTGTCACAATCATTAAAGATAAGTGTGACTGTTGGTTTGTTAGTTATGTCATTGAGTGGAATTGTGATATTGAGTGCATTCAACCATCAGAAGTCAAAACTGGAGTAGGAATCGATTTAGGTATTAAGACGTTTGCTGTTACTAGTGATGGTGAGGTTTTTGAAAGCCCAAAGTATCTCCGAAAGTCTGAAAAGAAGTTAAAGAAACTCCAAAAGAAACACAACAAAAAACATAAAAACTCAAAAAACAGAGAAAAGTCCAGAAAGCGTTTAGCTAAACAGCACAAGAAGGTTGCCAATAAACGTAAGAACTTCATTAAACAAACTGCTTCATCGATAGCCAAGATGAACGATATTGTTGTTTGTGAGGATCTTAATGTTAAAGGAATGGTCAAAAACCATCATCTAGCAAAATCAATTTCTGATAGCGGTTTTGGAATGTTTTTGTTAGAAATGGAGTGGCAATGTAAGAAACGCGGTAAGATTTTCCATAAAGTGTCACGCTGGTATCCTTCCTCCAAAACATGTAACTGTTGTGGTTACGTCAACAAAACGTTAACACTAAATGAAAGAGAATGGACATGCCCTCAATGTAACTCTATTTTGGATCGAGATTACAATGCTAGCATGAACATTCTCAATCAAGGTTTAAGAGATTTGAAAATTGATCTCTAGTTGAAAAGATCAAATACCGTAGGAAGTACGGAAATTAACGCCTACTACTGAAACTTAGGTGTTCAGCAAAGTGAATCGTTCAATGGAACATTCAGAGTAGGAAGCCACTGATGCTTTAGCATCATGGTACTTCACTTAATATTACACTGCCAACCAAACGCCGTTCATCAGCAGTGATTCGCAAATGGTAGAATTGTTTTTAATCTTTGCCACTGCTTCACGAACTGGCTGAGGGATCACTGAATAACCACTGATTTCTTGGGTTCCGTTATTGTTTTCAATTCGACTAACAACCTGTACAACCCAATTTTCATCAAGATGTGCAATCGCAGTGTTTCCAGTCTCAGTTGTCATCACGACATCATAACCTGTATCAGTAATTGAAACTGATACAACCTTCTCAATCTTCATTGTTAGGCTGCTCCTCATTATAATGCTTCAGAATTTGATTGGCAAGCTCAATCGCCTGTTGTCGATCAACCACGTATTCAGTTCTACTTGGATTGCCGTATTTGTTACAACGTTGGATCACTAGTTTGTCAGAATACAACACAGTACTACAAACTCTAATTGTTCGATGATCGACATTGTTCAACAATACGTTCAATTGAAATTCCATAATCTCACCCCTTAAAATTGTCACAATCATTATCCATCAATGAAACTAAGAAGACAACAAAAGAAAATGGCCCATATGGGCCATTTGAGCATTACTCACCAACCGATCGAACCAATTGATTCCAGCTATTAATGATTTGAATTGCTGTGTTCATTGTTGACATTTTTCGTAGCCATGATCCAACCTCTTTTATTGTTTGCTTGTTCAATGGCACTCCAGCAACGTTGTTGCTTCGAATCTTCGTTTGAGATCGAGAAGCGAACTTCAATTTCGTGTTGATTCCACTGTAACCATAAACGCCTGTTCGATCTGCAACTTGAATTAACGCTACTGCACAATCTAGTTTGTTGTTATTCTTACCAACAATCTGGCCAACATTGTAACCAAATGATCTTGGGCCATAATACAGACCTTTGTCCACACGTTGAACTATCAATGTGATCTGTGGGCGACCAATCTTACCAAACGTGAACTTGACTGATGTTCCATTGTCCTCTACACGCTGAACAAACAACACATCACGAAGATTAGTGATCACATGAACAAGATTATTAAGCTCAGGATTTCCTCCTCCTCGCAATCGAATCATTGCTGATGCGCTTCCTATTGCAACACTGATGGTACTTTGTACAGCTTCAGAAAGAACTTGCTCGTTCAATTTTGCTAGGATCGATTGAATATTAGTCTGCCACTGATCATCATCAAGTTCGCGGCCAAAAACAATCACTTTATGCCCGTCAACACTAGTTGTTGTTTTGTTGCTCTCAACGTCTAAGATCGACAGTGCCTTTTCACATGCTTTAATAACGTTAGAGCTTCTTGTTGAAACAAAAACGTTGTTTACCTTTTGTGTAACCTGTGTGATTGAAGATGGCAGCAACACGATCGTTGCAACTACGTTTTTACGGTCCTTGCTATTGAAGCATTGAACAGTAATACACTTTTTGCCGTTGATCTTTGTTTCAGGAATTGCTAATGGACCCAGAAAGGTTCCACTGACACGTTTAAAGATTCCCAAGAATTTAACGACGTCTTTTCCAATCACTGCCTCGTTCAGTAACTGCTCGTATAGATAATCTACTGCTGTCTTCATTTGAACCTCCTCACAAAATCGTCCAACAACCGAATCGACTTTGTCTGATTAACTGAACGTATAACCTTATCGAAGCTATTGATCATATCATCAGCTGCATGACCAACAACATCAATAGTACCAATGTAGTAGTTGGTGATATTGTGCTCAAATGTCACACGATTACCTTCAATGATGAATTCAATTTTGATCATTGGGTTAACATCAATCATCACCACATACGTTGAGCCAACGTATTTGTAAGATCCTGTAAAGTTCAACAGGATTTGATCAATGAAAGTGTTTTGAAGATACGAAATGTTGAGAGATGAATCGGTAGATGGTTGATCCTGTTTAAGACGATAACACACCTTCCAAAGATCCTCAGCGCACTTGACACCAGATAACGATTGACAAACACGCCACAGGTTGTAATCGGTCAAATGAAACGTTTCTTTGTAAAGCGTTCCATTAGCAAACACATCATACTTTCCGGCGTTTTGTGTAATCAGCGAGACTCGAAAATCTCCATCATTATCAAGTGTCAAAACAGCCTTGTTCTTTTGAATATCTGAACCAGCAGAAAGTGCGCTAATTCGTCGTATAAACGTTTCGCCAATGTCTTTGGTGTCCTTAATCATAGACTCAGTCAGGGGCGTGTTATACGTCGTTCTAGCGCATTCTATCGTGTGTTTAATATCGTCAATCGTCTTACAATGACGACAATCTGCTACAATTCTATTATTGGCATTATCAATAATCAAGCCTTGTGTTGATTTCCACGAATCTGGATAATCAGCAAATTGGCGAAGATAATCGTCACCACTATATTTGAATGTGATTACGGGGATCTTGCTTGCATGATTAGCTAATGCTGCCAAAGCGCGATGTCGGCCATCCTGGTTACCAAACACGTAGTTCAACATTGGAAGAGGAAACTTTTCGCCTTTTTTCATTAGCTGTGCATAATGATCAATCTTGCCAGGGTTGACACAAGCATGTTCGTTTTCTGGAAGCGATGGGCGATGCCCTCGAACAACACTACATTGTTCAAGATACTGTTCACTTGTCATTGGTTCTACATCAACAACAATACCTTGTGTCAATAATAGTTGTTGTTTCCCCGAATGTAAAATATCCTTGATATTGCCGTAATCAATGTTTGTATCGGCAATGTTGTGGAAATATTTGGATCCATCACAAGATGGATAGTTGTTCTGCGGCCATTTTACAAAAGATCTCATTTTGATGTTACTGGTAAAATATCTTTGAAAGACTGTTGCTTTAAAGCCTTTTCAAACAGTTCAAACAAACTTGCAATTTTCGACTCTGTTACTTGGAATTTTTCCGTCACTTGACGCCCATCAGACGTTTCGATACTGGCTGCCCACATCTGCTTTTTGAAAAACCCCAATTTAAAAACACAACCACGAATCTTGGTTTCAAAAATATTGCCAGATTCTAACTGTTTGCTGTATTTGTATGTTTCGAAAAATGTGACAATAAAAGCACGATCTGATGGTTGTAAGTCGTTTTCTTTGAAACGACCTGTAAACTGAACTCGATGAAGATCAATCAACTGTTGCCAACGAGCTTCGGGGCCATCTTGGCTGTTTGTAGATTGAGTTGTTCCTTGGTCTTCATGAAGCCATTGGCTAAACGTTTTCATGATAATAAAATGAAATTGGTACGAAAATACTTAAAAAGAAAGGGTGGCTCTTCTGGCCACCCTTTTTGTTACATTAACTGTTCAATTGTCTAAAACTTATTGTCCCAAACAACTTGTTCAACAACATGCTTTGGAAGGAAAGCGCTCAATGTGTGACGCAACCATTTAATATTGTGAAAATATTGAGTGTGCACGTCACGATACATCTTGATTGTCTTGTGAAACTTTGTACGTTCAGTTCGTGTCATAAAGAATCCTTTATATGAACAGTTTGCAATAGTATCTAGTTACTTGTTAGATTGAACATATTTGCGGATTTGTTCAATCGCACGATTAGCGATTCGAGTTTGAATCATATTGTCGCGCTTGAATTCAGCATCAAGCAAATTGCCAATCATTCCACTAACACGACCATTGTAAGAGTTGTCCCAGGCACAAATAATTGCAAAGCGGACTGCTTTAGAAAATTGATCAGCAAAAGCAATAACTTCATTCTTTTCAAAGCGGATTTCGTTGATGTTCATTTGTGTGCTCCTGTTTGTTCCTTCAGTATGGATATAATACTACAATCCAAACGAAAAGGCAACTAGTATCAACCGTAGTAATCTTGCTCCATTTGCATGAAATTATCATCTTCGTCCACAATGCCTGTCATAATCCACTTCGCTCTTCGAGCTCCGTATTTTCGAATATATTTTTTAAAATTGTGGACGGTGTTGGTGTACTTCAGGGAATATATCGTGTGCGCATAAGCGGCATGATAACATATAGCACAACCTCTCAGATACCACCGTTTAATAGCTGCTTTTCTCATCGGATATACTGCTTAACGGACATGCAACCGAATGCGTTGTAATCATTAACAGCAATAATGATCTGTTTGATAATTGTATCACTAAGCCCATTCAAAGGGATCACTACATCAAATCGACGAATCGCTCGACCAGGGCAAATATATTGCTTTTCAAACATCGTCTTGATTACAGAGTCAGTGACCCCTACCTGATGTGCAGCTGCTGAGATTAGGTAACACAACATCCGTACCTGATGTGCATCAACAATTCCATCATTATGGCCACGAAAATCAAAGAACACAACCCCATTAGACGTATTCTTGATCACTTTGACTATCTTTTCCTGAGTTTCGTGTTCAACCAGTTCAATATTGCACATTTCAGTTGCTCCTTTTCTAACCGACAAAAACATTATACCAAACGTCAGTTAGAAAGGCAACAAGATTATTTCACTGGTAGCTTGTTAATTTCAATTTCACTAAGAATTTGTGCAACCTCTGCAGAACCTTGCATTGCTGATACAATATCCTTAAAAGCTTCACCAATCACAACTGCGCCGGATCGATATTTGTCGACGTCGGTCGTCGTGATTCCGAGAAAACTTTTGGCTTTTGTAAAAAGATTAGAGGTGTCTAAAGTCTTCAAAAAAGACTTAGGTGTCAATGTTTGGCACCTAAACGCCAACTTACCATTCTTTGCAATGGGTTCGTTAAAATCGACAAAAGCAAGGCCAATATCATACTTTCCGGCCTTGACCTGAACGTGAGGTTTGCCATCATTCTTACTAACATAACAAGCCATCAACTGATAGTCAGGGATCTTAGCAACACGATCACGGAATGGATTGACATATTTGCCTAGATCAACAGAACCACTTTTCTCAGTATTACCCTCAGTAGAATTGTCTGCAGATGTTTGATCGTTATCTTTGTCCTGTGACTTTTCTTGATCGTTTTCCTTTGAAGGATCTTGAGTTTGATCCTGCTGTTGTTTAGTTTGATCTTGCTTATCTTTTTGATCGTCTTTTTTGTCTTGCTCATTATCCTGACCAAGCGTTGTGACCACTAAAAGGCGATCCCACTGGTCCAACTCTTTTTTAACATCTTTCGCTAATACCGGTTTTGATTGCGGTTGATTACTACCAGAACGAGGAACCAATTTATACAAAGCTGTAGCACCCACTGTTGGCGGAATTCGATACACTGCACTATGTTTGTTTAGCTTATCTTCCCCAGCAATTGGTGTTTTTGGTACCCCTACAAGATGGATGTTTTTAATTGATGATTTAATTCCATAGGCACCACGACTAGTTAAAATCTTATTAAGATCAACACCTTCTATTTTGTGGTTATTGAGAAGATTGAATTCTGCATTATCAGAAAGGTAGCCGATATTTTTCAATGCTTGACGTGCAGGTGTGAGAATTTTTTGATCTCTAACTCGCGATACTAACAGCCCTTCAATAAGAAATTGTTTAAAAGATAGCATTTTGATGCTTAATGTGTAGGTTAACTAATACTTAAGGATATACGAAAAATGAACCTACATGACTGACGATTTCAAACAATACAATCGACGAGTACGTTATTTGACAGAATGTACGTTGAAGGAAAATGGAATTACTGTCGATAATCGATTTTGTTACAATATTGACCACATTTTCCCAATTAAACGAGGATATGAATTGGGGATTCCAGAACGCTTAATAGCGTCTTTGGATAATCTTCAAATTATGGATTGGAAATTGAATAGAAAAAAGGGATCCCATATTACTGAGATCCCCGAAAATATTTTGGAGTTTATGGTCGAACATGACGTCTTTGTGTGAAGTATCACATCCATGCCAACAAGTTTGCTCGATGTATTTGTGATAGCTTACCAGCGAACTGAATCAGGAACGTAACTGTTCAACTTGTCTCCAATTTCCTTTTGGATCTTTTCAATCGATTCAAAAGGATGACCAGCCTTCTTAATCTGATAGCATGTGTATCTGTTAATGACAGGCACACCCTTACTAGTGATGGTCACATCACTGTCGGCACCCTTCATGTTGAAGATGATATAAACGTCTCCGTCGATCACCGAACGATCATTACTTTCAACCAATTCACGTAGCGTCTTACTAACACCTTGATGCGATTGTTGCATGATCGATGTGGGTACTCGACGATATCGTGTTTGGTTGTTCTTTGTAGCTTCGTTAAAATTAGTCAAAACCCACACAACATGACGATTGGTCTTCTTATATCCACCAATGTCGCATAAGTTACCAATGGTCTTGATTTTGGTTGCGTTTTTCAACGTCACATTAAAGATGACATTGTCTTTGTGACTTCTTTGAGCAGCAGCCAGGAAGAATGCACGTTGGACCTTCGTATCCCAACCCTTTTCAGAAACAAAGTCGTGCAACGCCGCCGTCTCTTCTGGATCGAATAAATCAAGATGATTTAAATGAAGACCGTACTTTTTATAGAACTGATCAATAACCTGTTGAGACGACATATGAATTGCATATCGCTTAATATCATCGACATTGAATTCTTTACCAGTAAAGTTGATCATGTTGTTCAACACGAAATCTTTACCGCTTCCAGCGCCTCCAGCAATAATTAATACATTATCAAAACGTGGATATGCAACTGAACGATTACCTAGGTTCAACACACGTTCAGAAAGGTCGCATGGGGCATTTTGTTTAATCCAATCAGCAAACCCCAACATTGAATTCATACCAATTAGCTCCAGTAATTAAGCAATACTTATTAAATTGACTTGTTAATGAAACCGCTCCCTCAACACTGATATAATACCGTGAACACAACAAAAAGGCAACTACAATGCAGTTGCCTAACTAGTGAACTACCACGATGCTCAGCATCTGTGGCTTTCTTGCTTGAATTTTGAGATAATCACGTTGAATATCTAAACCAGAATCTACTTTCACATAGAAAAATAGTAGCTAATATAATTGCGGCAAACCATGCCCAAAACATGATGACTATTTCCTCTTCTTAAATCGTGAATACAAACGTTTCCTAGCTGCAGCTCGTTGCAAATATGCTTGATGTTCGCGAACAAAATAGTCACGCATAGCGATTAGTGTATTGATGATTGACTTCACATTGTCAATCGAGACCGTAATTGACACCTTGGTTAGGCGACAACTGTTGTTACTAATCGTTCCCTTTCCTTTGATTGTTGCTGTATTGTCGTCGTTAAGTGTGATGATAATAACATCGACCCCACCGTACCCATATTTGACAATTGTTTGTGTGCATTTACTATCAACAATCTTACTCAATGCGATGCACAAACGAGTTGCTTGATTAGCATTGATTCGATAATACACCGTATGTTTTGAACTATCAGTCATCCACACCTCAATCCCCTGTGAAGGGATTCGGTGGTCAAGCGTGTTAACGTCGATGAATTGATTATTGATGCATGATACTCTTGTTCCCCTAACACCCATCACACAAACCCCACCTTAATACCAAACTGTCTGGCAACATCAGGATGATCAACTAACCAATAAATTACTGCCCAACAAGGACCGAAGTTATTCAACTGATTTGGTTTCTTGTTGGCATAAGAATGAAGCTTACCGTTATTGTCAACCATGATCCACGAATCTTTTGGATCATACGCACGATACTGACGTTCACAACGATCCATTGCTTCATACATTAAACGAGCAACATAACAAGGTGATCCAAGTTGATTAAAGCTGTCGTCAGTGTTTGCCATGATTTTAAGCTTAGGAGATTCAGCACCAATTAGTTCAACAACGTGATTGTGAATTTCAATGTATCGTTCATCTGACAATACCTGTAACCTACCACTTACTAGTTTTGCTAAATTATGACGTTCGACTGCCTCTTCGTAACCACCGAGATCTTCAATCCCGCCAACCTCAAAACTAAACATCACGATCTCCTTTGTTTGTTCATTTGATGTGAACTACCACGATGCTAAAGCATCTGTGGTTTGCACTCACGGTTATTTTGATATCAAAATAATACCACAAACATCTAAAAAAGACAACAGATTGTCATCAATCTACGGAATTGTTGCGTAACCTTGTTCGATTAGTCGTCCAAGCAACACAGTTGATGACACCCCAAACTTCTGTTTAAGAACCACTGGATTATTCTCCCCACGAACATCAATCAATGCCTTTAATGCGATTGAAGGAACAAGTAGACGGTCAGCAAAATCATACAATCGTTTTTCTTGCTGCGGTTGATATGACCACAAATCTTCGGTTAGATGTTGTTTGCGAAATGGGGGAATGTTCAAAACGTGCCTTCCAATCTCCTTCGCGATTGTATAACGTTGAGTAGTAAGATCATCATTTGAATTGATCGTTATTGTATTGCCATCAAGCTCCCCATGATCAATTGATCCTAAATCACGATACTCTACCTTCAAACCTACATGTGAAGCAATATGTTCCACATTCACTGGTATTCTGCCATCCCAGCACTTTTCAATCAAACGACTTTCGATCATCACTTAACCTTCATCACACATGTGGGTGAAATGTTATCCTTTCCATTTCCATAACACCAACTAGGGTTACAATACCATAACAATTCAAATATTGCAACAGCTAACACAAAAGAAAAAGCCCCACGAGGGGCTTTGAAAATCACTTAATCGGTTTCAGACTACACAAACGCTCTTTGATATTCGCTTCTGAAAAATCGTATTCAGTGCCATCACCATCAAAACCATAATAGTCAGTTTTGCTATCATTGAGACGAGCAATCACGTAATTCGACACGCGTTCATCATGTGGATCACCAATTTCAGCAATGAAGTATTCGTACCGATCGTCATACTTCACTGCTTCGTAGTTGTCAATATTGTCACGCTCAATTGTGTTGAATCTCTTTATAAGTCCATCAAGGTTGGCAAATGCCTTCAACCATTTAACCTTATCAGCAGCAACTCCGTTAAACTTGATTGTGTACGGTTTGTATCCAACTGATTCTGCCAAATACTCACCAAAGGTCTTCATTTTCAATTGCCTTATAGAAACAACATATTTAAATTAGCCAAAAATTTCAGCAAACGTGTACGACGCAAGCTCTTTAACCACATTATCGACCTATTGCAACAAATTCGTTTTCACTACCATCTTCATTCTTGAATGCGTCTGCATCAACATTATTAGCTTCTACAAGCTCGATGTAACGAACCGGTTGACAACATTCATACGAACCACCATAGTACGTAGCAACCTCAACATCCCCAGCTTGCTTCTTCAGTGCTTCCAGCTGCTCAATCATTTCACTAATCTTCATGTTGTTCTCCTTCATTTGTTCCTTCAGTATGGTTATAATACCATAAGCCAAGCAAAAAGGCAACATCTTTTCATATGTGTTTAAACCACCACAGAATATATGCAAACAGTCAGATCTGACTGTGTATTCTGTCCATGTATGCACCACAGACGCAGTATACGCGTTCTGACACGCTTTTAACCGCACGTGAACATTACTTCAACATATATCGCTGATTGCCAGCATCAAAGTATCGGTAATACTTCAATTGGTGCATATTCTCGGCTTCTGTCAATGATCGATCATATTGTGCATTCCAAGCAGCCATATTCTTCTTCATTGCCTTGAACCGACTGATGATCTCATTACCATTTGTCCAATAATACCCCATGTCAGTGTCAGGCAATCGTTCCCATTGATCAGTATTGGTGTACATCTTTCCATTGAACAAACTTTTGTTAACATAGCTGATTAATTGAGTATCGGGTCGTAGATGACGATATGCTTGAATAATTTTTGAGAACCCTCCTACACATGTTAATCCAATCTTCGTGACAAAACGAATCAGTTCGTTAACCTTTTGGTTGTCAAATCGAGCTGAACCAAAGACGGCTCCACAGACCAGCTGATCATTATGCCTTGCTACAATGTACAAATTTCCACCAGCAAATCCATCAATATGATTTTGCTCAAACAATGATCTGATTTCAGTAGTTGCTTTGTTGTGCACCTCAATCTTACATTTTCGAGCATGTATTCTTTGGTTAAGACCCAAAGCACTTCTAATGATCGATTTGCAGATCTCTTGTTTATGGATCCACTGATTATCAGTAATTTGAATTAATCTAATATTAGAGGCGATTTCATCACACTTTCGTTTGTGATATAGTCGATCTTTATACAACTCACAATGCCATCTCAACCCATTAATCTCGATTGCAACATTGTTAGAGGGAATGAAGATGTCTACCTCTCTTTTGTCATTATACAATCCAACATGATTAGTGTCATACGATACTGATAATGAATCTAGATACTGACGCACCTGAACTTCAATCTCACTGTATTGGTACCCCTGTGTGATTTCAATTCCATGTTTTCGACAATACGCTAACACAGTGCTGAAATCGCACCCAATCTCTTTTGCTATTTGTGTTGACGTCTTGTTTTGTACGACGTATTGGTCGTACAACCATTGTCGATCATTCAACAACGCGTACACATCATCATTGACTTTGTGCTTTGTCCATCGGTGATGAATGTCGTCTCTTTGTGAATTACTAACAACCCCATACTTGTCAAGCATTGTTTGTTTTCGCTTTTCATTCGCTTGTGTATGATCTTGTTTTTGTTTAGTTGCTGATATCTTTTTAGATCGATTTGGGTCTTTCACAGCACATTGCTTGCAACAATACTTGGACACTTTTCGGTCACTAATTGTCACAGGATTACCACAAACGATACACTTGGGACGTTTCTTAATGTACCCAGCTTTAACAAAAATTAATCGATCACCAATACTACAATTCAAATTATCTGTTAAATTGTTGAACGCAGTCCATAATTGCAACTTGTCTATCTTTGCGAAATATTTCTCGTTTAGTCTTGATGACGATATTGCTCCAGTATTATTGGTTACCAATTTAACAAACTGATCGACAATTTCTTGTTCATCCATTTTAATACTTCACTTTGAGGTTACCACAATCATACAATCTTACCCACCCATCAGCAACCATATTCTCATACTCAGATTTAAATGGATCGAAGTTCAAAAGAAGTTTTGCCAACCGATGCTTCTGACATGCTACTCGAGTGAGGATTTGATCACCCTTACGATACACGTAATTTGGCTTTGTTGATGGCAATTCGGTAAACCCACTACGCTTGTACCCAGCACCTGTGAAATGCGCATAGTCAATATAGCTGACAAAGTGTTCAACCCTGCTATGTTTGATTAGCTTGGTGAACCCACCTCTAACCAACACCCCAGCCTTTACACAGTATCGATACAATTCGTAACCGGACTTATCATAACGACTTTTTCCTAACCCAATCACCGCAACCAATTGATCTTTGTGAAACAACCCAAAACGAATACTTGATGACACTGATTTGTGAAGATGATATTGGTTTGTGAAATTCGCATATACATTGCTTTCAATTGGAAATACCCAACAATTACGTGCATTAATAATTTGTTCAAATAGGCCTAATTGAGTACGAATCAGATTGATTACGTGTTGCTGTTTTAATTCCCATTCCCATTGATAGATGATGATTGTCTTGAAACCGGCACCTCGACTAGCAATGACATCATTAACAATCCCTAAATTATTTTCATCATCAGGAACATAACGAAAAGCAACTTTACTATCAAAATCAACCCACAACCTGTCTTTAATGACAATTGCATGATTCGTACCACTTTGTTCCATTAACTGATTAATGTAATCAATTGGGTTTTGAATTGACTGTGATTGTTCAACTTCGATTACTTCATCATATAGTTGCCAACCACACCCCTGACATCTAATCCCTCTTCGAACTGCAGCTGCAATTGAGTTGCGGTTAATTCCAGTTAATCTGCTCGCTTCTGTAATGCTTTGATATATTTGTCCTGTTGTTGTATTAATAATTTGCTGCATTATTGATTCACCTTAACATAATCATCATATAACATCCATTGATAACCACCACATTTGAATACTTTTATACCTTTCTTTTTTGCATGATAGATGCTACCAAACATTAATGATCGATTTATTCCTAATGATTGACACGCGTCAGAACACGAATTGAATATTTTCTTTGTTTGCAAATTAATAACTTTTTTGGTATTATTTGGTGCTCGACCTTTTAAAGTTTCACTAATTCTACGTTTTGATTCTTCCGTATGTTTCTTGCCTTTAAACCGCGATGATTGCTGAGGAACAATTGATTCACTTTCCCCTTTCATGTAAACATCGTAATATTCCCACTGTTGACCTTTTACACGATATCTGCCCCAAATACCGTTGGTTACTGTGGTAATTGGATATCCATATGCTTTATCAGCTTCTCGAGCAGTTGGAAATACTTCCATTGTTGCCAAATTAATCACCGCCCGCTTGTGACTAGAATTCGCACCAACACATTTCCCTTTTAACGAATCACTAATCTTTTGACGAATCTCTGGATTCGCCATCTTCGCTTTTTGAATCTCTCCCTGCAGTGGTCGTGCTTGCTCACAAAGCAGTTGATATTGCTGAACGGTAAGGTTGTATTTGATTTCGTTGTTATGAAAGATGTTGGCCATGCTGTAGAATGCCATTACCATCTTTGGATCTTCAGTGTAATACAGCAAATGATGAGCAATAATATGCTCTTTGTATGTCAATTTAATTAAGTTTGTTTTTGCGTTAGTTCCACCCCAACTGCGAGGAACAATATGATGAATATGTCCTTCAACATCTCCTCTAGTTTTGTTTAACTCAATTCTGGAAGTAATGAACTTAACATATCGGTCCAAATATCGACGAGCTTTGCTTGGATTTGCAAACGAATGTTGATATAATTTTTCGTACATTGATAATATGATTAAAAATTATAATCATATTATACACCATTTTGAAATATATAACAACACGTAGGGACTAAATTTGTTGATTTAGTCCCTAATTAGGGTTTTAGGGACTATTTTGCTTTGATATGTCAATTGAGGGTACTATCTTAGTCCCTTCACCAATGTTCATCAATTTAGACAAAAAGAAAAGGCCTTATGAAATAATTTCATAAGGCCTTTATTTTAAAACCCTTCAAAAGGGGATCGTTTTATAATCCCCTGTAAGACAGGCGTTTATTAGAGAGAATTGACGATAAACTTGCGATAGTAGTAGTTAGCGCCAGCCATGTCCGTGATAGAAACATCGCCACCAACACCCTTCTTAGCATCGATCTGAACCTGTGGGTTGAATGCAATCCCGTAACGCGTTTTGAACCCGATTTTCGGTTGGAAAGTATTAGGATCCTGAGCGCGGATAAGTTGAAGTGGAACATATGGGCAGTAGAACATACCAGCGTCATAGGCAGACGTGCCCTTATAACCAACTACGCAATACTGGGCTTCAGACTGATTGGCGGTATATGGGTCGATAAACACCTTATACTTGCCATTAAGGATACCAGCGAAGGTAGACTGGGCTTCATCAATCTTGAGAGCGTTCTGAACAGCAGGAGCGTAATCAAGCATACCAGCCATCTGAAGAGCAGAAGCAACGTCAGAAGAGCAGATGATGAAGTTACCACGACCACGACGAGTCTTCTGAGCGATTGCATTAGCTTCACGTTCAATGCGATACATTAGACCCTTGTACTTTTCAGCAGACCAACGGCCGTCAGAGTCGATATCGAGGTCAAAGATGCCCTTACGAGCGGTACCGTTCTGGCAACCCCATTCAGCAGTAACGTAGATGTCACGAATAACTTCGCGGTTGATTTCAGCGAGAATTTCCGTAGCAAGAATGTTAGAAAGTTCGGCTTCAGCATCGAGACCATGAACAGACTTAAGGTCCTGGGCAAGTTCGAGTGTGTATTCAGCCTTAAGGATACGGGACTTAGCAACGACAGATGTCTTTTCGATAGAGAAAGCCATTTCGTTCCAATCACGAGCACCAAAAGAACCAGCCTTTTCAGCATCAGACGTCTTCATGCCATGACCAGTGGAGTACTGAGCTTCGTCAATGATTGGGTTGCTAGTCTTTTCATCAACTTCATCTTTGATAGCAGCAGCCCAGTTAGAACCCGCATGTTTGCCTTCGCCAGCAAAACCTGTCCAAGCTTCGTTGTAGAGAGCTTCCTGACCATCTTGCTTACGATACTTGGACTTCATAGCGAAGATAAGGCCGGTTGGTTGTGTCATTGGCTGAACACCACAGACATCAAAAGCGATCATCTGAGGCATTGCACGACGAACGAGGTTAATAAGAACTGGGTCATAGCCAGCCATCTGTGGATTGGGATTGGCACCATAAACGGAGTCAACGCCAGAAACGTTAGCAGCAGCACCGTGCATAGCACCACCAAGATCAGCAGCAGCGTCTTCACGAAGCATCTTAGGAGCGCCATTCATGGCATCAGACTTCATGGAAGCGAGCTGGTTTTCAAGGAGAGTAGCAGTTACAGCGCGACGATGAGCGTCAGCAATCTTTGGGGCAGATTCGAGATCAAGTACCTTAGCCCACTTTTCGGTAAGAATATGAGTATTTTCCATTTTGGAATATGTTTCCTTCAAACGAAGTAGTTAATTTTCAATAGTTACTTATATTTACGTACCAACAAACAGGTTAGTACTTTGATTTATTAGCTTCAAGAGCAGCAAGGAAGAACGCGACATCTGGATCAACAGATTCTTCAATCTTCTTTTCTACTGGCTTTTCAGCAGGTTCTTCTGGAACAGATTCAGTGATAATATTTTCAACACCAAGGTCGAGAGCATCATCACCAAATTCGCGAAGAGATTCGGCAAGAATACGAGCACGTTCAGAGAACTGTTCGACAGAACCAGTATCACCTTCCATAAGTTCAACGAGCTTGGAACGTTCAGCATCAGACATACCTTCAGAGATCACAGCGAGAGCTGTGGCCTTCTTAGATTCTTCAATCTGATGTTCAAGATCGAACTTAGCTTCAACAGCTTCAGCAAGCTGAGCAAAAGCATCATCACGTTCGCGAGAGATTTCAGCGAGCTTAGATTCGAAATGTTCATGAGCTTCGACTGGAGCAAAGCCAAACTTAGCAAACGTTGAACGAACGCTATCGAGGATTCCTTCAGCAAGGAATACCTTGGCAGATTCTTCAATCTGTTGTTCGTGAGACTCAACATACTGCTCGGCGATGTAGTCAGCATAACTAACTAAACGATCAGTTAGTTCGTCAAGCTTTTCAGAAGCGAGCTGAGCTGCAGCTTCGTTGAGCTTTTCTTCGTGCTCTTTTTCAGCCTGTTCGCACTTTTCCTTTTCTTCTTCAATCTCACCTTCTAGTTCGGC
>SKEP01000182.1_pt1 | contig 42793 bp, 61 predicted proteins | sample 4826901 | NCBI WGS metagenome assembly SKEP01 (sample SAMN11008806, study PRJNA524170) | human gut metagenome | biome: Human fecal sample; material: Feces; isolation source: fecal sample from pouch patient p4, p43, p49, p54, p55 | host: Homo sapiens | place: Israel: Tel-Aviv | collected 2014-03-20
ATATATTATTTTAAATTTGGATATTTTTTTTATGGGTCCTTCTGGCCAAGGTTGATACCTTGCGGTGGCCGAGACCCCAAAAATTGCCTAGATTTTAAAATTTTTATGTTCTTGCTAGTGATACAGGTAATGAAAGGAGGCTGATTGATAAGTGAAAATTACAGATGATTTGAAAACAGCAACAGCCTCTCAGTCGAACTTGGCAAAAGCACTTGGGCTCTCGCGTCAACGTGTTTCGCAACTGCTCCAAGAAGGGGTTTTAGCAACGGATGAAAAGAACCAAATTCTGGTTATCAAATCCGTTATCAATTATGTCAAATATAAGGGCCAATCTTCTGCTGAAGAGGAAAGCAGTTCCGATGATGCGATATTCGAGGTTGAAAAGGCCAAGAATGAACGTGCTAAACGCAAGATTGCTGAGTTGAAGCTAGCCAAAATGAACGGCGAAGTGTACTCAGCAGATACTGTAGAACAGGTTATGACAGAAATGCTTGTGAATTTGCGTACACAATTATTAGGATTGCCAACAAAACTGGCTCCACAATTACAGAATGTAACAAAAGAGGGAGCATATAACCTGTTAACTCAAGAAATCGAGGACAAATTATCAGAATTAAGTGAATATACGCCGTCATTATTCATGGATAGCGATGATGCAGATGAGGAGGAAGTGCGAAAATGACAATATTAGATTGCATGATGAAAGCCTTATCTGTTCGTGAGCTTCATGAAATACCAGGTGTATTAATGGATGTGTTGCTTGATCATAATAAACTAGAAAGATTAATTGCGAATATGAGTGGTTGTTATTCGTATTCTGGATTATTACAGGAATTTGAAGAAAAAGCAGCAGATAGAAAAAACTATATGCAAGACTATACGCCTCAAAGTGTTATGGATATCGTAGCAGGTATATCCACTAATGGTTGTGTAAGAGATGTATGTGCTGGCATAGGCGGTCTTTCGCTAGCTAAGTATAAGAATAATCCAGATGTAGTATTACAGCTTGAGGAATATTCTAAAAATGCGATATGTTTTTTACTTTTTAATTTGGTAATGAACGGAGTACCTGCTGTTGTAATAGAACGAAATGTACTAACTCAAGAAAATATAGCGAAATATAAGGTGGAGATTAGTAATCAAGCGCCACAGATTATCAGAGAAGTATGTATAGATGAAGGTACATATAAGGCTGATACGATTATTAGTAATCCTCCATATAGTCTATCGTGGGTGCCTGTTAATGATGAACGTTTTGATGGGTATAAATTAGCACCAAAAAGTAAAGCAGATTATGCTTTTATTTTAGATGGTATTTATTCTCTTAAAAATAACGGGACAGCAGTGTATATTTTACCGCATGGTGTCTTATTCCGCGGACAAGCTGAAGGTGATATTCGTCAAAATTTGATTAAAAACAATTTGCTTGATGCGGTAATAGGATTACCATCTAATTTATTTACCAATACAGGGATAACTGTATGTATACTTGTATTTAAGAAAAATAGAGTAAATAAAGATATATTATTTATCGATGCTCAAAAAGGTTTCGTTAAGGATAAAAGCAAAAATATAATGACATCAGAACATGTGTTAAAAGTTATTGATACTTATAACAATCGTTCTGATATTGAAAAGTATTCAAGAAAAGTTAGCATTTCTGAAATAGAAGAAAACGATTATAACTTGAATATACCTAGATATATTGATAGCTTTGAGCCTGAAGAAATACCAGATGCAGTACAGCTTGCTAAAGAACTGAACGAAATTAATCGAGAAAGTCGGACGTTGGGTTTAGAAATTGCGGAGATGTTAAAGCTATTAGTTTGTACGGATCCAGACGCGCAGAAGGAGCATGATGAATTTGTAAAAGAATTTACAGAATTCTTGGTATCTTCTGATAGTGCTTGTACAATTGAGGAGCAAGAAGCTGTGATAAAAAAAATAGAAGATGTTAAGAAGTATTTACTTCAAAAGATGTTTGTGTAATGTTAAAAAATTACAAGAAATTTAAAATTACGGAAGTTGCTGATATACTGGGGCGTCCTAAGAAGAATCAAATGTATCCGGAGGGTTGTATTTGCTTGCAAGTATCTGCAAGTAAAGGGGAGTTATTATATTTAGATACATCACAACAAGTTGATGCAAAATATGTGGTGATTCAACCGAGAAATGTAATTCCCTTTTATTTATATTTGATGATAGAAAAGGCAATGCCTGAATTCTTATATAAATATAGACAAGGACTAAATATATCAGCACATGACATAAAACATATGGAGGTAGTGTGCCATACGGATGTCGAAACTCAGGCATTAATAGCTATGATGTTTACATCTATAAATGGTACAAGGTTAAGCGTACAAATGGGTGCGCTTTTTTAGTTTAAAAAAGGAGGTGATAGCATGAAAACGGCAAAAGAATTGTGGCAATATGTCTCTAAAATGGGTCTAAAACCACTACCTAAAACCAGTGTTAGCCAATGGGCTGATGATTATCGCATGCTATCACAAGGCCTTTCTGCTGAACCAGGACGATGGAAAACGAGTAGAGCACCATATCAAAAGGATATTATGGATGCTTTCACGCAACCTGGTATAAATCGGGTAGTTGTTAAGTCAGCATCACAGGTCGGGAAGTCGGACATAATGAATAATGTCCTCGGGCGATACGCTCACCTTGACCCATGCGCAGTCATGATGATTCAACCGACTATCGAATTAGCTCAAGATTATTCAAAGTCTCGTATCTCTCCGATGATCCGTGATACAAAAGTACTTTCACAAGTATTCTATGAAACAAAATCAGAAGACGGGGCCAAGACACGAGATGGTAAGAACACAATCTTATCTAAACTCTTTCCTGGTGGCCGTCTTATCATGTGTGGCGCGAACAGTCCAGCAGGATTGGCATCACGTCCTGTGCGTGTTCTACTAGCTGACGAAGTAGACCGCTTCCCAGATAGTGCCGGTACAGAAGGCGACCCAGTAGACCTTGCTGCAAAACGTATGACAACGTTCTGGAACAGGGTCATGGGGTTATTCTCTACGCCAACTAATGAAGGTAGCTCACGAATCGATGTAGAGTATCAAACAGGAACTCAAGAAGAGTGGCAACATGAGTGCCCTAATTGTGGTGAGTACCATTTGATACGACATACTGAGATGGAATGTGAGACAGAGGAACATAAGGACGCTAAAGGTCGGAAGATTGTAGTAGTTAGTGATGTAAAATGGCGGTGCCCTGACTGCGGGTCCACATTCTCAGAAGATGAAATACGAAAAGTTCCTCAAAAGTATATATCGAAAAACCCTGCTGCGTTGCATAATGGCATACGCAGTTTTTTTGTAAATGGATTCACGTCTCCGTGGCTAACATGGAATGACATCATGAGGGAATGGCTAGAGGCTAAAGGCGACCCTACTCGTGAAAAGGTAGTTATGAATACACGTTTCGGTGAGTCATACGCACAGCAAGGTGCCTTTGAAGACTATCAACAATTCATTAGGCGCCGTGAGAAATATGGCTCAGACCTCCCGGACGGTGTATTACTGCTAACTGGAGCCGTAGATACACAAGATAATCGGTTAGAGTATGAAATCACCGGTTGGGGGTACGGCGAAGAATGTTGGGGGATATGTAAGGGCGTTATCCTTGGGGAACCTGACAATAAAGCAACATGGGATGCACTTGATGCGGTACTTGATAAGGTGTACCGATTTAAGAACGGAACAGGGCTTAAAGTAGCACGTGCTTTCATTGACTCCGGCGGTCACTACACGTCAAAAGTATATGAATACTGTGAAAAGAACTTCAGCAAGCAACGATTTGCCATCAAAGGTACGGCCGGAACACCTGGCATACCGTTAAATTATAAGATTGGTAAAGCATCTGGAAGCAAGATTCCACTTGTCATGCTAGGTGTAGACGATGGGAAACAACAGGTAATGAACCGATTGGCCATCGATGAACCTGGCGATAAGTACTTTCATTTCCCTTTGGATGAAGAATTCCTAGGAACTAGAGGGTATGACGAGTTGTATTTCAAAGGGATCATTTCGGAACACAAGAAGAAAGTAAAACGTAAGGGCGTTATCCATGAAATATGGGAACCTACTGCAGGGGTTCGTAATGAACCTTTGGACTTACGTGTATATAACCTAGCGTGTATGAACTCAATACATCCTGATTGGAATAGATTGGCGGAAGTAGTTAAAGGTGGAGGCCATTCCACTACAGCAGTAACTACTCAACGAAAGAAACCAATGCGGAAACGTGTTCGCAGAGCTAGTAAAGCAGCAGATATTTAGGAGGATGTATGGCAACTAGTTATTCAAGTAAGCCAAGGCTAATTGATGTCCGGTTAGAGTGGTACGTCAAGGCTGAGGAAGCAATATTGACTGGCCAAAGCTATACAATCGGAAATCGGACTCTTACAAGGGCAAATTTAGCAGAGGTAAGAAAAATGATTGATGATTTAGTGGCAAGAGGCGCCAAATTACCTGGTATGGATACCGATAATGGACGTGGAAACCGGTCAAAAAGGGTAGTTTTTAGAGATTAGGAGACTGAAATGGCGAGAAAAAACAAGAAATTTAACGCTAAAATAGGCACTCCGAGGGCTAAAAATAGCGGATATAGTGAGGGCGGGGCCTCTCATAATAACAAGTCATTGAAGGGATATAACCCTAGAAAACTGGGTTATAAGGCTGATATTGGTGCAAATCTATCAACTTTGCGTGATAGATCTGCAGATTTAGCCATCAATACACCAGTCGGAACAGCTGCAATTAACACGAGTACGACTCATACAGTTGGTGCAGGCCTCAATGTGTTCCCTAGACCTAAGTTTCAAATCTTGGGAATCAGTGCAGAGGAAGCTAGAGCATGGGCTCGTAAGGTTCGCGCTGAGTTTGACTTGTGGGCTGAATCAAAAGACTGTGATATTTATCGCAAAAATAATTTATACGATATGCAAAGCATCGCATATCAAGGATATCTTACAGATGGTGATAGTTTCGCCGTATTCAGACGTAAGCCAACTACACCAGATATGCCGTATACGTTGCGCCTTCAATTAATTGAAGGTAATCGTATAAGTAATCCGCTTACTGATTCCACATATGTTACAGGTGACCCATCTGGTGTTGAAGCGCTTAACCCAAATAATGGGAACCGCATATTGAATGGTATAGAAATTGATACTGATGGCGCTATTGTAGCCTACTGGGTATCCAATCAAGTACCTGGCGAACCAATTACAAGTGTATTAACTACATGGGCAAGGGTTGAAGCATATGGCAAACGTACAAGTATTCCGAATGTACTGCAAATTAGTAATGATACTAGACCAGAGCAGTACAGAGGGGTGCCTTATTTAGCTCCAGTTATTGAAACGCTAAAGCAAGTGTATCGATACACAAATGCAGAACTTACATCGGCCATTATTAAATCGTACTTTGCACTATTCTTTACGGAAGCCGTGACTAACTCTGGTTCATTAAATGATATGTTGGCCGACAATGGTGTTGATGATCCAACGGAACCAGTAGTCGATGTATCAGAATACAATTTAGGACCTGGCACATTAAATGCCTTACCTAAAGGTGTGGATGTAAAAAGTGTTGATGCTTCCAATGCTCAATCTACTTTTGAAGTATTTAGTACCCAACTCATCAAACAAGTAGGTGCTGCACTTAACCAGCCTTACGAAGTATTGATGAAGAACTTTAACTCTTCGTATTCTGCAAGCCGTGCAGCAATGTTACAGGCTTGGGAAGAATATAAACTACGTCGCAAGTGGTTCGCTCGTGACTTCTGCCAACCAATCTATGAGGTATGGTTAATGGAAGCAGTAGCTAACGGCCGAATTGAAGCGCCTGGTTTCTTTGATGATCCATTAATTCGAAAAGCATGGTGCAATGCTGATTGGTTCGGACCAACGATGTCCATCCTTGACCCTGTTAAGGATATGAATGGTAGTACCCTTCGCATTGAGAATGGAGTTTCCACTCGTGAACGTGAAGCGGCTGAAATGACAGGGACAGACCTTGAAGAAAACATTGCACAACTTGCATTTGAAAAGCAACTCATGGAGAAATATGGCATTGGGCTAGCTGATGCGGTAAATCCTTCCGTTGGCTCTAAATCTGAAGCGAAAGGAGGTGAAGAGGATGAATAAATTTTGGTCTGTTAAGAATTTTGTAAATCAAGATGGTACCGGTCAATCTGAATTGATTTTGTATGGTGATATTTCTGATACCTCTTGGTGGGGTGATGAAATTACACCACGTGAATTTGCAAGTGACTTGGCTAGTTGTAATGGTAATGACTTAACAATGCGCATCAACTCTGGTGGTGGTGACGTGTTCGCAGCACAAGCTATCCACAATATGATCAAAGCCTATACTGGCAAAGTAACAGCACATATTGATGGCTTATGCGCAAGTGCTGCTACAATTATTGCCTGTGCGGCGGATAAGGTAATCATGCCAAGTAATGCTCTGTACATGATTCACAATCCATCTGTATTTCTAGGTGATAGCTTTGATGCGGACGGATTAACTAAAATGGCTAACTATTTGGCGAGTGTTAAACAGACAATCGCAAACGTTTATTTGAGCCGTAGCGACGTTTTGACATTTGAACAGGTAAATACACTTATGGATGATGAAACGTGGCTCACGGCGGACGAGGCGAAGTCCTACGGCCTGATTGATGAAGTAGATACGGCGATTACGGACAAAGCTGTTATGAATAACGGAATGGTTATCGTAAACAAAGTATCTTGCAAATACTCGGCCAAAAATGAAGCCAAAATCAAACAATTTTTAACAAGTAAGGAGAAACCTATGACTGAAAACCAATTCATGGCAAGCTTAAAAGGTTTGCTCGGTATTTCTACAAATGAACCTGCAGAAAACGCAGCAGTAACAGCAGAACGCGAACGCGTTGAAGCATTAAATACATTAAAAGGTGATAATGAAGTCATCAATCGTTTAGTTGATGTAGCTGTTAAAGAAGGTAAAACAGTAGATGAAGTAACACCTTTCATCTCTGCCGTATCTGATATTCCTGCAAGTGATAACAAAGTAGTTGACCAAATTCGACAATTAGTTATTGATCAAATGGAATCTGGTGCGGATAAAGTGGCACCTCAAGGTGCATCTACACCAGAAACCAACGATGCGGTAGCAAAAGCTAGTGCAATTGATGAAGTCGTAGCATTTGCGAATGCTAAGAAAGGCGGTAAATAATGGCATATTTCGAACAAGTAAATGGTGTCGCAGCTGATTATCTATTAGGTGGTGGCGGTGTACCGGTATTAACTCAAAATGTAAAAGTAGCAGCCGGCGATTATAAACGTGGCCAAGTTCTTGAAAACAACTCTGGTACATTCCAAAAAATCGCAAGTGGTAAGCCTGCGGGTATCGTAGTATCTGATACTATTGCAACTACTGACCACAATGTATTAACTGTATACATTTCCGGTCGCTTTAATCGTGAAGTATTGGTGGTTGACCAATCTTACAAAATTAATGATCATGAAGCGGACTTCAAGGACGCTCACTTATTCTTAACTAGCATTAAATAGGGGGAACTATATAATGGCAATTGATTTCAAAGATACATTTTCCTTGATGCAAGCTGTGGAACGAATGAAAACTCCGGCAAGTTTCTTGCTTGATACTTTCTTCCCACAAGTTCCAGCAGTTGCAACTTCTAAAAAAATCGCAGTAGAAACTCGTAAACGTGGTCGCACATTAGCACCTTTCGTATCTCGTGGTGCATCTGGCGTTAATGTTAAACGTGCAGGATCTAAAATTGCTTTATACGAAGCACCTATGATGGGCCCTCGTACAGTTATTGACCCAGAACAACTTGATCAACGTGCATTTGCTGAAAACATTGTGTCTACAATGACACCTGCACAACGTGCCGCACAAATGCAAGCTGAAGATTTGTCTTACTTACAAGGCACAATTATTAATCGTAAAAATAAAATGGCAGCCGATTTGCTTACTACTGGTAAATGCAAAATCGAAGGCTATGCTGACGATGGTGAAACAGTTCAAGTTGATGAAATTGATTTCGAATTTGAACAAGACATTACACCTACTACTACTTGGGACCAAGCGGGTGCTGACATTTATGGCGACTTGAAAATGGCGTCCGAAAAAATTCAAGAAAACGCAGGTATCGTTCCAACTGTGTTAGTCGTTGGTAAAAACGTTGAAAAATACATTCTTGATAATGCATCCATCAACAAAATGTTAGCAATTCCTAATCGCGAAAACATGTCTATGTTCAGTTTTGCTCCTGAATACTTGTCTCCACAAGTTCGATATGTTGGCCGTATCATGTCTTTGAATATTGATGTGTACGCATACCTTGAAACATATCAAGATGATGAAGGTAAAGTAAAATCCTTTATTGGTGATGATGCAGCAGTATTAGGTGTTCCTGGCCGTGGCCGTCAACAACATGCAGCAGTAACATTGCTCAACGATGACAATCAATTCACAACATATGCAGGCATTTATGTACCTTACTACTATGCTAATAAGGCTACACAAGAATTAACATTGTCTGTATACTCCCGTTGCGTATTGATTCCTGAAACTATCGACGATTGGGCTACTATTAAGACTAAATAGGGGGTAACCTACTTATGAAAATCAGAGTATTAAAGGGTTATTTAGCACATGAAGGCGAGATGTATGGCAAAGGCGAAGTAGTCGACATCAAAAAGAAAACGGTTGCGTTGTCCTTGCTTGAATCTGATAAGTTTGAATCTGCTGAAGATGATCCTATCGAAGTACCGGAACCATTGGAAGTCGTTCCAGATGAACCAGAAGAAGAAATGGAATTACCTGAAGTTGATGCGGAAGTTACGGTGAAAAAATAATGCGATTTAGAGATTACCTAGAAAGCGATATTGACGATGTATTCCTTAATGAAGACGAATTCGCCGAAGGGCATAATCTAAATGGCACAGTAGCTAAAGCGATTATCCAATCGCCAACGGCGAGGGAGTCATTCTTGTCGAATGGCTCTCACGTATCAAATGACGGATTACACGGGGTGTCTGTATTTGTGCATTGCAAATTAAAGGACATCCCTGAAATTCCATCACAGGGAAACGTATTCCGATTAGATGATGATGTGTACATCGTTCAAAGTGCAACGGAAGAAGATGGGATCGTGTCTATCGAACTTAGAGCAGAAGCTAGAGGCGGTGTTGACGGATGGTTGAGCTAGAACTTGATAAAAGTGCAGTGAAAACAATTGAAAAAGCACTGGAAACATTAAAAGAAGATAGAGTTCGACGTGTCTGCCAAGCCGCATCTAAGCGTGCTGCAACAACCGCAAGAAAAGCAGGTACGCAAGCACTACGTAATATCTACGCCATTAAAGGTGTATCGGTCGTAAAGTCTGGTGTATCTATTAATAAATTGAATGATGGCACAGAAATGCGTATCAAAGGTGGTTATACTAGCGCTCAAAAGTACTTTAAGATTAAATCGCTTAAACGAAAAGGTGTGTTTGTGTCTATTAAAAAAGGTACAGAAACAAAGGTACCAAATGGCTTTGTTAGTGCATCTGGTATATTCATGAAACGCCAAGGCAAGGACCGATACCCATTAAAAGGGATATATGGACCAGCCTTACCGCAAATGTTTGGTAATGAAACTGTTATGAATGCCATGCAAAAAGAAGGCATGGAAATGTATGAAAAGCGCCTATATCACGAATTAGAGCGTGCGTTAGGAGGTAACTAATGACACCATTAGATGTATCAGACGGCATTGCCGCCTATCTCATGGATGAGTTGCGCAAGCTAAATGAAACAAGTGATGTTACCACGAACCCTATTCGAGTATGGAGCGGGTTCTTACCAAGGGTGGATAAGAATGAAGATAAGCGCAAGTTATGTCCAGCCGTAGTAGTGCATCCGTATTCTGTTAGTGATGCGGATAGTTCGACGGTAGGTATTACTGTATTGGTAACTACTTATGACGAGGCCTTAACAAAAGGTCATGTCGGACTATATCACCTCTTAGAGGTAGTGCGTGAGCGGTTACTATCTGATAATCCAGTAGCACTTAAATATGAAATTAAGGAGAATACCGTTAATACAACAATTCCTGATGATCAACCATACCCTCAATGGGTTGGATATCTTGAATTTGAAGTGTACATTCCAGTTATTCGTAGAAATCTTAACAAGATATTTACGGATAATAAAGTAATTGAATAGGAGACAACGATGAACCCTGTTGTATATGTTGGGCCTTCGTTCCGCAGTAGCCGGTTAAATCAATTCATGGTATTTAGCGACGGTGCACCACTGCCGGAAGCGGAAGACCCTATTTTTATGCATTTATTCGTGCCTCTGGACGAACTCAACCAAGCAATGATTGATGTGAGAACACAAGGCACACAATTAAATGTATTCTATGTTAACGCATTGAAGAATTATAAAGGAGTGAAGTAAATGGCCTTTTATCATGGCGTCAAAACAAGTGAGCAAGCTACCTCTGTAATTGCTCCTGTCCAAACTACTGCCGGCCTTCCAATTGTGTTCGGTACTGCACCTGTACACCTTACAGAAGACCCTAGCGCAGTAATTAATAAGCCAATCATCTGTTATAGCTGGGAAGAAGCTGTTCAACAACTTGGCTATTCTGAGGATTGGACACATTTCACATTGTGTGAAGCAATGTACGCACAATTCAAATTGTATGGCGTAGCTCCAATCGTATTTGTTAATGTATTGGATCCTGCTAAACATAAGAAATCCACTACAACAACTGCTACATTGACAGAAAAGAAATGCATTGTAAAAGCTGCAGTATTGCTTAACACATTGCAAGTATCTAGTGGCGGTCAAACAGGTGTGGCCAACACAGATTACACGGCGGCATTTGATGACAAAAATCAATTAATCATCTCTGTTATCAAAGGTGGTAAGTTCGATTCCGCAAGTACATTGGACCTCACATACGATGAACTCGATGTAGAAAACTTCGATTATAAAAACGTAATCGGCGGTGTAGATAGTAATGAAAAAGCAACAGGCTTTGAATTGATTGATACAATCTATCATCATTTCGGTATTGTACCTGGTCTTATTGCTGCACCTGGATTCTCTCAACATCCTACAGTCGCTTCCGTGATGAAAGCAAAATCTCGTGTTATTAATAACTTGTTTGGTGCGACTACTTTGGTAGATATCGATACTACACAAGTTGTTAAATACACAGATGCTTACGAATGGAAGAAAGGTAATAGCTATACAGGTGAATCTGAAGTCGTATGTTGGCCGATGGTTCGCAATGGCGATTATATGTTCCATATGTCTACGCACATCATGGGCATTATTGGCAAATGTGATGCATCCAATAGCGATATTCCTACGTTATCCCCTTCCAATAAGTCTATGAATATAACAGGCTTGTGCTTAGCTAATGGTAAGGAAGTAATGCTTACGCATTCGCAAGCAAACTTATTGAACTCTCAAGGTATTATGACGGCCGTTAATATCAATGGTTGGGTATCTTGGGGTAACTATACAGGTGCATATCCTGGCACAACTGATGTTAAGGATACATTCATTTGTGTACGCCGGTTCAATGATTGGGATGACCAAACATTCATCTTAACCTATTGGCAAAAAGTGGATATGCCTATCTTGCCTCGTAATATCAAGACAATTCTTGATAGTGAAACAATCCGTCTTAACGGTCTTACTTCTCGTGGCTTTATCTTGGGCGGTCGTATTGAATTCAAAGAAGCAGAAAACCCTACAACAGATTTGTTGAATGGTATTATTCGCTTCCATAAATACCGTACACCTCCAATTCCAGCGCAAGAAATTGAAAGCATTTCTGAATACGATGTTTCTTATTTCAAAACGCTATTTCAAACAGTATAGAAAGGAGTAATTAATCATGGCATCTATCAATCAAGTGCCGGAAGTACTTAATGACTTCCGTGTATACGAAGAAGGCTCTGACAACTGTTTAGGTGTTGCCAAAGTGGAATTACCTAGTGAATCTGTAATGACTCAAACTGTAAAAGGTGTGGGCATTGCAGGTGAAGTAGAAGCGCCAGTTATTGGACACTACTCCTCTATGGAAACAAAACTTACTTGGAACACTCCAACAGAAACTACACACCGCCTTACAGGTGGTCGTGGCGTACGCTTAGAAGTACGTGGTGCTATCCAATGTTGGGATAGTGGCAAAGATAAATATGTAATCGTGCCTACACGTGCTGTTATTCGTGGCCGTGCTAAATCTAAAGAAAATGGCACATATGAATCTGGCAATACTATCGATGCAACGAACACAATCGAAACTACATACTTGAAACTCGAACAAGATGGCAAGGTAGTTCGTGAAATCGATAAATACGCCTATAAAGATTCTATTTCTGATGGCACCGACTTCCTTGGCGATGTTCGTGCTGCACTCGGTATTTAGTCTGTAGAAAGGACGATCACTAATGAGTAAACATAACACTATGAACGAAACACATGAACAAACAGGTATTGAATTAGTAAAAGCTGGTCATTCCTTACAATTTGAAGGCATCAGCGGGTACACATTAATTAAATGCGAAAAGTCCGCTAAGGGTGAAGATAAAACTATTACAGTTCCGGCATTATCCATGACGTATCAAGCACATGTAGCAGCTGCTGTATGCGGATGTAAAGTGGATGATATTTATAGTCTCCCGGCTGCCGATTTCACTAGAGTGTGCTTAGAGGTACAGAATTTTTTGCTCAATTCCGAAAAATAACAGACCTAGAACGGTATTTTACTGAGTGTGCAATTACGTGTAGTAAATACACTAGCACACCGATGGACTACTTCATTAGAGAGCTAGACGTGGATGAGTTCATAGTCCACGTTCGGCTCATTAGTGATAGTATCGAGCGCGAGAATAAAACAATGAAAGGGAGAAAATAATGGCCAATAAAGTCTTAGAAATGGCGATTGCCATTAAAGGTAAACTCGATGGCGGGTTATCTTCCTCCGTGTCAAAAGCATCTCAGGAACTCAATAAATTATCTAATGTAATCAAAGATCAACAGGCGCAATATAGAAAACTACAAGCTATATCGCAAAAGACTGGTAATGTTAGCGATAGGAACGCAGCAATTGCAGCTGAGCAAAAGCTGAATTCTATGTTACAACGGCAAGCCCGGTTACGGTCTAATATCGCAAGTCAGACGGCGCATCAAAATGCAATCAGTAAAATGGGTGGTGCAAGTCCTTTAGCAGGTGCTGCATCAGCTGCGCAAGGTGCTAGTGCTGCGGTAAGTGGTATTACAGGAAAGCTTGCAAGTTTCGCTATGGTTGCCGCCGGTGGGTTTGGTATTGGTGCCATTATAGATAATGTAGTAAATGCTGGCGAAGCACTTTATCAATTGTCTAATAAATTACATATGACAACCGCTGAAACGGCACAATTTAAGAAGATTATGACATTAAGTGGTGTTGATGTAGAAGCGGCCGCAAAGTCTTTCGCTAAAATGGATAAGACTTTGGCTGGTGGCGGTAAAAGTGCTGAAGCTTTGCAAGGATATCTCAGTCAATTTGGTGTATCCTTAACCGATGCCAATGGCAAGTTATTGCCTATGAATCAACAGTTGGATGCAATGGCTAAAGGTTACCAAAATGCGGTAGCACAAGGCCGGGGACAAGAATTCATGCTTGAAACGCTAGGTGCAAAAGGCATGGAGCTTACTAAAGTATTTGAGAACTATGCAGATGCACAAGCGGCCGCATCACAAATCAAAGGCGTCGGAATAGATCCTAAATCACTCCATGAAATATGGCTACAAATGAACATCTTGAAAGCGGAAGCTACGCAAGTTGCATTAGGGTTGGCACAGGCATTTATACCAATTGCCCAGCAAATATTACCGGCGCTGATTCCGGTATTACAAACCGTTGTAACGTTCATGAAGGATAACAAAGAAGCTATTGCAGCCGTAGTAACTAACGGATTGAAATTAGCCTTACTATACGGTACTGCTACAAAATTGGCATCAGGTATTACTACAATTACCACGGCATTTAAAGGTGTAGAAACGGCAATGGGTGCGTTTAAAGCAGCGGGTGCACTAATAGGCGGCCCATGGGTACTTGCTATTATGGCAATTATTGCAGCAATATACCTATTAGTAACTAATTGGGATACTATCTGTGCCACATTAACATCTGTTTGGGATAGCGTATGTTCCGGACTAAGTTCGATATGGGATAGTGTATGTTCTGCGTTAAGTTCTGCATGGAGTGCCATTATATCCGGTATTATGACTGTGATAAATGGCCTATTATCAATAGGGCTAAGCGTGTTTAATGCGTTAAAAGCGGCAGTAATAGCCTACGTAAATCTGTGGTTAAACTTACCTACGTATATTGGTATGGCCGTAGGATTCATTATAGGCATTATTTTGCGATTGCCTGAGATTATGGTACAAGTAGGTACTGCTGTTATATCTGCCGTCGTATCATTCGCCACAGAGTGTTATAACTTTGCGGTTACCACTTTTGGAGCTATGGTTGATGGAGTTTATAACTTCTTAATTAATTTACCTACCTACATGATCACTTTAGGCGCTGAATTCGTAGCGGCGGTTATCTCATTTGCCTCTGAGGCATATGCTACGGCCACATCATGGATTAGTAATTTAGTTAATGATGTTATTAATTTCCTTATAAATTTACCTAGTGCCTGCGCAGAAGCGGGGGCGGCGTTTGTAGCGGCTGCAGAACAATGGGCGAGTGATGCCTATAATGCAGTATTAAATTGGGTAAGTCAAATTCCGAGTGCGGTATCTAACGCAATTGCAGGGGCATGGGAAAGTATTAAGGCTCAATTTAGTGGCGGTTTTACAGTTGGTGTTTCCGCGGCTGGCGGTAATGCGTATGCTAATGGTGGTGTGATTACATCTCCGGAAGTCGCATTGATTGGTGAAGCTGGATATCCTGAAGTAATTGTACCTATTGATGGTAGTGCTAATGCTATGAACCTATGGCAAACGGCCGGACGAATGTTAGGTGTGAGTGGTGCGCAGTCAGCTGTAGCGCCTACTGTATCATTAGCACCTAGCGTGCCTGTTGTATCCTCATCTAGTAATAGTGGGGCACCTGTACAGATTACATTTGCACCAGTTATAAATGCTGGTAATGGTTCAACTGATGATATTATGTCGGCATTGGATGCTAAAATGCGAGAATTTGAACAAATGATGCGTAGCTATACCGCCGGACAACGGAGGTTGAGTTATGACTAGTTATACAACAATACAAGGGGATATGTGGGATTTAATCGCTTATAAGGTGTATGGCAACGAACGATACATTAATCTATTGTTAGAAGCAAACCAAAAACATCGTAATACGGCGATATTTTCCGCTGGTGTTGTGTTAACATGCCCAGATGTTCCTGCTGATTCCTTGCCTGAATTCTTACCACCATGGAGGCGATAGTATATGAGCTTACAAAAGAGCCTAGCTAAGGTCCAGAAATGGAAGAAAGATTTAACGCCACAAACGAAGTTAGCACGGCGGGCATGGTGTACGATTGGTTACCAACATTGGGGGAGTAAGGAGTCAAAGGACATCACCGACGATATTAGTAAATACCTTCTTGATGTAACTTTCACAGATAACCTTTCAGGAACTGTAGATGACGTGGCTATCTCACTAGAAGATAGGGGCCGTCTATGGGTCGGCGATTGGTACCCTGTGAAAGGGTCATTACTAGAAGTGGCAATTAATACCGTAGCATGGGAGAAATTAGGGGATGAACAATTTACGTTGCCAATCGGCAAATTTGAAATTGATGAATTCGAGGGCAGTAGCCTTCCTGATGTAGTTAAAATCAAAGGTGTCGCTATTATCGGTAGTACTGACTTGCGGGAGAAAAAGAAAGACAAATCGTGGAAAACTACAACGCTTAAAGCGATTGCTACCGAGAAAGCAAAAGATAATAAATTAAAGCTAGTATGGGATGCGGATTTTGACCCACCGTTAAAAGATGCATCACAAAGTGCTGAATCAGACCTCGCATTCTTGCAGAAACTATGCAATGATGCGGGGTTTTCTCTTAAGGTATCCACTGAACAGTTGATTATATTCGATGATTACAAATACGAAAACGTGAAGCCTAAAGTTATAATTCGTAGACCAGGTGGCCAATATCAACCTGTACAGACGAAGGAAGGCGAGCAACCGCCTTTGATTATTACTAGAGCCTTATCTTATTCGTACAAAAGTAAAACTCGTGAAGTATATCGAGCATGCCATGTGAAATATACAGATAAGGATAAGAAATCCGTTATCGAGGATACATTCGAAGATCCTGACCGTAAGGGTCACACGTACCTTGCTGTATTAGAGGTTAATGAACAGGTTAAAGATAAGGCTGAGGCAAAGAGATTGGCTAAAAAGAAGCTAAGAGAAGCCAATAAAGAAGCCGATACAATGTCTTTTAGTTTTCCTGGCAATCCTCTTATTATGGCATCGGTTACGGTTAATCTCGAAGGATTTGGGGTGTTCGATGGTAATTATTTAATTACTAAAGCAACGCATACATTAGGGGCCAATTATTCAACGTCGATTGATGTAAGGAGGTGTTTAAATGGCTACTGACATATTATCCACATTAGTGGATATGATATTTATTGGAAATGTTTCAAGTACAATTCCTGAAGAAGGTAAAGCCGTTGTTACACGCCTAGACAGAGAAGGTGTTGTAACGGCGCCATTATCTGTCATTAATCGAGGTGCAGCACATGATAAGGACTATTGGATGCCGGCTATTGATGACCAGGTATTGTGCATTATGTTGCCTAATCGGTCCGGACGTGGGTTTTCCGATGGATTCATTATTGGCACATTCTTTAGTAGTGCGGATCCGACTCCAGGCGGTGCGGATAATGGTAAACGTGTGCTTACTGTTCCTGGAGATATGACTCTTAATGTTGGAGGTACTTTATCAATTAATTCAAGCGGTGGGGATGTAGTGGTCAATGGTATTTCCTTAGTTCATCATGTGCATGGCGGTGTAGTGTCTGGTGGTTCTACAACATCAGGACCAGAATAGGAGGTATAGATGTATATCGGTTATTTGGCGGATATAGTATTTTATACCGCATTAGATAATGTTCTTACTGTATCGGATGTAACGCGTTCAGGTAGTGCTCGATGGGAAAAGCACAATTTGATGTTAGAAAAGCCTGTCAAACAATTTAGCGGACCTGATGTGGAACAAATTACATGTAAGATTCTTATTTCTGCATCACTTGGACAATCTCCAGATAGTACTGTTAAGAAATTGCGAAATTATCGCGATATGGGGGCTGTATTACCGTTTATTATCGGTGGTAAACCTGTTAGTCAAAACTACTTTGTCATCATGTCTATGAGCGAGGATAGCTTATTCACGGATGCATACGGTAAGACTCAATCTATTGAGGTTTCTCTAACTCTTGAGGAATATTCGGATAATAATACAGTAGAAGAAAAGTCCATGCTAAATCAATATGGTCAGAAGTTCAATAAAGTTAATACGATATTGAGGAGGTTCTAGCCATGTCAGCAACGTATGAAATTAAACCAGTAACTGACAATAGGATATCGCTAGCACCTGAAAGTGAAGTCGCTGAGATTTTGCAGAATGTGCAAACGATTATTTCTACTGTTCGTGGTAGCGTGCCACTAGATAGGGAGTTTGGTATTGATGGTCGCATTATTGATATGCCTATCCATCAGGCGCAAGCTCATCTATCTAACGACATATTCCAACAAATTAAACGGTATGAACCACGTGCCAAAATTAGTGATATATCATTTACCGCCACACAAAATGGGGCGTTGATTCCGAAAGTGATGGTGACTGTATGAGATTATCTGATTTACCTAATGTTGAGTTTTTTAACACAGATAAAGAACACGTTCAACAGAAGGTATTTGATATTTACACAACAATAACAGGGCGAACCTTGGGAGAGGGCGATCCTGTTACTTTATTTTTAAATGTAATTTCGGAAATTATTATCCGATTATTGAACGATGCAAATTATGCAGCTAAACAAAATCTATTAGCCTATGCAGAAGGCGATAACTTGGACCATGTTGGAGCTGTTCCTGCTGCTGTTGAGCGATTAAAGGCAACGAAAGCGACTACAACAATTCAAGCAACATTGTCAGCAGTGCGCACGAACTCTGTCATTATTCCAAAGTGGACTAGAATATCAACTGGAAGTGGCGAATATTTTGCTACTGTTGAGGATTTGGTTATTCTACCAGGTCAACTTAATGGATCCGTAAAAGCAGAAGCACAAATTGCCGGGGCGCGAGGCAATGGGTTTAAGCCGGGCGAGATAAGTACAATTATTGATCCTATAGCTTATGTGGATACGATGCGTAATATAACTCTATCTGAAGGTGGTTCTGATACAGAGGACGACGAATCGTATCGCGAACGTATTCATGAGGCTCCAGAATCGTTCTCTGTGGCAGGCCCTGAAGGGGCGTATGAGTATTTTACAAAGTCCGCGTCGCACCTTGTGGCAGATGTAGGCGTATCTTCTCCACGTCCAGGTGAGGTTAATATTTATCCCTTATTAGCAGGAGGAGGACTTCCTGGGCAAGAATTGCTCACGACTATTACGGATTATTTATCTGATAAGAAACGTAGGCCTCTGACTGATAAGCTAACTGTATTAGCACCTACTACTACGCAATATAACATCGACGCTAAGTATTACATTGAAAAAGGCGCCGATGCAACGGTGGTAAAAGCTAAGGCAGATAAAGCAGTTAATGACTATGTTATATGGCAAAAGTCAAAATTGGGCCGTGATATAGTACCCAGTCGATTGGTTCAAATGCTCATGGATGTATCCGGAATTAAACGCGTTGAAGTAACGGCACCTATATTTACCCCGATTGCAGAACAAAGCGGCGTGGCAGTAGCCAATACAATCGCTGTAGCGCTCGCAGGAAGTGAGGAAGAATGATACTTGATAGCAAGTATACTAGTGCGGAGCATCTTCCGTCCTCAATCGATAGGGAACCAGTTAAGTCCCTTGCTAAAACGTGGGATGATATGCTGGCCGAATTTATGAATACGAATACTCTGCTATTATGGTCGTCTATTGATACTGAACCAGAGAGTGTAATTGATCATTTAGCGTATCAATTACACGTGGATGACTATGATAGTGGGTTACCGATAGAGACTAAACGTGAAATGGTGAAGAACTCAATTGATATTCACCGCCATAAGGGCACGCCGTATGCTGTTGAAAAGGCCGTACAGACTATATATTCTGATTCAAAAACCGAAGAATGGTTTGAATATGGCGGGAAACCGTACTATTTCAAGGTTACGCTAATCACAGCCCCATTAAGAGGCGAAACAGATATAGCTAAGCTTGTACGTGCTATTAATGCGGCTAAAAATGTACGGTCCTGGCTAGATGGTATTGAATTCATTCGACGAATTAACTTCAATAAGTATTTTGCCGGATGGTGCGGTGTATCTAGGAAAGTGAATATCAAGTGTGATTTCACGAATGCATGGCGCATTAATTTGAATACCCATGTAACGTCTTACACCGTTGAATCTAAGAAAACGAAGATTAATGTAGCGCTAGATAATAGCGTTAGATAGGAGGAATATATGGCAGAATGGTCAAATGCAACCATGACTGATGTTGGCGCGAATTTGCAAGCGAAGGTGAATGCAGGCAAAACTAAGCTGACATTCACTAAAATCAAAGTAGGTAGTGGTGTTAATTCAACGAATCCATTGGCATTAACTGATGTAATCTCCTCTAAGTGGGAAACTACTAATTTTGTAGTTAAGCTAGAAGGTAAAATTGTAAGTGTTGATACAGTTATAACTAATACTGGTATACATGAAGCTTTCCGAATGTCTGAAATTGGGTTATTTGCACAAGATCCTGATAAAGGCGAAATATTGTATGCATACCTTACGGACCCTGAACCGGACAGAATGCCGGCAGAAAGTGGCTCGGTAGTTGTATCTCAAGAATTAACAATCGGAATGGTATTTAGTAATACAGGAAATGTATCGCTAACTGTTAATATGGGTGCGTTGGTAACACGTGAGCAGTTAACAGAAGCAGTTAAACAACATAACACAGATATTTCATCTCATCCAGCGATTACAGCTATGATTGCCAAAATCCTCGGTGCAACTAACTGGCAAGAAAATCCAGTTGCTACATTGAAGGATATAAAAAATCTTATCGGGCAAGGTGCTATCGTGGCATCTAAACTCGATGCCAATGCTGGTTTCGTAAAATTTGCGAATGGTTTCACTATCCAGTGGGGATTAACTTGGTTTGATTCCAATAAATACTATAAAGATATTTCGCTGCCGATTAGCAGCACTGTACTAATTGCCTTAGCCACTGATGACTCTGTTAGTGTTGCTACTTCTGGATCAGAATGTTTTATTACTTGGAACAGTGGGTTTTCTCAAGCTAATAGAAACACCATCCGATTCTTAACCAACAGAGTGGACACAGGTAGTTTTGTTTGGATGGTCGTAGGGAAGGCTTAATATCCAAAGGTGTCGGTGATCAGATTATGTTCATTATCCTAGGAAATTAGATTATTCCTAGTGCGAACCAGTAATAAGAAGCAGCATATCTATCACTTGCCGAAAATACGGCCTTAGTTGCGTTGCTCTCTGACACGGAGTTAGCGAAATACCTAGGCGTGTCAGAGCCTGACCAGTACGCATCTATAGCGTTCGCCATGAATAAAGTTGTAAATTTGATAGGAAATCGTACCTCTGTCTTAGTTACGTTATCTTGACCACCCACTCCCCACTGGGGAGTTATTTTAATAATTCTATGGCTTTTCGTAGCTCACGAATAGTCTTATGTGTGTATACCCTGGTGGTAATATCGCCTTGTTTGTGGCCTAGTAAAGAACGTAATGTGTTGGGCGGTGCTACCGAGTCAAGTAAACTTGCAAATGTATGACGAGTATCGTGGATAGTATGCTTACAATTTAACTGTTTCATAATATCCTTGAAATTCTTATGGAATGTTGTGTAACTGATGGTGAATAGATATGCTTCGGTGCTGGTGTATACTTGCTCTATTAGTGGCATGATGCGGTGATGTATAGGAATGATACGGCCTTCACCGGCTTTCGTTTTAGCGTGTCTTACGATGAGGTATGACGATCGCCTATGGATGTCTTGCTTACGTAAATTAAGAAGCTCACCTATGCGGAGACCGGTGTATAGCAGTATTAAAATCATATGAGAGTAAGAAGTATCTACTTCCCATAATTTGTTAATTTGTTGGCGAGTGAATACTCTTCTCCTAATCGTTGGTATATTAGGGCCTAAGGTTAAGTGTATGACGTAATTAGTGATAGGGTAATCCTTGATGATTGCGTAATTAAATAATTTATTAAGTAACGTGCGGACTTTCTTACATGATGAGTAGGAAAGTCCTTTTACGTGCATGGAATTAATCACATTCTGAAGGTGCTGAAAATGAATATCCGTGATAGGCATATCCGCTATGTTGGATATGTGTTTAAAAGCAATATGGTAAGACTTAACGACACTCTTAGTAATAGCTTGTGAGTGAATAGGCAACCACTCGTTAAATAGTTGCCTTAATGTAATGGTATTGCGTTGTCTACGTTTTAGTATAACGGCGTAACGGCGCATAATTTCACCTCAGAAAGGATGCTACTATGAATCAATATGTATTTATTTTAAATGACAAAGGGGAGCGTATTACATCCCTGTGTGATAACACGTTGAGCCGTGATGATATTATGGCGCAAGCTGAACACGATTATCCAAATGCACAATATGTGTATTCTGCAGATGGTGACAGTATGCTAGATGAATTTATGAGCGGTAAATTGTATGTAAACGGAAAATTTATTGAGCCTGATCCGTATGTTCCTACAAAGGAAGATAAGATTAACGCTATAAAAGCTGAATATGAACCCCGCTTCAAAACGCTAGAAGAAGCGCAACGTAGATTGCTACTTATGGGAAAACCTACTAATGCAATTAGCACTCAATATATCAAGTTGAATAACGAAATGGTCGCACGAATTAAGGAGGTGCAATAATATGCCTAAATATATCGGTGATAGCAAAGTTCCTGTTATGGAATTCTGTGAGTACTGCTGGGAAGTACTCAACGATGACGGTACATGTCCAACAGAAGGATGCGTGCACAATGATTTAATGGCTTTAGATGAAGAATCATAAGGGCATGGGGGAGTGAATGGGTATTCTTAATGATATTTTAATCATGCTCATCAGTGGTATATCGCATGAACATATAGTCAGTATGGGGGTAGTGATTATTTTAACCACTACATTGTTATTTGTGGACACAATACAGCGGATTGCTGCAGAAGTGTTGCGGTATAACAAAGATAATCACAGGCCTAATAATCCTATTACACTACTAACAACATTGACCTGGTATGGATGGGGAAAAGGTAGGTATATCGATGAAACTACCGGTGAACGGCGTAGATATTTAATGAGTGAGCGCCTTAGAGGTGATCTATTAAAGAAACTATGCATACAATATCCGGCATGGATGATACTATCCATTGTATTTATTTCATTACCTGATATCCCAATACCAAACACCAATCTATTCTTAGACCATATATTCTCTTATGCATTTATGCTGATACCATTCTTCGCTGAGTGTTGGTCTATTATTGAAAACCTACGTGAAATGGTTGAAGATGACCTAATTGATATAGGAAAAATATTTCAATATACGATTGAAATCATAAAGGCATGGAGGGGTAATGGATAAGCTAGCGATTATTAACCGCATTAAGCGGTCATATAAGTCCATTCGAATAGCTGGCATACGGCCAACAGGTGTATTAGCAACGAGGGCATTGGTCCTCGTCATGCTAGTACCGATGATATTAGTCGTTGCCCAGTATGTGCTATCGACGATTAAGGGGTATGTATCCCCTGAAGCGAATCAGCTTATCGATAAGGGTATTCTTATAATTGACCATATATTCGTACCATCAGTGCTTATGACCATTGTTGGATTGTGTGGCATGTTCATCGATAAGAACCATAACGGGATTCCAGATAAGCTTGAGGAACCAAATACATTGCCTATGAACAGACCTGGCATACAACAATTAGAGGATGATATTAACCATGACGAGAGGGGGAAATAAATGTTTAGACAAATTACAATGGACGAGTTAAAAGACCTAGCGCTAGATGCCTATGGCCAAATTGAAAAGGCGTACTATCATTGGACAGGGGTAAAAGGTGGTAAGCACTTCACAGATTACCATATCAACATCGACCGAGCAGGTACAATGTGGACCGATATAGAGGCCTTAACCGATTATAAGGAACACACCTATATGCGCAATAGTAACGCTGTAGGCATTGCCATTGAAGCGTGTTGGGATGCAGTCAGTGAAAATAACCTAGGTAGTGAACCACCAACAAAAGAACAGTTGGCCACTATGACACAAATTATGGCGGTGCTTACTATTAATGCAGGTGTGCCACTTGACCTACAACATCAGATGACGCACGCCGAAGCAGCAGATAATCGGGACGGATTGGACCTCTATTATTTAGATCCGACGGGCTATCCAAATAATACGTACGGCCCAGACTCCAACGTTGACCGATGGGACCTCTTGGTGTGCCATGAGGGCGACGAACGATGGAGTGGTGGTGACTGGTTACGTGGCACCGCTCGATGGTGGGGTGCTCAGTGGGGTAGTACAATTTAGGAAGGAGTTACCATGTATGAAACTATCAAGAACAAAGTTATATCTGCGTTTACTCTTAAGCGTGTTATTTGTGGTGTGCTTAGCATTATTTCCATCTATTTCGCATGCAGCCTCATCGGAGGGTACCTCGACACAAGAGCCGACTATCAGCGTACCCGTGAGCAGTTGGAACGAACTCAAAGGGCGCTTGATGAAAGCAGAAAGCTCAATCAACAACTCCGAGAAAGCATTGCAGCAAGTCAACAGCTTAACCGCGACGCAGGGAACAGCATTAACAGAATTGAAGATTATCAACGAAGAACGGACGAAGGAATTGAACGCGCTCAAAGCAATCAACGAGAAACAGGGGCAAGAATTAACGAAAGCCTCCAATCTCTTGACAACGCAAGAAGCGAAATTGAACGAAGCCTCGACCTCATTAGAAGAATTGACAGAACAAATCAAACGCAACAAACGAACCGAACAGCGCCTTAAACGGCAACGTGACACATGGGCCGTGGTAAGCGGTGTATTTGGATTGGCAGGTGCAATTCGTCGATGACTGAGAGGTGATCCATACATCTCCTGAGCATGAGCAGGTGGACTCATGGATTGACTATATAAAAGACCTTACCAGGATATAACTTGGTAAGGTCTTTTTTTTATATTTAATTTATTGCATACAATCTAAAAATATGGTGTAATTAGGGTAATAATAGGAGGTGGGAGTAATGCTGAAAATTCTTAATTGTAATCCACATTTTATGAGGGACCCAGTGCCCGTGTCGAACTATGCTGAAGCGTGGGACGTAATATGTTCCATGCAAAGGGAATTAGGTCAAGGGATACTTGCTGTTGACAGAGAGGCTTGGGAAGTTTTGGGATTAGCTGAGCATTTCCCTGAATTTGTTTGGAAAGAAAATGTAAAGGCGGTATACATTAATAGCGATAAATCGTTACTGATTCCTGCCCCAAGGAGATATTGTAGATCTAATGTTTTGAAGCTTATCAAATTCTTTGGACTCCACTATTCTATCCGAGAAATATAAATGTATATATGACATCATTTTGACATCATATTATATAAAAATATAGTGAAATATAAATAGATACGCTAGTAATCGAGCTAGATAATTGCTGTATTTATAAGTTTTGTGTGTGAACTTTAAATGCCACGCCATCTTGAGGGGGTGGTGAGCTAACGCTCGTGCGGGTTCAAGTCCCGCCAACCGCACCAAGTTAATGAAATAAGGGCTTACAGGTAATTCTGTAAGCCCTTATTTTTGTTTGACATCATAAAGTCTTATGGGGTTTGACATCATTTTGACATCAGAATATTTTAGCGATGCGTTCCACGATGTCATCTTCCATTTTAGGAGTGACGTGCGAGTATGTGTCCATTGTTTCTTGAAATGAAGCATGGCCTAGACGTTCTTGTATGGCTTTCATATTTGCCCCGTTTTCAATAAGAAGTGTGGCGTGGGTATGTCTTGTACCGTGCATAGTAAAAGTTGGCTTACCGATTAAATTGGCGTATTTCTTACATAACTTGCTGACTTCATCAGGGCAACGAGGAGCACCTTTAATGCCTGGGAATACCAGATTATTATTAATCCAGTTCATCGTCTTGATTCTGCGTTTATCTATGACTATTTTATGTTTCATAAGTTCTTGGAGTGTGTCTGTATCAATGGCTATTATCCGTTTGGATGATGTCGTTTTAGTCGTATTTGATATAACTGCAGTTGATCCGATTTTGAGTGCTGTTTGTGAAATGGATATAGTGGATTTCTTAAAGTCGATATCAGACCATCTTAGGCCTAGTAATTCAGAGCGCCGCATACCGGTTGCAAATGCTAATTTAAATAGTGCATGGTGTTCGGTGTTTGAGATATTGGACAGAAAATTTTTGACTTCGTTTGCAGATAATGTGACCATTTGGCGAACCTTAACTTGTTTAGGCCGATCTATATTTTTCATATAATTCTTAGGGATTATATCATCTTTTACCGCTTGCTCTAATATAGAACCTAGGATTGTCATGGTGTAGGATATAGTTCTTGATGACAATCCGTCCATTGACTCAAAGACATATCGTAATGTATTAGGTTTGATTTCAGCTAACTTTACGCCGCCGATTTTATCTCTAATATAACGATTAATGATTCCTGTATAACTTTGATAGGTAGCTGGTGTTATACTCTTTTCTTTTAATTGCAGCCATATATTAATCCAGGTATTTAATGAAATAGTATCATCGAAATTGGCACATGATTGATTAGTATTTACGTATTTCTCCATAGCTTCTATAGCCGCTTTCCTGGTTGTGCCATAAAAGTATTTACGCTTGCCGCTTATCATCTTTGATACCTGGTAGCGACCGTCGGATCGTTTTTTAGCCATAAAAATAACCTCCTTGGCTTAAATTTGGGTATGAGAAATAAGCCTTAGAGGTTTTGTGGTATAATGTTATTGGAGTAAAAATGAAGTACCTCTAAGGCTAGGTATGTAGTTTTTAGTAGCCCTCACTGCGGTGAGGGCTTATTTTTTTGTATAAGAGAGAGGAGGGGTTTTCTACGTTTGCCCCAAATAGATTAAAAATCTATTCTGTGTATCTGCCGGCATGTCTGCGATGTTCGCATAACACTGAAATAAAAAAGGCCTAATTTCCCGGTCGCCCTCGTCAATACCATTAAATACAGATAAGAAGTCGACAATAAATTGTTTTTTAAGATAATCAGTTTTTAGTAAAACCATCATCGATAACATTACACCATATACACCCTTAAGATATACTTTTTCGTTTTTCTCGATCTTCTTCTTTTTTTTCTTTATTAAAATTTTTCCGGGTAAACATTTTGACAATGTACTAGAAGGGATTTTTCGTGTCTCATCAGTTCTAAGCGCAGTGAAATCAAGATTATGTGCTGCTGCATTTCGAAACACTCTAATGGCCTCTAATGCGCAAATAATAAAATTAGTTTTATCGTTAAGTGGAATTATCCTGTCAGGTTCGTTAGGCAACAATTCGTTTACAACGTCGTCGCGTTGGGCGTTCTTTAACAGTTTAAAGAGATTAATGGAATTACTAAATGATAGGTTTTTTAATAGTATCCACGGTGGAATGTGGTTATGGTGTTCACGATAATATAAAGTAGGGTTGTTTGCGATTTTATCATCATTTCTTGTTTTGAAACATTCGAGTTGAACAGCGTCAAACGTCAATACATTATTAGGATTTTGATAAGACTCTTTATATTTTGACTTTGCTAAATACACTGACATATCTACACCAAAATCTCTAGATAAAGTGTAAGCTAGTTTTGTTTTAAATATATTTTCAATAAACATACTATACTTTAAAATGAATGCTTGTATAGATCTGTCAAACATAGAAAGGCTATATAACTGTTCTATAGTAGTACCTTCAATAAAATGCTCTCCGTCCGGTATAAAATGTTTTTGGTACCGATTAATTAGATCATAATAAGATATTGTATCTAAAGCATGAATCGCAAATTCTTGATTGCTTATGTTTAGATTTCTAGTACGTAATAATTCAATTTGTTGCTCGTAAGTTTTAAAAGGCTTGTCATAAATTATCAAAATTCAGCCTCCTATATAATAAAAGGAGCCCCGCTACCAATGATAGCAAGGGCTCCAGTGTCCAACAGTCACGCAATGTGGAAAGGGACAGTTCACTATCATTAGTATACATCATATAAAATAAGTTTTCAATACTTATTCTCTTGTGAGTAAAACAGTATCACCTATCTTTATAGGCGTTATTGTAGGTGCAGAAAGATTGTCAGAAATATCATCTTTATTGACATTTAATGGGACGGTTCGAGCAATAGTTTTTTGAAGTACAGATACCGGACTAAATAGAGTGCTAGTACGTCTAACAATGCGCTGACATACAGAGAATTGAGCATAAGGGGCTGTAACTTCAATAACATCTTTTATGCCGTCATACGCGCCGTAGTTTACGCCATCTATAATTAAGTCTTCGCCAGGTTCAATTATTCGTAAAACATCACCCTCCTTGGCACCGTCGTTTAGACCATAATTGATTAATACCGTGTTTTCGTTTTCAATAGCAATAATTTTATAGGTATCAAACATAATGTTCTCTCCTTTTGTCATAACACATGATAGTAAAAATTTATCTGATCTACATCGTCAACTTCCCTTGCATTGGCCATACGTTCAATTAAATCAACATTAGCGATACTATACATATCATCGTGTATAATATGCCCTAATTCATGTAATATCCCCTTGCGTTGCATATCTCGTGGCTTGTTGCTATTGACTATGATGGTATATGTACCATCCTCATTTAGTTTTAGAATGGCAGTTTGAGTTTTACGTAATTTTACATAGATTAAATTAATGTTCACGGAATCAGCCCCTTCGTAGGGATATTTTATATCACGATACATGGAATTTTTTACACATGTTTTTTTGCACTTGATTTGTAAAAATTATCAAAAAAATACCATTAACAGTAATAGGTAACATCAAAGAGATATATCCATTCTGTGTAAAGTAATATATTAATAATGCGAGCAAGATAGAAATACTAGAAACAATAAATGACATAGCTTGCATTTCACGAACACATGAATTTATTATATTTTCATAATTTGCCATGTTATTTGCCTTCTCTTTTCTTTAATCCCTCAATCATATTAACTACAAAATCTATATCATCCTTAGACATATCTTTGCTAGCATCAAAGAGGATTCGTAAGTTCGGATTATCTTTTACCGCTTGTGCGTATTCTGATACTTCCGGATCTTTATAGTACTCTTTAGACGTGTCGTTCCAGCCCATTATTAGAGCAGGAGATACGTTAAAAATTTGGGCTAAACCTTCTATTTTATCTGAAGGTATATTTGTAATTATATTATTTTCATATTTGTATAACGTTTGCTTTGAGACTCCAATCCTCTCGCCGACTTCTTCTAGAGTCATTTTATTTTGAATTCTGAGATTTTTGATTCTATCTCCTTTGTTAGTAGCCATTAAATTTACCTCGCTCTTAATATAATTTTCTCTATGAGTCAATATTACACCGTTTTAACTTAATAAGCAACATTTTTGTAAAAAGTTTTAACGAAAATGACTTGACAAGTTACGCAAAGTAAATTATTATTTAGGTAACCTAGTAAGTTACTTATATTAAGGAGGTGATATATTGATTGATGTGAATAAGCTAAAAGGTTCAATTGTTAGTGCTGGGAAAACTCAAACAGATGTTGCTAAAAGATTAGGGATTACGCCTAAAACGTTTTCCATTAAATTAAAAAAAGGCGTATTTGGCTCTGATGAGATTGAGGCTATGATTGATTATCTTTCGATTGAAGACCCTTTATCTATTTTTTTTGTGAAATAAGTAACTTAATAAGTTACTTATTGAGTTTAATTAAGGAGGAAATATGAAAGAGGAAAAGCGAATTAAAATACTCCGCCAACAGCTGGAACTATTGACGGAGTTGCAAAAACAAGTGGATGATCCACAAATGATTATGGAGTTATCTGACAAAATAATTGTGTTATCTGATGCACTAACTAATCTAGAAGAATCACAAAATAATAAATTATCTGTTTGGAGAGACGCATCATTAATTTATCAATTAGCCTTATCAATTCAAAATAAATGTGCAAAAGATATAGATGAATTATTTGCTCTGAGCAGTGACAAAAGCAAATAGCATCTGCATAACTGCGATAGCAATATGTTGATGCTTGTGGAGTACATTAGAAAATTTTGATAATAGACCTTTTTGCACGGGGATATCATTACTTAAGTTTGTTTCTAGCAAATGGAGCATTTTTCTAAACGCTTCTTTTTCTTCCATAGATATATTTTTGTCATTGTCAATTAGATTTGAAATTGAATTTATGGATTGATCTATAGAAATTGAAATATTTTCTTGTGAACCAATTATAGAATTTCCATTTATAGTGCCAATGTTAAATATATTGGTTGCATTAGAGCGTTTATGAGCACGCTGATAGTCTGTTTCATAATTTAAAATGGCGCCATCAGTCATTCCCAAAGGTTTTACATCTATAACATGGTAGTTCTTTTTGTTATGAACCAAGATATCGCCTTCTATTATATCTGAAAATTCTAATGTTTGAATGGAGTTTGGATATTTACTAGAACAGAAAAATCCATACACTTTGTCAGCGATTACTTTATTATTTCGTATTACAGTAAATAATTCAGACATATTTTTAAATGGGGCAACCGGCATTTTGAATTTCATTATAATCACCTCCTTTCAAGGTGATTATACAAACAATTATTTAAGAATACGCAAAATATTCATGAAAATTTTATGAACATCTATAAAGAAGATATAAAGGAGGATTATTGTGGACAGGAATAAATTATGCATAACAGTCGCTGAGGCTGCTGAACTAGCAAGCGTTCCTCAAGATGTGATTCGTCAATGGGCGGCTGACTTTGATTTTCCGTCGATGAAGATAGGGGCCCGAGGAGGTAAACGATTGATCCATTTAGATTCGTTTAATGCATGGCTAGGGAAACGATGCCAAGCAAGAATAGGAGAGTGAAAAAATGAAAAAATTAGCAGGCATCATGTTGGCCACATGTTTTGGAATTTTAGAAGGCTCAGATGTGCAAGGGTACGAGTTGCACTCATCGACTATGCTACTGTTGCTTTTATGCGTTGTATCAGCAGTAGCTATTCTTTATAAATCATTTAAGGAGGATGAGCATTATGGACGATATTGATGTGATTGGTGTGTTATTTATTCTTGTTGTGATGGCCGTTTGCATTATGTTTTATGGCGGTCTGGTTTGGGTACTAATACGATGAGACGTCCGGTTCGAACATGTACGAAATGTGGAGTTAGGTTAATTCCACACACTCATAACTACATTTATGACGAGACTAATCGTAAGGCAATTAGAGTATGCAAACATTGCCACGATGAACATGTTCGCCGTAAAAGTAAAAATGCTCGCACTCACGGCAATGAGTAACGAGCAAAGATAAAAAATATCCTATATAAATTATACCAGATAAGGAGATAAAATGCCTGAAATAAAAGCAATAAAATCTAAACCTGCTGTAAATAACTTTGATTTCGACTTTTTTTCTGATAACAAAGGCCACAGAGGGAAGACAACTAAAGTAGCGATACATATCTGTAAAAGCTACATCAAATTATCTTTGCCGGCATATCAGAAACTAAAAGGGCCTGAATATTTTAAAGCTGGTATCGATGTTAAAAACAAAGTAATTTGCGTTACGCCTGCATTAGCAAAAGAACCTAACGTTATTAAACCTACGGCTAAACAGATTGAACGTAATACTATTTTTATTACGAAGAGCCGCGACATAATTAATAAATTATTTGACCTAGGTATTCCTAAAGAGGTTGAGGGTAAATTAGTCGATGGCGATCTATTATTTAAATTTTAAGGAGAACATATCATGGAAAATAAAAACGTTTTAACTATTAACTTTAATAATACTGAAGATTTGGCGCTTCAGATTGCAGAATGGAATGAAATTTTAAACCATCAATGCTGCGGTAATTGCCATGATAAAGAGCACCCTGCTGAACAAGTAACAAAAGCAATGTGTGAAACTGCACCTAAAGCAGAACCTGCTACAAAGCAGGAAAAACAGAAAACTCCAGAAATTACGGATGACGACCTTCCAGTACTTCCTCTTGACGCTGATCCGTCGCCTAAAGCAGAATCACAACCTCAGCCAGCCGTTCAAGAAAAGGTTAAATCTGAACCAGAACCTGAACCAGAACCTGCATTGGATGTAAGTGATGAACCAGTAGATAAAAAAGCCTTTTACAAAGAATTCCGTGCATGGATGGGTGAGGATGGCGTAAAAGCTAAAAAGGCGATTGCTGTTTTCGGTAAACACGGTATTACTCGTCCATCTAGTGATTCTTTAACGGATGACCTCATCACCGATTTAAAATCCATCATGGCAGAGAAGGAGGCTTAAATATGGCTAAACAACAATTTAAAAGCCAGGCAGATATATGTAAAAAGTCGCTAGATATATTACATAAAGCCATTGAAATGGACCCTGGTAACGCTGAGGAATACCAAGCTGGTATTGCATACACAGAAGGCGTTATGAAAGCGTCTAACGCGATTGTAAAAGCCTTTGACGTGGTAGAGCCTCCTAAAGCAGATACGCCTAAAGACAAAACGGAAGATGTCGCAAAAGAAGAAAAGCCAAAGCGTACACGTAAGACTAAAACCGCTAAAGAACCTGCGCCAGTTGATAGCAAACCTGCTGTAGATGAAACGCAACCAACGGTTGAGCCTAGTGCAGAAGAAAAATCGAATATCTTTGCCATGTTCGATGATTAAGGCGGTGGCGTTCTGTGGAAACTGTGTCTAGTTTATACATCAGTAAAATGTTCGATAGCATCATAATTGAAAAACATTATGATGCTGCTTACACAACAATTCATCATTGCGATTGCAATCACACGTTTGGTGGCACCTGGAACCGCAAATATAGTATGGGTAGCGGATATTATACAGGTTCGAAATATTATGTGTGTCCTAATTGTGGAACTCGATCCGAACCATATGTACACAAAGTGATATTAACATGTGATGACGAGGAATTATTTCCTAAAGAAATGTTTTTTGAGGTCATTAATTGCAAAGACTTCCTTGATCTTCGTATTAAATATAAGGGTATTCAGCTATTTTGGGATGGAACGTCTGAAGATGGCTATTATAAAGAAGTTTTGCGTTTTGATTTCAAAGCCAGAAAAGCTTTTTATATCGATGAAGATAAGAGAAAACATGAACTCACAGCCGATTATATTCGTGATTATGATAATCCGATTATGCCAATTTTAAAATACATAGGGAAATCGTATGCAGTTCATGGAGTTAATAAAGAACATTTGGCCAAACTCTTCAAAAGTCTGCGCCTAACATTTGAAAAGCGCTTAACAGAACAGTGTGGATATAAAGTAAAGGATGTTTATATTCCGCATTCGATTAGTGAATATGGCGGATATGGGATTTCTATGTTGGTTAATATGATCTTAAAGCTTAGAGCTCCTGACATGCCTGCTGTCACTAAAATTATTAAAAGCAACATTAAATGGACTCCACGCTATTGGATTGGTTCCATAAGAGATCTGCATTTTGATGATTCGGTTTTAATTATGACTAAAAAGGGGACCGGATTCTTAGAAGCATTGCGAATTTATCATCGAGCTCCTGATAGTAAATTATTGCGTAGCATGATGGTTAATGACCCTATGATTGTTAAGCTATCAGATATGCTGAATGTTTTTAAAGACGAAAATAATCGAAGGACAATATTGACTCTTAATCGAGACAAAGGGTTTGATGATGTATCTGCGAAAATAATTAATGCAGCTCATTTAGATGAGAATATGGGTGTTAGGACTGAAAAAATACTTAATATGTGGCTTGGCCTTTCCAAACGATATGGTGAGCGAAATTTATTGCGATATTTGCTAAATGTCACTGCATCAGATATTAGGGATATTGTTAATATGTACAGTCAAATAACTGGTAAGTATATAGCTCAAGTTTGGAATACTAATTGCAAGTTAAAAGACTTCCATGATGTTGTAGTTAATATTTACAACAAGCAAGAGTACGGCGACGTAATGCTTCCAGAGGTTCCTCAACTACAAGCGGATGTAAACGGAATGCATTTTATGGTCCCAAGAACTGCAGCAGAATTAATGACTGCTGGTAAACGATTAAAAAATTGTGTGGGCTCATACCGGGATAGAGTCATGAAAGGAACTACGGCAATAGTGTTAGTTACCGACGATGCTATGAAGCCGGTTGCATGCCTAGAATTGGCCAATAAGGGTAAGAAGAAAGGTCGTCAAATATTTGACTTAGTGCAGGCGAAGCTCTTCGCTAATGAAGAACTAAAAAAGAATGCTCAAATTAATTCGACGGTAATGCAATGGGCCAATCAATTACAGATTGATCCGCACACCATCGATGTGGATGCCACTGTTGTATAGGAGAATGATATGAAACTCACAAAATTAGAACTACTTAACTTCAAAGGATTAACTTCCTTTACGTTAGATTTAAAAGGCGATGTTGTAATCCGTGGCGATAATGCTACCGGCAAAACGACTGTATTTGACTCTGTGTGCTGGTTATTATTCGGCAAGGATAGCCTAGATAGAGCTGATTTCGAAATTAAGACATTGGATGGTGGCGAACCTATCCATAAAGTTAACCACGAAGTAACCGGTACCTTTACATTAGATGAAGGCGGAACTGTTGAGCTTAAACGTGTGTATCGTGAAAAGTATTCATCCCCTCGTGGTGGTGAAGTAACTCTCACCGGACATACGACAGACTATTTTGTCGATGGTGTACCTAAGAAAGAAAAAGAATACAAAGAGATTGTAAATTCTCTGGTTGATGAAAATATCTTCAAATTGATTACAAATCCGTTGTACTTCAATGAGACGTATTCATGGCAAAACCGCCGTAAGTTATTACTTGAGATGTGTGGCGATATTTCAGACGAAGATGTTATCGCCAGCCATAATGAATTAAAAGCTTTAACAGATATCTTATCTGGTCATAGCGTTGACGATCATCGAAAAGTGGTCGCATCTAAAAAGGCAGCTATTAATAAAGAATTGGATATGTTGCCAGTTCGTATAGACGAGGCCTTACGAGGGAAACCTGAAGTTACTGCTAATCCGGAAGTGTTACGACTTAACATCGATACCTTAAATGCAGATATCGAAAAGTTAGAAAACGATAAGGCGTTATTGCAGAATGGCCACTCTCTCGTTGATAAACGTGCTGAATTAAAAAATGTACAACGTAAGATTATGGCTCGTGAAACAGAACTGCAGATGGAATATAAAAAACAATATTCCCTGAAGTCTAATGAATATGATGCTGTTGTAGCTGAAATCAATAGTCTGACAGCTAGACTTGAGGATACAAAACGACGTGTAGATGACTCAGCAGCGTCCATCAATCTTATTCAAGGTCTAATTGGAGAATTAACTATTCAACGAAGTCAGATTAATGCAGAAACATTTGTGGCAGATATTAATGATCATTGCCCAACATGTGGGCAAAAACTTCCTGAAGAGCAAATTCAAGATGCTTATGCTAAAGCAGAAGCGAATTATAATCTCAAGAAGTCTAAGCGATTAGAAGAGATTGAACGCTCTATCGCCCTAAAGGAACAAGATATTGAAGGTATCAAAAAGCGAGATTCTAATTTAGAGTCTGTGGAAACAATAGAGGCTCTTATTAAAGCAAAAGAGCTTTTAAAGGAAACCATAGCCGAAGAGATTGGAATGTTAACTGCACCAGTGCTTAATGATGACTCCGAATATGCTGATTTAAAAGCAGAGGAGCTCATGTTACAACTGGCGATTGATGACGATAACTCTGATTACTCGGAAGAAATTGCCGAACTCGAGATTAAAATATCAGACAACAAAACCGAACGTATGAAGTTAGAACAAGAGCTCAATAAGTTTGCTGAAATTAAGCGCATTGAACTCCGTGTGTCAGAACTCGAGGCAAAGCAGGCTGAATTATCCGAAGAAAAAATGAAACTCGATGAAGCATCATATCTTATGGATGAGTTCGTAAAAGCCAAAGTTAATATGCTCGAAGAAAGTATTAATGCAAGGTTTAAATTGGCTCGTTTCAAAATGTTCAACGTCATGTTGAATGGCAATGTTGAAGAATGTTGTGAAACCACCTATAAAGGGGTACCATACCGCAGCATGAACAACGCAGCACGCATTAATGTAGGGTTAGACATTATCAATGCATTAACTAGCTACTTCAAAGTTAATGCTCCGGTGTTCATAGACAATGCGGAAGCTGTTACTGACTTTATACCTGTTAATAGCCAAACAATTAAATTGATCGTTGATGAATCAGAACCACAATTAGTGGTTAAGGAGGGGTAAGTATGACTGACTTACAAATTTTTAATAATGATAGATTTGGACAAATTCGGATTGTACCGGTAGATGGCGAATTAATGTTTGTCGCTAAAGATGTATGTGATTGTTTAGAAATCACAAAGTACCGAGATGCAATCAGCCGACTAGATTCTGATGAAAGGGGGTCGGTTAAACTGGACACCCCTGGAGGAAAACAAGATATTGCTGCTATTAACGAATACGGGCTATATAACCTCGTGCTTTCAAGTCGAAAACCTGAAGCAAAAGAATTTAAACGTTGGATTACACATGATGTGATTCCTGCTATTAGAAAAACTGGGTCCTACTCTATATCAATTCCAAAGTCACTACCTGAAGCTCTTAGAGCATACGCCAATGAGGTGGAATCGCACAATGCAACAAAGGCTATCGTTGCTCAACAAGAGCAACAGATCGCTGAATTTAAACCAGTTAAGGATTACGTTGATAAAATCCTCTCAAGTAAATCTTGCTTAACCATCACCCAAATTGCCGCTGACTACGGCATGAGTGCTCAAGAGCTAAATAAGATTTTGCACGAAGCTGGTCTACAACGTAAAGTCGGTGATCAATGGATTCTCTACAAACAACATATGTCGAAGGGTTTCACTAAATCCGAAACTTTTACATTCTGTAGAAGTGATGGTCGCTTAGACTCTAAAATCACTACTAAATGGACTCAAAAGGGCCGTTTAGAAATTCACAATATTCTATCTAACTTAGATATCCACGCTGTATGCGAGAACGTGGCATAGGAGGTACATAATGGGTGAAGTAACAAAAGCACAAACTCAAACACCATCGCTTAAAACTATGGTGTCTAGTGAGTCAGTAAAGAAACGTTTTAATGAAATCTTGGGTAAAAAATCAGCGGCCTTTGTGTCTAGCTTGATTTCTGTATCTAATAATAATGAACTTTTATCTAAAGCAGACCCTACTACAGTTATTACTGCAGGTGTGATGGCAGCCACTTTGGATCTTCCAATTAATCAAAACTTGGGGTTTGCCTATATTGTCCCTTTCTACAACAGTAAAAAGAAAATTAATGAAGCTCAATTTCAAATGGGTTACAAAGGGTATATCCAATTGGCCATGCGCACAGGTCAATATAAGACCATTAATGCTAGTGAAATCTACGAAGGCGAAATTAAACACCATAACAAGCTTACAGGCGAATTCGAATTAGGCGAGCGAACTGGTGATAATGTAGTTGGCTACATCGCTTATTTCAAACTCATTAATGGCTTTGAAAAGTATTTATATATGTCTAAAGAAGATGCTGAAGCACACGCAATAAAGTATTCCCAAACATACAAAAGGGGTTTTGGTCTTTGGAAAACTGACTTTGACGCAATGGCCATCAAAACAGTGCTCAAACGTTTATTAAGTAAATATGGCATTCTATCAGTCGAAATGCAGAGCATGGCTAATGCAATTTCTGTCGATGGAGCGGTAATTCGTGATAATAATGGTGAGCTTACCCCTGATTTCGAAGGTGAAACTATCGATGTTCAATCTGATGTAGCAGAAACCATCGCTAATAATGCAAATTCTGAAGCCATTGACATTGAACCTGGTTCTGCCAGTGAATTTGTAAATCCGGAAACTGGCGAAGTAGTCAATATGTTTGGTGATTAATTGTGATTAGCATTCGAGCATTCGGTAGTAGCTCAAAAGGGAACTGCTACCGAATCAAAACTTCAACCAATGGTGATGAACTGTTACTGGATGCAGGGTTATCCTTTAAAGAAATTCAACGGTATTGCCGCTTTAACTTTCTACACCTATGTGGCGTATTAGTGACACATGAACATGGGGATCACAGCAAGGCGGTAAATGATTTATTAAAGCTTGGCCATCGTGTCTATATGCTGAAAGATACGGCCAATGCCTTGTATGTATCTGATAAGCACACAGCAATTCTTATAACCCCAAAAGTTCAATTTACGGTAGGCAATTTCAGTATCTTACCATTTGAGTTAGAACATGACGTGCCTAATGTCGGATTCTTAATTTCAGACGGAGAGGAAAAGCTCCTATATGTCACCGATACCTATTATTGTAGGTACACATTTAAAGATGTTGATCACATCATGGTTGAATGCAACCATTCCTATGAAATCCTAAATCAGCATGTAGATGCTGGTTATTTAGATGAAAAGCGAATGGAACGATTAATTCAATCTCACTTTTCGCTGGAAAATGTTATTAAATTCCTAAAATCTATGGACCTAACTAAGTGCCAAGACATACGACTACTACATTTATCTGACAGTAACTCCGATGCAGAAACATTTAAGCGAGCTGTTCAAGCTGCTACCGGCAAATTAGTAATCGTAGAACAAGAAAGGAGTCCCTTATGATTATTAAATCAATAGCAATCACAGATAACGATATCAGCATTGCGTATCAAAAACCATCTGCTACAGGGTTAACGGATGTATTCACGCTAAAATCTAAGGATGATCCACGTCCTGAACTGCTGCAAGCATTCAGCAAACTGCAGTCTATTGTGAAAAAGAATTTTGAATTCCTGGAAGAATTTAAAATCCCATTTTTGGTAAATACATTTAAATTTAAGTATGATGACATTGAAGGTCTTATTAACCAGGTTGGTGTTGAAGGTATCGTGTCTGATATGAACACGCCTAACAAATTTAAGTTCAAAACAGACTGGTTAAATGTTGAATATGCAGACTCTACATTTGCAATCTCCGTTCAAGATTTAATCGATGAATGCATTAAGTTCATTATGGGGCGCAGAGCCCAGGATAATTTATTTGTAGATGAGGAATGATGAATGGCCAAGGATGTATATTACTTCAGCCACGATGTTAATGCGAGCAATGATCCTAAAATTGTGGCAATGGAGTCAGAGTTTGGGGTTATTTCATATGCCTGGTGGTGGAAATTAATTGAAAAACTAGCTTCATCTGAGGACTACAGACTGCCTTTTAAAAAATACACATTTATAGCTCTTGATAAAGAACTAGGAATTTTGAACGAAAACGAACGACCGTTGAACGAAAACGAACGACCGTTGAACGAAAACGAACACACTTTCTTTTGTTCAAATAAATCATTTTTGTTCGTAAACTCGTTAATTTATGATTTTGAATTGCTTGAATGTGATGACGAGTATTTTTGGTCTCCTAGTTTAATTCGCAGACAAGAAGAGCGAAGAAGTAAATTTGAGAAAAAGCAGGAGCAACGTAGGCTCGCAGGCATTAAAAGTGGTGAAGCTCGCAGAAAAAAGGAACAAAATCGAACGGTCGTTCAACGAACTTCAACGGCCGTTGAACAAAACGAACAAAAGGAAAGGAAAGGAAAGGAAAGTATATATTCATATTCATATAATGAGGCGCACGAAAATGAAAAATCAGATGAGAATATCTTATCCATGTTTGATGATGAATCAAAAAAACATGATCCATATAAAAACGTCTTCAAAATTTATATGAATGATGTAGGTGAAATTTCTTCTGTGACAAAAGAAAAACTAGAAGGTCTTGTTAATGACTTTGGTGAAAATGAAGTTATTAATGCTATTAGTAAATCCAGCGAAGTTGGTAAAGCTAGTATCGCATACATCACAGCCGTTCTAAATAACAAGATTAGGGAGGAGGCAGCAAAGGACAATGGAGCAAGCAAACGTAACAGCAATGCTAGAGGCGTGTCTCGAAAAAATTCGAGAAAGGACGAAGACGTCGACTGGGAAAAAGAATATCAAAGAGTCCACGGTAAAAAATGAGTTCTTTTACCCGGTCTACGATGAACCAGTAGTCATTCAAACTAACGTCAATACCACCTATGCTGCAGTTGGAATCCCTAAGCGGTATTATGATATGGATTTTGACTGGCTACGCAAACACGGCAGCTTTCCAATGGAGAACGCTGAAGCTTATGACGTGGTTAAAAAGTACTCTGATAATCTGAAAGCTAATCTTGATTCTGGTAAGGGCCTCATATTAAGGGGCCCAGCTGGTACAGGCAAGACATCGATTGCGGTGAGCATCCTAAAACAAGCTATGGCATTAAGTAAAGGATGCCTAATGATTTCTATGCCTAATTTGTTAGACACTATGCTTACATTGTCTAAGGGCGACAATGTGGCTTATCTAAGATTTGAGCAAAAACTTAGAAATATCCCATTGCTATTACTTGATGACTTTGGGGCGGAGTATTCAAAATCTGATTGGGTACCATCCAAAGTTGAAAGCATCATTATTGATCGCTACAACCGGATGAAACCCATCATTCTCACGACAAACTATAGTGATGCCTGGACTGAAAAGAATTATAGTCAAAGGGTGTATGACCGTCTACGCGGTGAATATGATGTGGCTATATTCAATGGAGAGTCGCACCGATGAAAATTCTCTTACGATGCCAGTTTAGATTTCGGAAGAAAACTCATGACCGGTTCCCAACATTGAATGAGTATATCGACTGTGAACGTGGCTCGACTATAGCTGCGGCTGCCATGAAGAAGAAATGTACTGAGCAGGTTCGCATACAATGTGAAGAGCAATATATACCGGCTGTAAGTGGAAAAGTAGACCTGTTATTTGAATGGCATTCTTCAACTAGGCATGACCCTGATAATGTAGCGTTTGCTAAGAAGTTCATTCTTGATGGACTACAAGCTGCTGGCGTGCTAGAAAATGACAATCGAAAGTTCATTGGTACTATGGCTGATGAGATTATTCAGGATGATGAAGACTATGTAATTTTACACATCACGGAAAATATGGGTATATTCCTTTAGCTAGAAAGGATGATGTTATGGATGAAATAAGAATTCAAAAAGCATTAGGAAAACATTTGTTTTTACAAAACGTATGTATCCCAAATGTGCTAATGTATCAAAAAGGGCATAAGGAATACGAGGCTGATTTGATTTATTTTGGTCGTAAATCAAATTACCTTACAGAGGTGGAAATTAAGGTTGATATTTATGACTTTAGAGCTGACTTTAAAAAAGAAAATTATCATAACCACCCTAATGTTAGACAGCTATATTATGCAATTCCAACAGACTTATATTTAAAACATAAGGATGAAATCGATGAAAGAATAGATGACGCAGGGCTTATATTAATTGATGAATTAATGGACTATAACGGTATAATATACGGCAAGGTAAATAGGTTTCATAAGAAAGCTAAGCCTCGTAAGAATACTATACCTCTAACAGAACGTGATAAGTTCCATTATCTGAAGTTAGGCTGTATGAAATGGGTTAATCGATAGAAAGGAGATAATGAAAATATTAGATGCATGCTGCGGTAGCAGAATGTTTTGGTTTAACAAAGAAAATGCAGACACAATTTACATGGATAATCGAATTGAAGATACAAGTCTATGTGATGGTAGAAAGCTAATTGTTAAACCTGATATAATCGCAGACTTTCGAGATATTCCTTTTGAAGACGAAAGTTTTTATCTAGTAGTATTTGATCCGCCTCATCTAATAAGGGCAGGAGATAAATCCTTTCTGAAATTAAAATATGGAAGGTTACATACAACTTGGAAACAAGACATTAAGCAAGGCCTCTCTGAATGCTGGAGAGTTTTAAAGAAGAATGGGACACTGATATTCAAATGGAATGAGGAACAAATTTCGTTTTCTAAAATTAAAACCTTGCTTCCTTGCGAGCCTGTAATTGGGCAACGTAGAGGAAAAACAATATGGTTGGTATTTTTTAAAAGTTAAAATATTAGTTGTTTATCACTGGTAAAAACAAATTCGGACTAAAACATAAAATAACTTGTAAAGGGGGAAACATATTTGAATGAATATGATATTGAGAAAATCACAAGGTTGGCCACAGAGGTGGCAACCAAAACCTACTATGAATTAGCTAAACAGGAAAATGCTCAACTAGGTCGCAAACTTCGACACAACACGATCAAGTTATTAAAGCATTATAGTCAGCTGCAGTCTTATGTAGACAATGCTATCTCGGATTCGACACAAGCCGAGGATATATGGCTCAATGAACTGTTGATTAATATGTTTGACGATAAAAGCATTGTGAAAGTGAATGCGATTGTTAAATCTAAAGAAAAAACAGCATTGATGATGCGGCATGTAAATAACATGCTCGATATCTATGCGGAAAAGTGCAGCGAGAAACAGTTTAAATACTGTGAATGTGTGCGACGTTATTATATCGATGGCGAAACATTAGAAGAAATTGCTGAATCATTCCCTGAAAAACCCGATGTGCGTACTATTCATAGGTACGTTGCAAGGGGAATAGAAGAACTATCTGTACTTCTCTGGGGAGTGATAGGGCTCAATACAAAATTGTCATAAAACTGTCATGGACATGTCATTCTTGACAATTTATAATGATAGTGTGAGTTAATAGGAAAACAAATACTATCTCTCTCAACGACACAGTGAATACCTAGAACACTAAAACGAAAAAAAGCCCTTGCCGAAGCAGGGGCTTTTTGCTATAGGGTAGCTAATCCTATAATGTAGTGCGATCGCAACAGGATGCAATTTAATGGCAAGTTATATACTAAACGTAAATAACAAATGCGCGTTTACCGTAGTCACGAGCATAACGACGCTTGCCTGTCTTAGGGTCTGTTACATAAGCAACAAATTTCTTTGTGCCGCGTTTAGACCCAGATTGAGATATTTTGGACATATACCTGCTCTCCTTTCATAAATTTCTCCGAAGAGATTTATGGCGGGCCCGCACTATTTACATTATAACTGCAAATTATATATTAAACTAGCATTAATATATAAAATGAAAAAGACCCCAAAAATTGGGGTCTTTTTCGATAGACGGAACAAGCTAACTTGTTTTTAAGAAAGATGAGTTGTAGCTAATAACTCAGAGCATCCTTATATATGTCTAAATATCTCAACAACATAATATCACTTAAATGTAAAAAAACAATAGTTAAAATTGTAAAAATGTTAAACTTATTTTATAAAATATAAAGT
>SKEP01000184.1_pt1 | contig 42429 bp, 40 predicted proteins | sample 4826901 | NCBI WGS metagenome assembly SKEP01 (sample SAMN11008806, study PRJNA524170) | human gut metagenome | biome: Human fecal sample; material: Feces; isolation source: fecal sample from pouch patient p4, p43, p49, p54, p55 | host: Homo sapiens | place: Israel: Tel-Aviv | collected 2014-03-20
ATTACCAGGGATGACATCCTTGGGTATGGCTTTCCTATTTACCATATTGACAGGCATATCAAAGAAGCCGATGATAGCTTTCAGGACGAAGCACATATTATATATGTGAATTCCAGAAAACAGGAGGACACAGAACTTGGGAGACTTATGCATGATCTGCATTGTAAGAATGCGGATGAAATGCACAGTCCGGTTCTTGCAAAACGGGTACATGAATTAAAAGACACGCAGAAAGGAATTGAGCTTATGTGCCATGAAATGGAAAAATTTATAGCGAAGGAATGGAAAGTGGGGAATTAAAGGCCAAAAAAGAAACAGCTCTTTCTATGGCAGAAGAGGGGATGGATATTCAGAAAATCTATAGACAATTGGATGTTGTTGAAAGTACAGATTTAGAGTATAATAAATATATAGCCGAAGAATAGTTTTAGAAGTGCTGTAGAAAAGGAGAAAGACTTTGAATACAGAAATCAAAAATACGATTCTTACGACAGATAAAGACGCACAATATGATGAAAGTGCAAAACGATTACTTGGCCAGAAAAGTATCCTGGCCCATATATTAGTAAAGACTGTTGATGAATTTGCAGGAATGGATCCGAAAGATGTGGTTTCTTACATTGAAGGCGAACCATTTATTAACACTGTCCCGATAGAAACTAGTCTTACTAATACTGTTATTAAAAATGATGAATCTCGAGTGGTTGGTCTTAATTCTGAAAACCCGGAACTTCATGAGGGAATGATACGATTTGACATTATATTCTATGTCAGGATGAGGGATGGATTGTCGCAAATTATTATTAATGTAGAAGCCCAAAAGGACGAACCGAATGGGTACGATATATTGAATCGGGCAATCTTTTATGTGAGTCGAATGATTTCTTCACAAAAAGAAAGAGATTTTTCAAATTCAAATTATAATGATATCAAGCGAGTCTATTCCATCTGGGTATGTATGAATATGCCGGAAAATAGTCTGGAACATATTCATTTGGTGAAGGACAGTATTGTAAATTCCCATGAGTGGAAGGGTAAAATGAACTTGGTTAATATTGTGATGATTGGACTGGCTGAAGAACTTCCGGAGTATGAGGAGAAATATGAGTTACATAGATTACTGGGCGCATTGTTGTCTCAGGATTTAACAGTAAACGAAAAACTGAATATCATTGGAAATGAATATGCGATTCCAATGGAAAAGGATTTCAGAGAGGATGTGGGTATTATGTGTAATTTAAGCCAGAAAATTAAAGAAACTGGAATTGAGATGGGTAAACGGGAAATGATCATGAAAATGTACAACAAAGGTTATACAGCTGCTCAGATCGCGGACGTGGCTGAAATGGACGAAAAACAGATAAAAGAGATCATAAAAAATGCTGAGTTATTGCCAGTATAAAATGTAAAAATTGACCTGATTATGCAGATCTTATGCAAATCGGATGTTCGGCGGGGTGTTACAATAAGCATCTCGCCATCTTTATTACAGGATTTCATATTCAGAGTAGTAAAAATAATCATAGATTAGAAAAAATATTGTGGGAAGAGATATTATGAATGAACAGGAAAACTTGGCACTGAAAACCGGTTTTATGGGCGAAAAGAAGAGAGATGCCTCTTCATCCATTAGAGGATTTGTATATCAAAATCTGTTGGCAATTGAAGAATTGATTAAAGAAAATACGGATCGTGTATTCTGTGAATATGTTGAGGATATAACATCAATAGATAAGAATGAAGATTGTAAAATTATTCAGGCAAAATATTATTCTTCAACAATGCCACTTAGTATGGAGAAAGAGATTTTCAGAGAAATGTACTGTCAGTACTTGAAACTTATTAATGATGGAAACTTGCATAGTGTTATTCCTGTTTTGAGCATATTTTCGCAAAAAAATAAAAATATAAGTTTGCTTGATAAGGCAACGGCTATTGGATGGATTAATGATAATTCTAAATTGGCAACAATCGATAATCTATCTGAATTAAATACAAAAAAGTTAAACAATAGATATAAGTAAAATAAAATTTATAAAAATAAGAGAACATTTATTTGTTTTAATACAAGCGAATATGCTTCCTGAAAAAGAATTGAAAAAGAAAATAGTAGGCGAGAATGAAATAATTGAAGTAAAAAATTACTCAGATAGAATGTATACAAGATACATTTTTGGGGAAGGAGATCCAAAACAATTAATTAAAATTGAGTGTATAGCGAATAATTTACCGTATTATGTATGTTTAGTTCAACCTAAAGAAGGGATATTATCTACATATATATCAAAAAGAATATTATTGTTTTGTACAATGGATGAAATAAATGAGAGATTAGAAAAGGTTTGGGAATATTTGCAAAATTCTCATTTGGATAGAGATGACTTATTTGCACAAGGTAATACTATAAGAAATATTATGGAATATGCATTTAAATATTTTTGCGTTATTACCGATTTGCCGATTAATATTCAACAACGATATGGTCATATTATGTTGAAGGATTTGAAGAAAGAATTAACCAAAATTGAAATAGAGATACCACAAGGATTAATTATTACTGCTAATAATTTGTCTCATGACTCAGGAAAAAAGTATTCTTTGGAAAATATAAGAGAGTTTTGTAAACAAGTAAAATATCTTATAAATTCAATACAGGATAAAATTTTGAGTATAGAAGATTTAATATAATAGTTAAGCGTTGTAGAGTAACAATGTTAGATGAATTATCATGACGGGCGAAGTAATAAGAGATGAGCGGAGAGAATTTGTTCTGTAAAATTTTCTCATCACAGCATCTTGAACCTCCCGCCTAGATGTGTTAAACTTAATAAGTTTCAAAAATGTAACTAACCACTGCCTGGCCATGTTTCTACACAGTCATAAAGTCGAATTTTACTGTGTCAAAAACATGGTCAGATTTAAGATAAAGGCGGTGTAAAGCCGCATAAATAAGGAGTTTTATGAGTAGTAAGAACATGTCACCGATGATGCAGGAATACTGCAAGACAAAGGAACAATATAAAGACTGCATTTTATTCTACCGCCTTGGGGACTTTTATGAGATGTTTTTTGATGATGCATTGCTTGTTACCAAGGAACTGGAGATTACCCTTACAGGAAAAGATTGTGGATTAGAGGAGAGGGCACCCATGTGTGGTGTCCCTTATCATGCTGCGGAGACTTATATCAACCGCCTTATTGAGCGCGGACATAAAGTAGCGATCTGCGAGCAGGTAGAGGACCCGAAGAAAGCCAAAGGTCTGGTAAAGCGTGAAGTTGTAAGGATTGTAACCCCGGGAACCACTCTGGATGCGGCTTCCCTTGATGAGACAAAGAACAACTATCTGATGTCTATCGTCTCTATCGAAGAACATTTTGGATGTGCCATTGCAGATATTACCACAGGTGACTGCTTCCTCACAGAAGTAGACAAACCACAGAAACTTCTGGATGAGATTAATAAATTCGTACCTGCAGAGATCATCTGCAATGATTCTTTCTATATGTCCAATATAGATACCGATGACCTGCAGAACCGTCTGGGAATCTGCGTCTTTTCACTGGATTCCTGGTATTTCGATGATGAATTATGCCGCCGTACGCTGAAAGAACACTTCCACGTAGGCTCTCTGGAGGGACTTGGAATCGGAGATTATGACTGCGGCATCATTGCAGCAGGTGCTCTTTTCCTTTATCTGAAAGAAACACAGAAAACAGCCCTGTCTCATATGGCAACGATTCGCCCATATGCAGCAGAGAAATATATGCTTATCGACAGCTCCAGCCGCAGAAACCTCGAACTTGTAGAAACCCTGCGTGAAAAACAGAAACGAGGTTCCCTCCTCTGGGTACTGGACAAGACAAAAACAGCCATGGGAGCCAGAACTCTCCGTGGTTATGTAGAACAGCCGTTGATCGACAGAGATGAGATCGAGGAACGTCTCGAAGCACTGGAAGAATTAAATAAAAACGGAATGCTCCGCGATGAGATCAGAGAATATCTCGGACCGATTTACGACCTGGAGCGACTGAGCAGCCGTATCAGCTACAAGTCAGCGAATCCACGAGACCTGATCGCATTTGCATCTTCACTGGAAATGCTTCCATATATAAAGCAGGTATTAAAAGAGTTTAAAACTCCTCTGCTTCAGAAAATTTATGAAGACATGGATTCTCTGGAAGACGTGACTGATCTGATCAAACGTGCCATTGTAGAAGACCCGCCGCTTGCCCAGAAGGATGGAGGCATTATCAAAGAAGGATACAATGAAAATGTAGACAAATTCCGCCGTTCCAGAACAGACGGTAAGAAGTGGCTTTCTGAACTGGAAGCAAAGGAACGTGAACGTACCGGCATCAAGACCATGAAGATCAAGTACAATCGTGTATTTGGCTATGCTCTGGAAGTCACCAATACATTTAAAGGTCTGGTACCGGATAACTACATCCGTAAGCAGACACTTACCAATGCAGAGCGTTACATTACTCAGGAGTTAAAGGAACTGGAAGATTTGATCCTCGGTGCAGAGGATAAACTCTATGCTCTGGAATATGAATTATTCTGTAATGTACGTGATACAGTCGGCAAAGAAGTTGTGCGTATTCAGAAAACAGCCAAAGCTGTAGCTGCGCTGGATGTATTTGCTTCCCTTGCACTGGTTGCAGAACGCAATCATTTCGTCCGCCCGAAGACAAATACAACAGGTGTGATCGACATCAAGAACGGCCGTCATCCGGTTGTAGAGCAGATGATCGAGAACGATATGTTTATCGCAAATGATACATATCTGGATAATAATAAGAAACGTGTATCTATCATTACCGGTCCGAACATGGCAGGTAAATCCACCTACATGAGACAGACAGCCTTGATCGTTCTGATGGCACAGATTGGAAGTTTTGTTCCGGCAGAGAAGGCAAACATCGGAATTGTTGACAGAATTTTTACCCGTGTAGGTGCATCCGATGACCTGGCAAGCGGCCAGAGTACTTTCATGGTAGAGATGACAGAGGTTGCCAATATTTTAAGAAATGCAACTTCAAAGAGTCTGCTGATCCTTGATGAGATCGGACGAGGAACCAGCACATTCGACGGTCTTGCAATCGCATGGGCAGTGATTGAACATATCAGCAACACCAAGCTTTGTGGTGCCAAGACTTTATTTGCTACTCATTACCATGAACTTACTGAGCTGGAGGGCAAGATCCCGGGGGTGAATAACTATTGTATCGCAGTCAAGGAAAAAGGCGACGATATCGTATTTCTGCGTAAAATTGTTCAGGGCGGTGCAGATAAGAGCTATGGTATCCAGGTTGCCAAACTGGCAGGCGTTCCGGATTCCGTGATCCAGCGTGCCAAAGAGCTGGTAGAGGAACTGAGCGATGCAGATATCACGGCAGCAGTAAAAGATTTAACAGCACCAAAGAAGAAAAATCCGGTATATGACCAGATGGATATGGCACAGATGTCACTGTTTGATACCGTAAAAGATGACGACATCATTGAAGAGATCAAAGGTCTTGATATGGGAAATATGACTCCTATCGAGGCGATGAATACACTTTATAACCTGCAGAACAAGATTAAGAACAGATGGTGATAAAAGTTGAGAAAAATTGCAGTATTAGACCAGCAGACCATAGATAAAATCGCTGCCGGTGAGGTAGTGGAACGTCCGTCTTCCATTGTAAAGGAGCTTGTGGAGAATGCCATTGATGCCGGGGCAACTGCGGTAACAGTGGAGATCACAGACGGCGGCAAAAAGATGATACGTATTACAGATAATGGTGGGGGTATGGAGCGAGACCAGGTACCCCTGGCATTTTTGCGTCATGCCACCAGTAAAATTGAGAAAGTTGAGGATCTGGAACACATCGCTTCTCTTGGTTTTCGAGGTGAGGCCTTATCCAGTATTGCTGCAGTTGCACAGGTGGAACTGATCACGAAGACACCCTCGGCATTAAGCGGTGTACGTTATGTGATTAACGGCGGCGTAGAGGAATCCTTAGAGGATATGGGAGCACCGGAGGGAACGACATTTCTGGTAAGAAATCTTTTTTATAATACACCTGCGAGAAGTAAATTTCTGAAATCAGATACAACGGAGGGAAATTATATCAGCACACTGATGGAGCAGCTGGCATTGTCCCATCCGGAGATTTCCTTTAAATACATTCAGAACAAACAGGTGAAGCTTCACACATCCGGTAATTACAGTGTGAAAGATGTAATCTATAATATATATGGAAGAGATATCACCAAGGCACTTCTTGAGGTATCTTATGAAAATGATTTCATGAAGATTGAGGGATTTGTCGGAAAGCCGGAAATCTCCAGAGGAAATCGTACTTTTGAAAACTATTATATTAATGGACGATTTGTAAAGAACCGGATTATTGCCAAGGGAATTGAAGATGCCTATAAGGGATTTCTCATGCAGCACAAATTTCCGTTTGTTTCTCTTCATATTCAGATGGAGGGAAATGACCTGGATGTAAACGTACATCCGAGCAAAATGGAGGTACGATTTGCCAGAGGAACGGAAGTCTATGATGCAGTTTATGAAACTGTTCGCAAGGTACTTACGACACGGGAAATGATCCAGAATGTTCCTTTTGGAAAAGAGGAAAACACAAGAAGAACATCATCAGCAGTGCAACCGGGAGATGTACCGGAACCATTTGAAATGAAACGCCGTGCCGGAATGCCGGAATATCGCACTCAGGTAGCGAATACAGTTAATCGTGTTTCTGAGACGTCTTCTTATACTCCACTTCCGCGCGGAACGATCACCATGGCAGAACAGACAGTCCGTGAACAGAGAATCTACCAAACAAAAGATCCGTTTACAAAAGCAGAGGAGCAGCTTTTTGAGGGAACATTAAGTGACAGAAAAGCTGCTGCCTCCGGGGCATCTGAAAAAAAACCAGATGCAACGACCGTACAGTATAATAACCCGCAGGAGAAGACGGCTAATGCTCAAAATATAAATCCATCTGTAGAGGAAAATTATTCTGCTGATAACCGGGAAAACAGTCAGGCTAATAACGTAATGGATGCAAATGTATCTATACGTGATATACATGAAACTGACGATACTGTCAGTTCTAATGCATCCGAGAGTGGAAATACAGAACAGATAAATCCGATGCAGAATGCGGCAGGACAGGAAAATTTTACATCTGCAGAAACCGGCAGTCAGTTTAAACCTCAGCAGCTTGAACTGTTTGAGGAAAAACTCCTTGCTCCGGAATCCCGCAGCCGTCACCAGCTGATCGGACAGATTTTTGATACTTATTGGCTTGTACAGTTCGAGGACAGATTTTTCATTATCGACCAACACGCAGCTCACGAGAAAGTCTACTACGAACGTTTTGTAAAACATTTCCGTGAACAGACCATTGAATCCCAGTATCTCAGCCCACCGCTCATTGTAACCCTGAATCTTCAGGAAGAGGCACTCCTCGAAACAAACCGTAAATATTTCGAGGATTTCGGCTTCGAGATTGAGCCATTCGGCGGTAGGGAATACTGTATCAATGCAGTACCTACCAATCTTTACGGATTAGACGAAGAAGAACTGTTTCTGGAAATGCTGGACAACCTTGCTTCCGAGAAAGACAAAGATCCGCTTGGCATCTTTGCATCCAAACTTGCGACTATGGCGTGTAAGGCAGCAGTAAAAGGCAATCACCAGATGTCCACGCAGGAAGCAAATATGCTGATCGATGAACTCTTAACATTGGACAATCCATACCATTGTCCTCACGGAAGACCAACCATCATTTCCATGACCAAAACAGAACTGGAAAAGAAATTCAAACGTATTGTATAAGGAGATATTATGAAGAAGCCACTGATTGTCCTCACCGGACCAACAGCAGCAGGTAAAACTCATCTCTCCATAGCACTTGCAAAAGCAGTAAACGGAGAGATCATTTCCGCAGATTCCATGCAGGTATATAAATATATGGACATCGGATCAGCCAAGATCCGTCCGGAAGAAATGCTGGGAGTAAAGCATTATCTGGTAGATGAACTGCTGCCGGAGGAAGAATTTCATATCGTAAAATTCCAGCAGATGGCAAAATCAGCCATGGAAGAAATCTATGCCAAAGGAAAAATCCCGATCCTGGTAGGGGGAACCGGATTCTATATACAGGCAATTACGAAAGATATTGATTTCACTCAGGCAGAACAGAAAGATGGCTACCGTCAGGAATTAGAACAGCTTGCAGCAGAAAAAGGAAATGAATATCTTCACCAGATGCTGCAGGAAGTAGATCCGGTCAGTGCCAGGGAAATCCATTCGAACAATGTAAAACGTGTAATCCGAGCCCTGGAATTTTATCATCAGAATCATTCTCCGATTTCAGCACACAATCAGGAACAGAAAGAACATGAAACCCCGTACAATCTGGCATATTTTGTCCTGAATGTTCCACGAGAACTTCTCTACAAACGCATTGATGACCGAATTGATGAGATGCTGAATGCAGGACTTCTTGATGAAGTACAGAAATTGAAAGATATGGGATACCACAGAGGAATGGTTTCCATGCAGGGACTTGGATATAAAGAAATCCTTGCTTATCTGGACGGAGAGTATCCACTGGAAGAGGCAGTAAGAATCCTGAAAAGAGATACCAGACACTTTGCTAAACGTCAGCTTACCTGGTTTCGCAGAGAGAACGACACGATCTGGATGAATAAAGATGAGTTCGATTATAACGAAAACATGATCCTGGAGAGGATGTTGGAAATCTGTAAAGATAAGAAGATTCTCTAAAAAAACAATAAAATAAACGAGGAATAAATAATTATGAAAGAAATGTATGCACAGCTCGGAATCTCCTCAGAAGTGTATGACTTCGGTCATAAAATCGAGGAATCCTTAAAAGAAAGATTTGAGAAATTTGACAAAACCGCAGAATACAACCAGATGAAAGTTCTCCTTGCCATGCAGAAGAACAAAGTAAGCGCAGAGTGCTTCGGCAGCTCATCCGGTTACGGTTATGATGACATTGGCCGTGAAACTCTTGAGAAAGTCTATGCAGATACGTTCCACACAGAAGCATGTCTGGTACGTCCGCAGGTCACATGCGGAACTCACGCACTAGCAATCGCCTTATTTGGAAATCTCCGTCCAGGTGATGAACTTCTGGCGCCTGCTGGAAAACCATACGATACTCTGGAAGAAGTCATCGGCATTCGTCCATCAAAAGGTTCTCTCGCAGAATACGGTGTAACTTACCGCCAGGTAGAACTTCTAGAAGACGGAACTTTCGATTATGACAGCATCCGCAAGGCGATCAATGAGAAAACCCGTCTCGTAGAGATCCAGCGTTCTAAAGGATACCAGACCCGTCCTTCATTCTCCGTAAAGCAGATCGGTGAACTGATCGCTTTCGTTAAGAGTATCAAACCGGATGTAATCTGCATGGTAGATAATTGCTATGGTGAATTCGTAGACACCATCGAACCTAGTGATGTAGGCGCAGATATGGTTGTCGGCTCTCTGATCAAGAACCCGGGCGGCGGACTTGCACCGATTGGCGGATATATTGCAGGAACAAAAGAATGCGTAGAGAACGCGTCCTACAGAATGACCTGTCCTGGACTTGGCAGTGAAGTAGGCGCTACTCTCGGAGTAAACCGTTCATTCTTCCAGGGATTTTTCCTCGCACCAATGGTTACCAAGGGAGCGTTAAAAGGTGCTGTATTTGCAGCAAACGTTTATGAGAAATTGGGGTTCCCTGTAATCCCGAATTCTACTGAGGAGCGTCAGGATATTATTCAGGCAGTAAGCCTTGGCACACCGGAGGGACTGATCGCATTCTGTAAAGGAATCCAGGCAGCAGCACCGGTTGACAGCTATGTAGATCCGGAGCCTTGGGACATGCCGGGATATGACAGCCAGGTAATTATGGCAGCAGGAGCATTTGTACAGGGATCTTCCATCGAGCTTTCTGCAGATGGCCCGATGAAACCGCCATATGCAGTATATTTCCAGGGCGGACTTACCTGGGAACACGCAAAGCTTGGCGTACTGATGTCCCTGCAGAAAATGGTAGATAAGGGTCTTGTGACTTTAAAATAACAATGATTGAGTTGAGGGTGGATTATGAAGAAAAGGCAGGTAGTGATCGTAGGAGCCGGTGCTTCGGGAATGACAGCGGCGATCATGGCGGCCAGAAACGGGGCAGCAGTCACTGTTCTGGAACAGAATGAGAAACCAGGAAAAAAAATCTGCGCAACAGGAAACGGGAAATGTAATTTTTCCAATCTTGCAATGCCGGAAGATGCATACAGAGGCAGACATCCGGAATTTGTAAAAGATGCATTTGAGCGGTTTTCTGTCAAAGATACGGTAGAGTTCTTCAAAGAACTGGGAATCTTTCCGCTGGACAGGAATGGATATCTCTATCCGCGAAGTAATCAGGCACAGAGTGTTGTGGATGTATTATGCATGGAAGCTTCCCATCTGGGGGTAAAGATAAAGACAAATGAGCAGGTCACTGCCATAGAACCTGCCAGAAATGGCAATAACTTCCAGATATTGACCAAGGGATGGCACTACGAAGCAGATGCGCTCATACTTGCCAATGGTTCAAAGGCATCCTCTATTTCCGGTTCTGACGGAAGCGGCTATGAGCTGGCAAAGAGTCTTGGACATCATATTATTCCTGTATATCCGGCTCTTACAGCTTTAAAATGTAAAGGAAACAGCTACAAAGGCTGGGCCGGAGTCAGAACCGAGGGACGAATTTCCCTGCTGGTAGATAACGAACTTTGCAGCTGCCAACAAGGAGAACTCCAGCTGACTGAATATGGAATCTCGGGAATTCCTGTATTTCAGCTGAGCAGATATGCAATTTGCGCAGTGAAAACTGGAAAAAAAGCAGTTTTGAAAATTAATTTTCTTCCGGAATGTACAGTCGATGAGGTGAAAGAACTTCTTCACCAGCGAAAAAAAGATTGTCCATACAAAAATGAAAAAGAACTTCTCACAGGACTGTTTCCTGAAAAACTGATCAATGTACTGACTTCTCAGAAAAATCTGATTTCTGCTATTACTGAGTATACACTGGAAGTTACAGATGGTTTATCCTTTTCCCAGGCGCAGGTTTGTTCCGGAGGAGTAGATACCAGCGAAATCGTAAACGAAACTATGGAATCCAGATTCTGTCCCAATGTATATATTGTAGGAGAGCTCCTGGATATTGACGGGACATGCGGCGGATACAATCTTCAGTGGGCATGGAGCAGCGGTGCCGCAGCCGGAATCCATGCAGCAAAGGAGTATAAAAGATGATTCGAATTTCCCAGATGAAACTCCCGGTAGGACATACCCGGGAGCAGCTTGAAAAAAAAATTGCCAAAATATTGAAAAATCCAGGATGTTCTTTTTCCTATGAGATAAAAAAACAATCTCTGGATTGCAGACACAAAAATGACAAAATTTTCGTGTATACTGTAGATGTGAAAATCCGGGATGAACAAAAGATTGCAAGAAAAGTTAACAATAATAATGTTATGGTAACTAAAGAAAAAGTATACCAGTTCCCAACACCTGGAGATATCCCGTTGCTGCATCTGCCTGTTATTATCGGAAGCGGACCGGCAGGAATCTTCTGCGGCTGGTATCTGGCCCGGGCAGGTTATCGTCCTTTGATCCTGGAAAGAGGAGAAGAAGCAGATAAGCGTCAGAAAACGGTTGAAAATTTCTGGAAAAACGGAGTATTGGATCCAGATTCCAATGTACAGTTCGGAGAAGGCGGCGCAGGAACTTTTTCTGACGGAAAACTAAATACACTTGTGAAAGATCCATATGGACGTAATCATGAGGTACTGAAACGCTTTGTTGAAGCAGGAGCTCCCAACGAGATTCTCTATCAGCAGAAACCTCATCTGGGAACCGATGTCCTTATTGGAATTGTCCAGAAAATGCGTCAGGATATTGAAGATATGGGAGGTCATTTCAGATTCCGTTCCAAAGTAACGGATCTGCATTTTACAAATGGTTCTCTGACAGAGATTGAGATCAACGGACAGGAAAAAATCCCTGCACAGGTATGTGTTCTGGCAGTGGGACACAGTGCCCGCGATACATTTGAAATGCTTCACAGGCGCGGAGTGTTCATGGAACCGAAATCATTTGCCGTAGGACTTCGTATTGAACATCCCCAGTCCATGATCAATGAGGATCTTTATGGAGAAGCAGAAAATGAACTTCTGGGAGCTGCAAGCTATAAGGTTACACATAAATGTGCAAATGGCCGTGGCGTTTATTCTTTCTGCATGTGTCCTGGAGGATATGTGGTAAATGCATCTTCTGAACCTGGAAAACTGGCAGTAAATGGAATGAGTTATCAGGCCAGAGATTCCAGGAATGCCAACAGTGCAATGATCGTAACTGTATCTCCCGAGGATTTTCCGGAAAAAGGGCCATTGGGTGGCGTCAGTTTCCAGAGAGAACTGGAACGTAAAGCATGGGAACTTGGCGAGGGAAAGATTCCAGTGCAGCTTTTCGGTGATTTCTGTAAAAATCAGCCAAGTGTTTCTCTGGAAGAGATCACTCCATGTATGAAAGGAGAATATACACTGGCCAATGTACGGTCGATATTGCCGGAAACTGTAGGAAATTCCATAGAAGAAGGGGTTCATTCCTTTGGAAAAAGAATCTCCGGATTTGACAGGAATGATGCATTGTTAAGCGGTGTGGAAAGTCGTACTTCTTCACCGGTTCGTATTGTTCGTGACAGTGATCTGTTGTCAAATATAGAAGGAATATATCCCTGCGGAGAAGGCGCAGGATATGCAGGCGGTATTACCAGCGCAGCTATGGATGGAATTAAGATTGCAGAAGCTATTTCTAAAAAATACAGAAATTTTTAGGGGAGAGTATACATCCTTTCGCTTTTATGCTAGAATATAGGTTGCAATTTGCCCGGAAGTTGTCAGAGAGCATTGGACAATGCTATGAAAAACATTATAAAGAATTTACCTGAGGATCAACGTCCCTATGAGAAATGTTTTTATCAGGGAGAAGATACACTCAGTGACAGTGAATTGCTGGCTGTGATCCTGCGCAGTGGTACCAGAGAACAGAATTCTCTGTCACTGGCACAGACAGTTTTGCAGTATATGGAGAAGTCCTCCTATTCCGGTCTGATGGGACTTTTACATATCTCAGTGGAAGATCTGATGAAAATTCATGGAATCGGACGTGTCAAGGCAGTTCAGCTTAAATGTATCGGAGAATTGTCCAAAAGAATTGCTACAACTGCTGCCCGATCCCAGCTTTCATTAAACAGTCCGGGGTCGATCGCAGCATATTACATGGAGCAGTTAAGACATGAAGAGCAGGAACTTGTAATCTGTATGATGGTCGATGTGAAGGGCCATTTTCTGGGAGATAAGATATTAAGCAGAGGAACCGCAACCAGTTCGCTGGTAACCCCCAGGGAAATTTATATAGAAGCTTTACGTCGTCATGCAATAAGCCTGATAATGATTCATAATCATCCCAGCGGGGATCCGTCTCCCAGTCCGGAGGATGTTGAAATTACAGAAAGAATTTATCAGGCAGGGGAAATACTGGGTATCCCTCTTCTTGATCACATTGTGATTGGTGATCACAGATACTGTAGTTTTGTAGAAACCGGGTTATGGGAGACATGTACAGGATAACGGGATATTGCCCGTAAACAGTAACAATAAAAGGGGCAGATAAATGCTGTTTGAGAAAACATACGGGATAGATTTGGGAAGCAGTTCTGTAAAAGTCTATTCTTTTTTTAGAAACAAAAGTTATATGGAAAAAAACATGGTCGCATCTAAAGGCCGCAGGATTATTGCCATGGGCAATGAAGCTTACGAAATGTTTGAAAAATCACCGTCAGATATTTCTGTCTGTTCGCCAATGGCTTTCGGTATGATCGCGAACCTGGAGCTTCAGGAAATCGTACTGTACAGTATGATCCGCAAGATCGATCACATCCTGGGATTTGGATCTGTTATGTATTTTACAGTTCCCCTGGATATGACAGCTGTAGAAAAAAGAGCTTATTTTCATGTGGCCAATGGACACTGGCTCAGAAAAAACAGGGTATTTATGGTAGAAGCTCCCATTGCAGATGCACTGGCAATGGGAGTGGATCTGGAGGATCCGGCTGGAAATATGATAGTCAATATAGGTGCCCAGAGCACCGAATTTTCCATCATCACCGGTGGAAAGATCATTATCAGCAAAAAAATTCCTGTGGGCGGCAGGCAGCTGAATGAATCTATCTGTACAGAAATACGTAAGCGTTATAATCTGCAGATAGGTACACGTACAGCCAAGAGACTGAAAATGGTTATGGGCCGTCTCAGTGATCAGAAAAAGGGAGTACGCAAGGTAGTAGGAATTGACAGTATTTCCGGTTTACCACGAGAAGAAATCATTTCGTCTTATGTAGTCAATGACGGGATCATGAACTGCGTTAATGAAATCGGTCAGGAAATGAAAACTTTTCTGGAGCGTATTCCTCCGCAGATTTCCTATCATATAGCCAGACAGGGAATCTACATAACCGGAGGAAGCACGAGACTTCCCTATATTGATCAGTATCTGGCAAGTTATACAGGTTTTACCTTTAATCTGTCAGATCTTTATGAGAAATCAGCAGTTACCGGTCTGGAGAAAATCATAAGAAATAAAGACCTGCGTAAATGGGCAGTGCCGGTTACGCAGAGAAAACTATAATTTTTAGGGGTGCATTATGAAGAACCTGAAAAAGAAAGTACGTTTCAGAATAAACTTAAAAAGTAAACATTTGCTGGCTATCATGACTATTTTCTGCATCAGCTGTATTGTAGCAACTTTTGCTTCGGGAATTACCACTGCACCGTTACAGGATGCGGCAGGTGCCCTGATCGTTCCTTTTGAGAACAGTATCAACAATATCAGTTCAGTTCTTACAGGAATCCAGAGCAGCATGAGAGACAAGCAAGAAATACTTGTAGAAAACGAAAACCTGAAAGCTCAGGTGGACAGTCTGACAGAACAGAACAATAAACTGATCCAGGATCAGACAGAACTTGTGAGATTACAGCAGATGTATAATCTGGATCAGCAGTATACAGAATATCCGAAGGTTGCTGCCGAGATCATTTCCAAGGATCCGGGAAACTGGTATGATACTTTTATGATCAACCGTGGTTCTGCAGATGGGATCCGTGTGGATAACAATGTAATCGCAGGAAAAGGTCTGGTAGGAATTGTCACAGAAGTGGGAACACACTGGGCAACCGTACGTTCTATCATTGATGACAGCAGCAATGTCAGCGCTATGACTGTCAGTACTCAGGATAATTGTGTGGTTGAGGGTGATCTGGAGCTGATTGATGAGGGAAAGTTAAGTTTCAGCCAGTTATATGATCAGGATAATAAAGTTACAGTAGGCGAACGTATCGTCACTTCCAATATCAGTGAAAAATATGTGGAAGGCCTTTTTATCGGTTATGTAAGTGATATTCAGCAGGATAGCAATAACCTGACAAAAACAGGAACAATTGTTACACCTGTGGATTTTCAGCATCTGAAGGATGTCCTGGTTATTACTGTAAATAAGCAGGATTCTATTACTGAAGGAGGACAGAATGAAGAGTAAGATCACACTTTTTTTCACAATTCTCATCTGTTTCCTTCTCCAGTGTACAGTGATGCATGTAATCTCCATCGGATCTATCACGCCGAATCTGATCCTTGTCCTGTGTATTTCCATGGGACTGATGCGAGGCAGGAAAAATGGAATGTGGACCGGCTTTTTCTGTGGATTTCTGGTTGATATGTTTTATGGATCCGTGTTTGGATTTTATGCACTGATCTATATGTATATCGGATTTTTAAGCGGATATGCTCACAGAATCTGTTATGATGATGATCTGAAAGTTCCGATCCTTCTGGCAGGTGTGGGAGATCTGCTTTATGGGATATCTGTTTATGCTCTACAGTTTCTTCTCCGAGGAAGGCTGGGACTGGGAACTTATCTGTACAGGATTATACTTCCGGAAATTTTTTATACGATCATTCTGACCCTGGTAGTTTACCGGGTCTTTCGCTATATTAACTATCACTTAATGAATCCGTTAAAGAAAGAAAGTGAGTCGATTTGGGTACTAAAATAAAACGATTTTTCAGAAAAATACGCATAAAACGTACAACTATACTGGTACTGGTTTTTGTGTTTATGTCTGCAACTCTGGTACGACAGCTTTTTGAGCTTCAGATCATTCAGGGACAGGATTATATCAGCAAATTTGAATCACGTACCACAAAGAAACGTGTGATCAAAAGCACACGAGGAAATATTTACGACAAAAATGGCGAAGAGCTGGCAACAAACGTGCTGGCGTACTCCGTTACCTTTGAAGACAATGGAACTTATGATTCTACCAGAGAAAAAAATCTTACTTTAAATGGAACTGCCTATCAGGTGCTTAATATCCTGGAGTCTAATGGAGATACTATCAGTAATAATTTCCATATTGTACTGGATGACAGTGGAAATTATAAATTTGATGTAGAAGAAGGTTTTACATTAAACCGTTTTCGTGCAGATATATATGGACAGGCACTGATCGATAACCTTACAAAAAAACAAAAAAAAGCCACTGCAGATGAGATGATGGAATACCTTACAGGAAGCAGCGGATTTTCGATCGTGTTAGACGGAGACAAAGCTTATACAGAAGAAGAACTGACCTCACACAATCTGCCTCTGGAACTGACCAGACAGGAGATTCTGGATCTGGCTATCATTCGTTACGAGCTGAGTACCAACAGTTTCAAAAAATATATGGCAGTGACTATTGCAACAAATGTAAGTGAACAGTCTGTGGCTGCTATTAAAGAAAATCAGTCTGAACTTCAGGGAATTGATATTGTGGAAGATTCTGTCCGCAAATATATTGATGACGTGAGTATGGGACCGATCCTTGGTTACACAGGACAGGCATCAGCAGATGAACTGGAAGAACTGCGTAAAAAGAATCCGGATTATGCAAATGATGCTATTGTTGGTAAAGTTGGAATTGAAAATTATATGGAAACAGCACTTCAGGGCAAGGATGGAGAAGAAACTGTTACTGTAGACAATCTTGGAAAAGTATTAAAAATTGACTCGGATACCAGAGTGGAGCCGGTGGCAGGGAATGAGGTATATCTGACGATAGACAGCAGCTGGCAGTCTGCCGTTTATCAAATCCTTAAACAGAGAGTCGCCGGTATTCTTCTTTCCAAGATTGAAGCCACCAAGACGTATGATTATAGTGTTCAGGACGCGGCACAGATTAAGATTCCTATCTATGATGTATACAATGCGCTGGTCTCCAACAGTGTGATAGATATCAGCAAATTCAGCAAAGCAGATGCTTCTGATACAGAAAAAAATTTATATGCCAAATTTCAACAAAAGCAGCAACAGGTTTTTGATACAATAACAGAGAGGCTGACAGGAGAAAACCCAGCAGCACTCAAGGATGAAGATGATCAGATCCAGGAGTACATGACTTATATCTGTGATGATCTTCTCAGAGATACCCTTGGAATCATTTCCAAGAACGCCATTGATACTTCAGATGCAACATATCAGGCATGGACCAATGATAAGAGCATCAGTTTGAAAGATTATCTGACCTATGCTGCAAGCCAGAACTGGATTGATATCTCCAAAATCTCTACAGAAGGAGAATATCTTGATTCTTCAGAGGTTTACCAGGCCCTTACCAGCTATGTGATTGATTATCTGAAAACAGACAACAGTTTTTCGAAACTATTGTATAAATATATGCTTCAGGAAGATACGATCTCCGGTCAGGAACTGTGCCTGGTTCTCTATGAGCAGGGAGTACTTTCCAAAGATGACGGCATGTATGAGTCACTTGCTTCCGGAGCTATGACGCCTTATGATTTCATGGTCAACAAAATTTATACTCTGGAGATTGAGCCTGCACAGCTGGCACTGGAGCCTTGTTCTGCATCTGCAGTAATTACAGATGTTAATACAGGAGATGTACTGGCCTGTGTATCTTATCCTGGATATGATAATAACCGTCTGGTCAACAATATGGACACTGACTATTACGCCAAACTTTCTCTTGACCAGTCCAGTCCGTTTTTTAATAAGGCAACACAGCAGACTACTGCACCGGGTTCTACTTTCAAAATCCTGTCTACCATTGCCGGTATGTCAGAAGGTGTAGTGGATGATAGTACTTATATCAATTGTACAGGCTCCTTTGACCTGGTTACTCCTGCGATCAACTGCTGGAACAAGCAGGGACATGGGGAAATTGAAATCAGGGAAGCAATTGAGCAGTCATGTAACTATTACTTTAATATGGTAGGTTTTAAACTTGGCCAGGATGAAAACGGAGATTTTTCTGAAAACCGGAGCTTGACAGTACTTCAGAAGTATGCATCTGAAATAGGACTGGACAAGAAAACAGGTATCGAACTTACAGAATCTTCTCCACAGGTATCAAATGCTTATGCAGTACCATCCTATATTGGACAGGGTACTAATGCATATACCACCAGCCAGCTTGCACGTTATGCAACTACTATTGCAACCAGCGGTACTGTTTATGATCTTACACTTCTGGACAGACAGACAGATTCCAAAGGATCTGTTCTGAAAGAGTATGAACCGAATGTGATCAACACTATGGATGTTTCACAGAATGTATGGGATGATATCCATGATGGTATGTATCGTGTAGTTCAGACGCATAAACAATTTGATGGCCTTGGTGTCCAGGTGGCAGGTAAGACAGGTACAGCCGAGGTGGATGGTGTTTACCATCCCAACCATGGTATGTTTATCGGTTATGCACCTGCTACAGATCCACAGTATGCCATTGCTGTCCGTATCGAGAATGGTTACAGTTCCGGTAATGCGTGTCTTGCAGCTGATGATATTTTCAAATATATTTTCCAGCTGGCAGATGAACAGACGATTCTTACAGGTGTTGCTGCCAGTGATACCAGCGATACATCGAATGATTAAGATACAATGGAACCAGAAATACATTGGGAGAATACCAGAAGTATGGAAGCTATCTTTTAGGAGGAATAGAAACTATGAGTGAAGTCATTGTGATTACTTCCGGAAAAGGCGGAGTAGGTAAAACTACGACAGCTGCCAATATAGGAACCGGTCTTGCCATGCTAGGAAAGAAGGTTGTGGTAGTAGATACAGATATCGGTCTTCGTAACCTGGATGTAGTTCTTGGACTTGAAAACAGGATCGTGTATAATCTGGTAGATGTGATAAACGGGAACTGCCGTCTGCGTCAGGCTCTGATCAAAGATAAGCGTCATCCGGATCTGTGCCTTCTTCCATCAGCACAGACGAAAGATAAGACAGCTGTTTCACCGGAACAGATGATCAAGCTTACAGATGACCTGAGAGAACAGTTTGATTATGTACTTCTGGATTGCCCTGCAGGAATTGAGCAGGGATTTAAAAATGCTATTGCAGGAGCTGATAAAGCACTGGTAGTTACAACTCCGGAGGTTTCCGCGATCAGAGATGCAGACCGTATCATTGGTCTGTTGGAAGCTAACGATATCCGTGATATTCATTTGATCATAAATCGCCTCAGACCGGATATGATAGCCAGAGGTGATATGATGTCTGTGGATGATGTGACTGAAATCCTTGCTGTAGATCTCATAGGAACGATTTTGGATGACGAGCAGATCGTGATCGCAACCAATCAGGGAGAACCGCTTTCAGGCAAGGGATCTCAGGCTGAAGAGGAGTACCAAAATATCTGCAGGCGTTTGATGGGAGAAGAGGTTCCTTTCAGCGACATTAACCAGAAGAAGGGATTCTTTAAAAGACTGGGAAATATGTTCAGAAAATAAAAGGAGGGAATTTGTGTGAGAGCTTTTTTCAGGGAAAAGAAACGCTCCGCAGGATATGCCAGGGACAGGATGAAACTGCTCCTTATATCAGAACGGATAGACTGCTCTCCGCAAATGATGAAAATGTTACGGAATGACCTGATACATACCGTGAAGAAATACCTTACCATTGATGAAGAACAGGTAAAAATACAGATTTCACAGGAGCCGGCAGTGCTTCATGCGTATATTCCTGTTCGGAATAAAAAGGACAGATAAATATGTTAAAGCAATATAAGTTACGATTTTATAATTTCAGACTGGTAGTGTTTCTGCTTGCCATCAGTATGATTGGTGTTACACTGGTTGGAACTGCTGCTTCAGATCTGAAGTCTAAACAGTTTGTAGGAGTGATTCTGGGTGTAATCTTTATGTTAATATTGTCACTGATGGATTATTCCTGGCTGATGAATTTTCAGTGGATCATGTATGGATTTAACATCGTTATGCTGGTGATAGTACGTATTGCCGGAAACAGTGCCAACGGTGCAGCCAGATGGATCAGTATCGGATCCTTTACATTTCAGCCTACAGAGTTATCGAAGATTATACTGATTGTGTTTTTTGCAAAATTTTTCATGGATAATGAGGAACATCTGAATACACCGAAAACTCTTGGACTGTCAGCAATACTTCTTGCAGTACCGTTGTTTCTGATTCTGCAGCAGCCTGACCTGAAAAATACCATTACTGTTATTGTTATATTCTGTATTATGATCTATATCGCAGGTTTAAGTTATAAGATCATAGGAGGGGCTCTCCTGATCGCAGTACCGCTTTTGATCATCTTTTTGTCAATTGTGGTCCAACCGGATCAGAAACTGATCAAAGATTATCAGAGAGACCGTATTATGTCTTTCCTGTATCCTGAAAATGAAGAATATTCAGATAATATCGAACAGCAGAATAATTCCAAAACTGCTATCGCATCAGGAGAGCTGGTTGGAAAGAAATTAAGTGGTGATGACAGTGTAACTTCTGTAAATCAGGGTAATTTTGTTTCTGAGAATCAGACAGACTTTATTTTTGCAGTTGCAGGTGAGGAATATGGATTTCTGGGATGTGTGGTAATCATATTGTTGCTGCTGGCAATTTCTTTTGAATGTATCCGGATGAGCCTGCGGGCGAAGGATCTGTCAGGAAAGATCCTTTGCTGCGGCGTAGGCGGTCTGGTTGCACTTCAGAGTTTTATTAACATCTGTGTTGCTACAGGACTTGCACCAAATACAGGTACACCTCTTCCATTTGTAAGCTATGGACTGACTTCTCTGATCAGTTTGTATATTGGTATGGGACTTGTTCTCAATGTAGGTCTTCAGAGCAGCACATACAACAAAGAAATCATGAAAAAGGAAATAGACAGGAGAGAGGAATACTTATGAGATTAGGAAAGTCATCTCCTCAGAAGACACCTGAGAAAAAGTCAGCGACACCGTACAAAAATATGTCAGGGAACAGAAATATCAGAAAAGAAAGTGCAAGACCGGTTCATACGACTGTACTTCCAAAGTCTCAGAGACCTTCCCGACAGCTGGAACTGACAGAACAGAAAAAAGCAAAAGCTGCCGTTCAGAAGAGATCCCGTTATAAACGTGCCAGAGGGAAGCGAATCGGCCATACGATACTGCTTCTTCTCATACTGGTGCTGGCCGCAGGCGGTGCTTATGTGGCAATGCAGATCATGAGAGGAAACTATGTCGGAAAACCGGTTCAGGCATTTGATTCTTCACAGGTTTTTACGAATAGTCTGGCTTCAAAAGAAAACATGAAAACAACCTCTTTTGCCCAGAAATTATGTGTTTCTTCTAAAGGCGATGTGGACAAGATACAGAATGTATCTTTAGAAGATGATCAGAGCGGTCTGTTGTTCAGTCTGAACAACCATAAAGTATTATATGCAAAGGGAATTTATGATAAGGTTTATCCGGCAAGTATTACCAAGATCATGACTGCAATGCTTGCATTGAAAAGTGGGAAACTGGATGATAACGTAACGATTTCCCAGGAAAATGTTACATTGGAAGAAGGTTCTCAGGTGTGTGGGTTCTCAGCAGGTGATCAGGTAACATTGGATCAGCTTTTGCATTGTCTTCTGGTATATTCAGGAAATGATGCAGCTTCTGTTATCGCTGAATATGTGGGTGGAAGTACAGAGAATTTTGTCCAGATGATGAACAGCTATGCGGCAGCACTGGGATGCACAGGGACACATTTCACTAATCCACATGGTCTTCAGGATGAAAATCATTATACCACACCATATGATATTTATCTGATGTTGAATGAAGCGATGAAGTATAAGGAATTTACAGAAATTACACAGTTGTCTTCCTATACAGTTAATTATACAGGTGCAGATGGTTCCGCATTGAGTACAACCCTTCAGGCTACTGATCACTATCTTACAGGAGAGGCAACTCCGCCGAAAGATGTGACAATCCTTGGGGGAAAAACAGGAACAACAGACTCAGCCGGCAATTGTCTGGCTATTCTGACGCAGAATGCTTACGGAAAGACTTTCGTATCTATTGTGATGGGAGCCTCCAGTAAAGATCTTCTGTATCAGGAAATGAATTCTCTGCTTCAGAATATTAACAGTTAAATAATTGGCATTTTTGTGCTACAATAACTGCAGTGACTGAAATGGTTACTGCAGTTTTTTAATTAATGGAGATGAAGAAAATGAGAAACATAGAAGAATTAAAAGATTTAAGGGAGCAGGGAAGAAATCTGATCGAACGAAAGCGGGATGAATTTGTAAGAAACAGTCTGCTTTCGGATGAATTCCTGGAGATGCTTGAGAAGAACAAAAAGCCCATGGATCTGCTGATGTCTTATTATAAATGTGCAATTATGGAAATAGAGACCAAATTCAAGGTTTTAAATCAGGAATATTCTTTGCAGTATGATAAAAATCCAATAGAAAGCATCAAGACACGGGTAAAATCTTATGACAGTCTGCTGCGGAAAATACGCAGAAAAAATATTCCTCTGACATTGGATTCCATAGAAAAAAATATTAATGATATTGCAGGAGTCAGAGTCATCTGTTCTTTTCCTGACGACATTTATGAGATCGCAGAAAGTTTTTTGAACCAGGACGATATTACCCTCATTGAGGAAAAGGACTATATCAAAAATCCTAAACCCAGTGGCTACAGAAGTCTTCATCTGATCGTACAGGTACCGATCTTTTTGCAGAATACCAAGAAATTTGTAACTGTTGAAGTACAGCTTCGCACTATAGCAATGGACTTCTGGGCAAGCCTTGAGCATAAGATGAGATATAAGAAAAATATCGCCCCGGATCAGATCAAATTTCTTCAGGATGAACTTTCTGACTGTGCAAAGCAGAGTGCAGCACTGGATGAACGGATGCAGAATATTCGAAACGTGATCATTCAGAACTCTCCGGAGGAAGAAGATGAAGAGGGAATCTTTCTTCCTATGGGGCTGCCCATTACACGAGAAAACAGGAGAAAACAATTATGAGTGACTGTATCACAACTTACACCGGCAGACATATCGATCCGGTAAATCCTGATCCGGATATGATCTGCATAGAAGACATCGCACATGCCCTGTCCCTGATCTGCCGCGGAAACGGTCATGTACAGACGTTCTTTTCTGTAGGGCAGCATTGTATCAACTGTGCCAGAGAAGCTCTTGCAAGAGGCTGTTCTGACCGTATGGCATTGGCATGCCTTCTCCATGATGCCAGCGAATGTTATTTATCCGATGTACCAAGGCCATTCAAAAAGACTCTGGCAGGCTACAAAAGACAGGAAGAATCTCTGCTGAATTTAATTTACGAGAAATATCTGGGAAATTTACTGACCCAGGAAGAAAAAAAACAATTAAAAGAAATTGATGACGACATGCTCTGGTTCGATCTGACGTATCTTCTTAACGAGACCCAGACAACAAAAAAGCCATTGGTTCATATTTCTATAGATTATAAAGTACATCCATTTGAATACACGGAAAAAGAATATCTGGAACTGTTTCATTTTCTTACACAGAAGGCAGGCAGGTAAAAATTTTCTGACAACAGTGACGGTACTGAAAAGTTCATCTCTTTGGTTCAATGAATAATAAAATTTAAAAAATTCAATAAAAATTCACAAAAAAGTGCAAATACCACTTGTGTTTTTGAATAATATGCACTATAATATATAACATATTAATTGAAGTTTTTAGTCAAAATTAATATTATATGTGTCTAAGGAGGAAAACAGCATGGTTGAACTGATTGTAGGAAAGAAAGGCAAAGGCAAAACAAAAGTACTGTTAGATAAGGTAAATGGTGCAGTAAAAGAGGCAAATGGAAGCATTGTCTACTTAGACAAGAGCACAAAACATATGTACGAACTCAATAACAAAGTACGTCTCATTGATGTATCCGGATTCCCGATTAAGAATGCAGATGAATTTGTTGGATTTATCTGTGGTATCCTTTCTCAGGATCACGATCTTGAACAGGTATATCTTGACAGCTTCCTTAAAGTTGCGAAACTGGAAGACAAAGATATTACAGCTACTCTGTCACAGTTAGATGAGATTGGCAAACAGTTTAACGTTACTTTTGTAATCAGCGTATCTTTAGACAAAGAAGAAGTTCCTGAAGCATTCCACGATAAGATTGCAGTGGCTTTATAATAAAGAAGAACAAACAGGAAAACAGTCTTTTATTATAACTTGATACTAAAAACTACATAGCGTATACAAAAGGATATCTGCCTGTATTGTGATTGCAGATATCCTTTTTAGTTGCATTTTGTGACTGTACCTGTTATTATGAAGAAACAGTGTATATATGAATAAAAATTCAGAAGCAATAAATTAGCAAAATGCAAAATCATTATTGGGCTATAAGCAAACAGCGAAGGGGATAATTTTATCTGCCAGACTAAAATAGTGAGAAGAATAAAAGGAGATTAACATGGAAGAACTGTATAGAACAATTGAAAAGAAAATTAAAGATGCCGGATATCCAAGAGCTATTTCCGGTGAAGCGGTTTATGGAGACATTTGTGACCAGATTGAAGGAAAAGAGAACGGATCCTATGTTTTACTTTCCAAATTTGAGGATGATATTATCTTTGAATATCATATTACTGTTATGGATGAAGAGTTTAATCTCGGTGTACTGACAATGCGCACTCCTGAGGGTGTATTTGAGACGGATTTCGATGAAGAATAAGTAAATTTGAAAAGTAATGCAGATGTATCCCGGATTCTGTCAGGGAAAGATATCCGGGATACATCTGCATATATAAATATAAGAACTCAATCTTCCCGTAAATGAACTGCAGTGGCTGCTTTACGGCGTCTGGCATCATCCATGGCTGCATAATGCTTCTTAGTGGTATTTACGTCTCTATGGCCTAATACATCGGCTACAAGGTAAATATCACCGGTTTCCTGGTACAGAGCAGTGCCATAGGTACTGCGAAGCTTATGTGGAGTGATTTTCTTGGTAGTCGTGATTGCACGGGAGTATTTCTTTACCAGATTTTCAACGGCCTGGATGCCGATTCTTTTTCTCTGGGTAGAATAGAAGAGAGCGTGTTCATGCCCGGCTATGGAAACTATATTTTCACGGACTTCTATATATTTTTTCAGGGCTTTTTCTACTTCACGGCCAAAATATACCACCATTTCATTGCCGCCTTTTCGGGTGACTTTAATTCCATTATTTTTAAAATCCACATCTTCAACATCCAGTCCTACGCACTCGGATACACGGATTCCTGTACCAAGCAGGAGAGTAACGATCGCTAAATCACGTTCCTTGGTTTTTTCGTAATAAACACGTTTCTGACCGGTAAGCTCATCGCCACAGTGTTCTATATAATCCAGAAGCATAGCAACTTCATCGGCATCAAGTCGGATAATGCTTTTTTCATGAGTTTTCGGAACGTCTATGAGAACAGTTGGATTAGTTTTGATAAATTCATGCTTATAATAATATGCATAGAAGCTCCTTAAGGCAGAGATTTTTCTCTTTAATCCACGTTCGCCGTTTGTCTCGGTTTTGTCCCCGTTTTTGTAGACTTTCAGATATTCCTGATATTCCTCAATATCAACTGCTTTAATCTGATCCAAAACATCCACAGTGAAATCTTTCATAGAACAATCCTTAAAAACAGGATTCTCATCCAGCAAAAACTGGAAAAAGATACGGATATCATAGGCATAGGAAATTCGCGTTTTTGTAGTAGTAAGCGGATCCATAGCGCGAAAATAATCCTTACAGAAATCAGGAAGCGTTTTTAAAACAGCACGAAGCTTCAGGATATTCAGAATATCGGTTTGCTCATGGTAAGTAACTTTTTTATTATCATTATAATCTGCGTAATTGTCCATTGAAAAACTCCTTTAGAATATAAACTGGTCAACACAAAAATTATACCATGAAAGTGGCTTTAAAGCAATATCTATATGAAAAACTCGCGTTTGTCGTATAGATGTAAAACACTCTTATTTCACTATCAAACTATGTAAAAATCCCTTTGTATACATCTAACACACATATATAAAGTAATAAACCAAACTATGATAAAAAAATAAAACAGATACGATAAACCATGTTTCTCATTTAACGTATCTGTTATGTTATTATTTACTATGTAATATAGTAATATAAAGTTTATTATAATATGTTTGGCCTGGTCTGCGCCAAATACCTGTTCACCCTTTTCTGAACCTGCAAATGCGATCAGAGAATCAATAGCTAAAACATCTGCTTCCAGTTCATTAAGATATTCCTGTGTTACTGTTGCCTCTTCCGGTGTGTTCTGTTTTTGATCCCATACAATCTGATATTGCATGATCCAGTTCAGGAATTGTCTTTTTAACAGAAATCAGACATTCATCCTTCAGGAAACAATGTCTGGAATATGCGGTGGTACAGATTTCATTTTTAGTCCGGTTAAAGAATTCATAGTTAAATTCCAGAGAAATACCATTATATTTTTTTATACTTACACGGATTTCAATCTCATCATCAAATGAAACCTGTTTTTTATAAGAAACAGAAATTTCTACTACAGGAGATATCACTCCCAGTTCTTCTACTTTTTTATAACTGAACCCCATCTGATCCATATATCCAATCCGGGCTTCTTCCATCCATTTTACATAATTGGAATGATGAATGATACCCATCTGATCTGTTTCATGATATTGAGCTTTACGTAAATATATGTACATATTATGTAACCTTCTTTCGCTGGTTTTACAGGAACACTCAGGATGGTTGTTTCACATAGTTTAAAGGATTCTGATTCACACCGTTTACCTTAACACCGAAATGCAGATGAGCACCTGTACTGTTTCCTGTATTTCCCACATAACCAATAATCTGTCCTTTTCTTACGGTAGCTCCTACTTTCAGTGTTGGATAGAATTTGGACTGATGCATATATTCGGTGATCAGTCCTCTCCCATGGTTGATCATGGTATAATACCCTGCTCCGCCGCTTGCAGAAGGCTTTTGCAAAGCTACAACTGTGCCGCCGGCAGCTGCATAGATGGGCGTTCCTATAGGAGCCGGGATATCAATTCCTTTATGGCTTGTGGAACCAATACCACCAGGTGACTGTCTCTTTCCGAAATAACTGCTGATATACTTATAGCCTTTTAATGGCCACCGGAAAGAAACCTTTTGATAATCTGGAATCAGTGCTCCGTCATCTCCTACGTAATTATTCTTATCAATCCATTGCCTGACTGCCATTGCTCCGGTAGACGGACTGAAATAATACTGTTTGCCACGAATAGTCACCCACCCTGTCTCGCGGGCACCGGTAGACGGATTCAGATAATATTTTTTATTGTTCAGCTTCAGCCATCCTGTAGCCAGTACACCATTTGGTTGTGCATAATACCTGGATCCATTTTTGGAAAACCATTTGCCGGTACAGAGTTTCCCATCAGACAGAAAATAATAGCGATGGCCGGATAAAGTCAGGAAACAGCTGTCATAACGGATTCCATTCGTGGATTTAAAATAATATCGTTCTCCATCTATCTCCTGCCAGCCAGTCAGCAATTTACAATCAGATTTCCTGAAATATCTGTAATAGGCATCCGGTTTATAGAATCCCTTTACCAGTTTTCCATTAGCTGCAGCGTAATAATAGGAACCATCTGTTTCTTTATACCATCCATTTTTTACCAGTCGTCCGTTATTACGGTTAAAAGAATACCAGACGCCTTTGACTTTATAGCGACCTTTGGCCATCTTTCCATCAGCTTTCAGATAATAGGTAGATCTTCCATTCTTCTGAAAGCAGTTTTTCAGCATTTTACCCTTATTTGAAAAACAATAATAGGTTTTTCCTACTTTATGAAAACCGGAACGTATTACACCGTCTTTCCAGAAATAGTATTTATTTCCTGCCGGAGTGGTAATCCATCCGGTATACATATATCCGTTTTTTTCATCAAAGAAATAAGTCTTGCCGTTTACCGTCTGCCAGGTAGTCAGCATTCGTCCCTTTGCGTTAAAACAGTATTTTTGCCCATTGATCGTAAGGATACCGGCTTTGGCTGCACCGGTTTTTCCAAAATAGTATTTACGGCCGGAAGAAGGCTGATACCATCCTTTTACCAGCTTTCCTTTTTTGTCATAAAAATACCAGTAATTTCCTTTTTTAACAAAACCTGTTGTTTTTGCCGCCGCCTGAACTGTAACTGCAGAAGATTGTATGAACCCCCCGGAACATACAACTGCGATAAAAAGACAGATCACAGCAAGCAGATACCTTCTCTTTTTCATGGAGGATGTCTCTCCTTTTCAGACAACACAATTCAATTAGAAACTTTACATAATCGATTCATCCAGAATAATGGTAAAAGGTCCATCATTTTCTAAAGAAACCTTCATATCTGCACCGAAAATCCCCTCTTCCACTACCGGGATCTGTTTCCGGGCTTCCTGGATCATATACTGATAAAGTTCATTGGCCATATCCGGCGCTCCTGCATTTGTGAAACCAGGGCGGTTTCCACGTTTACAGTCTGCATAAAGCGTAAACTGGGAAATCATCAGAAGTTCTCCTTTTACATCTGCCAGTGACAGGTTTGTTTTCCCGTTTTCATCCTCAAAAATACGAAGCCCCAGGAGCTTTTTCAGATATTTATCAGCAATCTGCCTGGTATCTTCGTGCCCTACACCGATAAAGACCAGCAACCCTTTTCCGATTTTACCGCAGATATTGCCATCTACAGCAACCTGTGCGTGATTTACACGCTGGATCAGTAATCTCATTTTTTCTTCTCCTGTTTTGTTTTTATTTGGTGATACCTGTCTTTTAAAATGCGCCATGCCTGTTTTATATATTCCCAGACAATCTGAAGAAACTTGAGCAGATATTTCCAGATAAGCAGAACCAGATGGGAAAATGGATTCCATATTTTCATAAAGAAATTGTTTCTGTTTTCTGCGAGCTTTTCAGGAGATATTTTTCGTGGTTCTTCTTTACGAAGGGGAACTACTTCTCCTGTCCGATCATCCAGACAGTCAATATTTACATAGGTTTCCTCCTGTACAGGCATTTTACGTTTGCTTAAAGAATGATCGATCAGACGCCATCCCATTGCATAAAGTACTGCGAAAACCGGAACACCGGCGATCATTCCCGGAACACCGAAAAGGCCGCCGCCAATAAGGATCGCAACAATGACCATAAAACTGGAAAGTCCTGTAGTTTCGCCCAGAATCTTCGGCCCCAGGATATTCCCATCAAACTGCTGAAGAAGCAGGATAAAGATGGCAAAATACAGCCCCTTTAAAGGATCTACCACCAAAATCAGGAAGATACATGGAATAGCTCCGATGTACGGTCCAAAAAATGGAATGATATTTGTAACACCTATGATCACACTGACCAGGATAGGGAATGGCATATGGAGAAGCAACATTCCAATATAACACAGAACTCCGATAATGGCTGAATCAAGAAGCTTGCCGTATATAAATCCTCCGAATGTTTTATGTGTAAAACGCATGGCATGGATCAGCAGATTCGCCCATTTGTGAGGCAGCACTGCGTATACGAACATTTTGCTTTTGGCAACAAACTTCTCTTTGTCTGCAAGCACATACAAGGCAACGATCGCTCCGATCAGAAAATTCTTCATAAATGTCAGAATATCAAAAATACCTGCTGAAATGTTTTTAAGCATATCCTGCATCTGCGGCAGAATATTGGTAGTCAGGTAATCCTGTGCCTTTGCAGAATACTGATTGATCATATCAATGGTTTCTGAATTCAGGTTCCATCCATGTTCAACAAAAGAATTAAGCCATTTTTCAATAACCTTTACATAGTATGGAAAGCTGTAGATAATACTCATAACACTTCGGATCAGCTGAGGAAGTACCATCATGAGCAAAGCATAAATGAGCACCCAGAATAAAAACATGGAAAGAATAACACATGCCCAGCGGATCGCGCGTTTTCCTTTTTTCTGCAGATGAACCTCATGTTTTTTTAGCTGTGGGTAGATTAGTTTCTGCTCAAATAGATTGATCAACGGACTGAGAAGATAGGCCAGAATCACACCATAAATAATAGGGGCCATAATCCCCAGAAAAGTTTTAATCCCGATGATCAGAGTCTTCATGTGAAAAATGCCGTAATAAAACAGCATACTGGCGGCAATTACCAAAAAAGCGGTTACACCCCAGTGCAAATAGCGATTGTCCCAACGAAACTTCATAATATCCTCCTTTTTAAGATGGTACGATTATAACATTTTTTTTAATAGATGTCTCTGGATTTAATAAAATTTTAATAAAATAACATAGGAAACAAATAAAGACTCCTGCCCAAATCAGCAGAAGCCTTTATTTGATGATATTTATTTTTTCATGGAGTCAAATATTTCAATTGCCTGGATGATAGCTTTAGCTGCGCCTTCAATTCCAAGTTTACTACTGTCTACACAGAGGTTGTAACTGGCAGCAGCGCCCCATTTCTTATTTGTATAGTAATTGTAATAACTGGAACGGCTTTTATCTGTTTTATTGATCATGTCTTTGGCTTCTTTTGGTGTTTTATTATGCTTCTGAGCCAGACGGCTGATCCGCCAGTCTGTGTCTGCATGAACAAATACACTGAAGCAGTCTTTGTATTCTGCCAAAGCATAATCTGCACATCTTCCAACCATAACACAGGGGCCTTCAGAAGCCAGTTTCTTGATCGCATCAAACTGCGCAAGAAAAACCTTATGATTCATAGGCATATCTGTAAAGCCAGCTGAAGAATAACCGAAAGAATAGGTGTCCATTACCAGAGAATATAAAAAGCTGTTGGTAGGCCTCTCATCATGATTTTCAAAAAGTTCCTTGCAGATGCCGCTTTCATTGGCTGCATGCTCCAGAAGTTCTTTATCATAGCATTTAACGCCGAAGTATTTTGCAACTTCCTGCCCTATCTGCCTGCCTCCACTTCCGTATTCACGTCCTATTGTAATAATTGAACTTGTACTGTTCATAAGCTACACTCCCTTCCGTCACGACTTTTGTATCATTATTATACAACATTTGAGGAGAAATGCAAATTATTTTCGCAATTTTTCTAATAATTTAATAAAATATTCGGGCAAAGGTGCAGTGAATTCCATATATTCTCCTGTGGAAGGATGCACAAATCCAAGTATCATAGCGTGAAGGGTCTGTCCCTGAAGATGATACGGATTTTTACCGGAACCATAGACTTCATCTCCAAGGAGCGGATGCCCGATACTGGTCATATGTACACGAATCTGATGTGTACGTCCTGTTTCCAGACGGCACTCAACATAGGTGGCATTCCTGAATCGTTCCAGAACCTTGTAATGAGTAACTGCGTTTTTGCCATTTTTGTAATTGATAGCCATTTTTTTGCGGTCAACAGGATGACGGCCAATGGGACCTTCTATTGTTCCCTCGTCTTCTTTCAGAACCCCCGATACAACGGCACGATATCTTCGCCTGATAGAATGCTCCTTTAATTGTTCAGCCAGATCCCGGTGTGCATTATCATTTTTACATACAAGGAGTGCACCTGTGGTGTCTTTATCAATCCTGTGCACGATTCCGGGGCGGAGTACACCATTAATACCGGAAAGGTTATCTTTGCAGTGAAACATAATAGCATTTACCAGTGTGCCTGAAGTATGTCCTGCGCTGGGATGTACAACCATTCCTTTGGGTTTATTTATGATCAGTACGTCCTCATCCTCATAGAGAATATCCAGAGGAATATCTTCGGGCAGAATATCCGGCTCTTCCATGTCCGGTACTTCTACAGAAATCTCATCCTGTATTTGAACCTTATAATTGGCCTTCACCGGGGCATTATTTACTTTTATTTTCTGTTCTTTCAGAAGTTTCTGAATGTAAGAGCGTGATAATTCTTCATTTTTTTCAGAAAGATAGCGGTCAATCCGAATACCGGACTGACCGTCAGAAACATGATAGTTAAGAATTTCCATAATATTAATCCTTTTTTAATCGCAAAAAGTGATAGTCTTCGTCGTTTTTGTATTTAAAGCACACCAGAATGACCAGCAGAATCCCACTACATACAACATAGATATCAGCCATATTAAAGACAGGGAAATCAATCAACGAAAAATAGATAAAATCCACCACATATTTACGAAATACCCTGTCAATAAAGTTGCCTAAAGCGCCGGATACCATGATTAAAGAAGTTATTGTCAATGGAAGGTAATAACCTGTTCTCGGAATCCGTGCATATACATAAAAAAATACACAGAAAAACAGAACACACAAAATTACAAAAACAGGAATCTTCCCCTCAAATAAACCGAAAGCCATTCCGCGGTTTTCAAGATAATGCAACTGAAGAACCCCGGGGATCAAAATGATATCCGGCGTGTTTTTCAACCTGGTAAGAACAAAATACTTGCTTCCCTGATCCAGAAATGTCAGTATAAAAATAATGGTGCATCCCTTAAGCCAGTGTACCCAGACCGGTTTCACTGAATTTACTGTCATATAAGAATCTCCCTGATGGCCTGAAGTAATTCCTGGTCAGTAACTGTTTTGTCAATGAAACTTTTGCCAATGCCATCCATAAGAATAAATTTAATGTGTCCTGCTTCCATTTTCTTGTCTTTCTTTGTGGCTGCAAGAACATCTCCCGCATTAAGTGAATCAACAGAAAGAGGAAGATCAAAAGCCTGACAGCCTCTGCGGATTTCTTCATATTCCTGTTCAGTTAATAACCCACGTTTCATGGAGAGAAAGGCAGCCGCGATCAGACCAACACCGACACACTGACCATGAAGGAGCTGAAAATCTTTCAATTTCTCTACTGCATGACCAACAGTATGCCCTAAATTAAGAAGAGCACGTTCTCCCTGTTCTTTAGGATCTCTCTCCACAACACCAGCTTTAATTTCACAACATCTGCGGATCATACGGGACAATACATCTATATCCATCTGTTCGATAGCGGATTGGCTGGAACATACAAATCTGAAAAAATCTCCGTCGCAGATCAGTCCTGTTTTCAGAATTTCGCCCATACCGCAGGCAAATTCTTTCGCAGGAAGACTTCTCAGAGAAACCATGTTCATATATACAAGACGTGGCTGATGGAAAGCACCTACCATATTTTTGTACTGCTGAAAATCTACACCTGTTTTTCCGCCGACACTGCTGTCTACCTGAGCCAGAAGTGTGGTAGGAACCTGTATGAAATCAATTCCCCGGAGATAGGTAGCTGCTCCGAAACCAGTAAGATCTCCTACTACCCCGCCGCCTAATGCAACCAGAAGCCCCTTTCGATCCATCTCATGTTCGATCAGGGTTTTATAAAGCTGCTGTACTGTATCAAGATTCTTATTTGGTTCACCTGCTTCAAATACAAATGAAAAGACACAGGAGGAAACTTTCTTCAGTTCAGTCTCGGCTGCTGTGTAATATAAAGGTTCTACATGACTGTCTGTAACAATGCAGACTTTTCGATCCTGAAGTCCCTCAGCTGCAACAGCCTGAGAAAGAAAGCTGAAATCTTTTTCAAAATAAATAGGATAATGAAAGTCGCCTTCTCGTTTTACAAGTAATTTCTGTTCTGCCATTCTGCTAATCCTCCTGTCTGATAAATCAATGTATCATTATATATATCGTAGAATCCGAACACTGCAGCGTCCTTTTTTCGTCTGATGTGAAACACCGTCAAAAATAAAACGTCCTTTGCCACGCACAGAAATAATATCACCATCTTTAGGTTCATAGCCATTAGATGTGATCAGCTTTCCGTTCACAAAAACATGCCCTCCTTCAATGAAAGGCACCATACTGCTCCGGGATGATTTAAATGCCAGAGCGATCAATGCATCTAAACGTACAGAAGCACAAGTTCCGCTGACTGCTTCAAGTTCAGGACGTGGAAATTCATCCGGATTCTCTATTTTTGAAATCAGAATATTGGTATGACGGACACGGCACATATTTTTCAGGAAAAAGTCCGTCATTTTATTGCTGCTGAAAAACCATGCAGCATTTTTCTGCACAAGAATATCTCCCAGCACATTTCTGTCCACGCCCAGATTCAGCAGTGCTCCCAGATAATCTCTATGAGTGAGATCTTCTGAAAATTTAATAGCTTTTGGCTCTATTTTCAGGCAGTCGATGGGGTATTCCCACGTAAAAGCAAGAGCATCAGGATGAAATGCCACCATCTGACGCTCCGCATTATCATAGCCGCCACTGCTTTCCATAACAATACCGGGAAGCTGTGATTTCAGGCTATTCACCATATTCTGTTCATTAAGATTCAGAAAATCAGAAAAAGTAACAATATCTCTCTGATAGGAAAGATTTGCCAGTTCCCGGATTCTCTTAAGAAAAAATTCGTCTTTTTCCATTATGAGATCAGTATCCTGCTCTTACAGATGGCGCAGAACCTCCAAGAATATTCTGAAGGTCACCGGTGATATCCACATTATATGGTCCGAGAACAAAAATGTAACTGGATACTTTCTGAAGGCTTCCTCCCAGAGAATAACATGCACCGGAAGTGAAATCAATGATTCTCTGTGCCAGTTCTACATCAATTCCTTCCAGATTTAAAATAACAGTGGAGTTATCTACCAGGGTATCTGCAATTTCCCGTGTATCTTCCATAGAAGAAGGTTTGATCACACATACTTCCATATTAGCTCCCTGAGGTGTTTTACGGCTGTTTCTCATCGGGGTGATCTTATTAGAGGATGCGACCGGGCGTGACAGTCGTTCTGAACGCTCCTGACGAACAGGTGCCTTGGCAGCGGAAGATTGCTGTTTGGGAGCAGTATTTACAGATTTTTCCTCGATTTCATCAGAAACTGCAATATCCTCAGAATCTTTTTTCTTGGCAAATTTATCAAAGAATTTCTTCTTTGGTTTGTCATCAAAATCATCATCCAGGAAATCATCCCCGTCGTCTTCTTCATCTAACAGATCTTCATCTAAAAATCCGTCATCATCATAATCATCATTTAATTTGATGGCATCTAAAAATTTATCTAAAACGCCCATTTTAATCTCCAATCTTTTCTAATCTTCTTTTATTGAGTAATTCCTCTCACCAAAGATACCTGTTCCTACACGTACCATGGTAGAACCTTCCTCACATGCGACCTGATAATCGTTTGTCATTCCCATGCTCAGGACGCTCATAGTAATATTATTAATGTTTTTGGCTGCAATGTCAACACTTAATTTCTTTAATTTATGAAAAACACTTCTGTTTTCTTCTGGATCAGCAACAAAAGGAGCGATTGTCATAAGCCCCATTACTTTAATATGGGAATAAGAAGCAATCTCCTCTATAAGTGGAAGAACTTCTTCTGTTTTCAGACCAAATTTACTCTCCTCTTCTGCTACATTTACCTCGATCAGAATGGGCATACATACGTTTTTCTTTGCTGCTTCATGCTCAATTGTTTCGGCAAGGCGCAAAGAATCTACAGAATGGATCATAGAAACCTTATCAATAATATATTTGACTTTGTTTCGCTGAAGATGTCCGATCATGTGCCACTCTATGTCAGAGGGGAGCTGATCATACTTATCCATGATCTCCTGCACTTTATTCTCACCAAAAACACGTGCACCTGCATCGTACGCTTCCTGAAGCATTTCAACAGGTTTGGTTTTGCTCACAGAAATCAGCGTTACCTCTTTGGGGGATCGTCCTGCATTTTTGCACGCTTTATTAATATTTTCCTGTACGGCTGCTAATTTTTCAGCTATCATTTGGAAAGCCTCCTTAATTTATATTTAGTCTATCAATATAAAATATCCTGTTCTTTTACCTGATCAGCATTTCTTACAATATGATCATATCTGGAAAGGCCATAGGATGTATTCTTGGCTACAATGGCATATTCTTCATTCTGATCCAAAACTTCGATACACCGGAAAACTGCATATCCTTTATTAATACAATAAACTCCCTGCAGGGTGTCTGTTTCTCCGATAACATATTTCTCACCAGTATCAGGATTAACGATGGCATCACCTTCTTTAAAAGAACTTTTATCAACATAATCATTGCTGACCGGATCTTCGGAAGAGCCGGAAGAAGATTTCTCTTCAATACTGGCATATATGCTAGCACTTTTGAAGGTCGTAGCAGCTTTGCCTGACTTTGTTTTGGTAGCAAGCATAAAGCCGGTAGCACCACTCTGGGGATCTGTTGTTGCATACGAATCCGGAATTACATAAAAATCCTTTGTGACAATAGATGACAGTGGAATTTTCAGGCCAGTGGATGTATTTGTCACAAGTTCTATATCCAGGAAACGGTCAGAAGCATAGCGGATCAGCCCTTTATTGAAATCAATCTGGCCGTATCTTTCTCCATCAATCGTTATAATAGAAAAATCTCCAGTCTGTGTCATATCATCTTTCTGAAATTTTACACGAATGGTGGAGCGGTCTTTTAATTTTTCTGCCTGTTTCTCGCTTAGAGGGATCAGAAGACTCCAGCGTTCATCTGTGATTATGGTATATACATCATCTCCGGCTTTAACTGAATCAGAAGTTTTCAGATCTGTTTCATGATAGGAATTCTGATCAAAATCTTCTGCTGTTACTGTATCAATTGTTTTTCCCTCATAATTATCTGTTGAATATAAAATAATCCCATCAGATTCGGCACGGCTGATATTTTCATTTCCATAGCTGACTGAAGCAGCTGTGGCAGGGGTATTTTCAGAACTGCTTTCATCTTCGGTATTTTCGTCAGAAGTCAGCGGCGCTGTTGTGCCGGTGGCAGATTCAGAATAGTGAAGAATATTTCCTTTCAGTTCATATTTAAAGCTGTATGTATTGTTAAATTTACTTGAATTAAAACTTTTCGAAAAACTCATCATATCATTTCTGATACGGGAAAGTTCTTCCGGTGTAAGACTGACAGAGGAAGAACCGGACTTCGTACTGCTCAGACCATAAACAGCGCCTGATGCATTGATCTTGCTTCCTTCTCTTGCATAATAGGTAATGTAACCGGAAGAAGCAGCTTTACACACTGACTCTTCACGTATTGCCAGTCCTGTATATGTTTCATTCCTTGACAAAGGACCGGAAGTTACCTGGTAGGACTCAATATGAGGAGTAGTAAGATACAATATAGCACTAAATGCCATATAGATAAATAAAACGCCAAACATGACAGTTCCGATATTCAGTCCGAAAATCTTTCGAAGCCTGGCCAGTATACCCGGCATCTGTCTGCTTTTTTTATGATTAGCGGGCAAATGAAATGCCTCCTTTTGATTAGTGAAAGAATTCGATTACAGACAGGTACTGAAACAAAAAGCCCAATATCTGTCCGATATCCCAAATATTGTAACATTTTATAGCTCTAAAAACAAGCGAAACATAAATTCTTCACATATACCTTCACATATAAGGATTCTTCATATATAAGAAAAGCGGAGTATTTTTCTGTAATATATCATATAAGAAAAAGGATAAACGAGAACGTATTTTCCGAATATCTGTTTGCGTTTCTGATATAAATATGATATGATAGAACTATTAAATTAGGAGGTACAACCTATGGCATATGGAAGAATTACGCAGAAACAGCAGGAAATCCTTGACTATATTAAGAATGAGATCCTGAACAGAGGCTTTCCTCCGGCAGTTCGTGAAATTTGTGAAGCAGTAAATCTGAAATCCACATCTTCTGTGCATGCGCATCTAGAAGCACTGGAGAAGAACGGATATATCCGGAGAGATGCGACGAAACCCAGAGCGATTGAAATTATTGATGATAATTTTAATTTGGTCCGTCGAGAAGTAGTAAATGTTCCCATTGTTGGAACTGTAGCAGCCGGACAGCCTGTTCTTGCAGTAGAGAATATCGAAGGTTATTTCCCTATTCCGGCAGAATTTATGCCTAATGAGCAGAGTTTTATGCTTAAAGTAAAAGGGGAAAGTATGGTAAATGCAGGAATTTTCGATGGAGATCAGGTACTTGTAAAGCAGCAGTCTACTGCTTCTGACGGAGACATAGTAGTAGCATTGGTCGATGAGGGGGCTACTGTTAAGACTTTTTACAAAGAAAAAGGATACTATCGTCTTCAGCCGGAAAATGACAGTATGGATCCTATTATTATTCGTGGTGATCTTCAGATACTTGGAAAAGTATTTGGCGTATTCCGTCTGTATCAGTAAATACAGACAACGAGATGATTGGGGCAAACGTAGAAAGGGAGCAGTGACTGCTCCCTTTTGTTATCAATTATTTCTCGAGAAATTCATTAATATCAAGAACTTTTCCATCTCTCCAGATTCTTTCCAGATCATAGAAAAGACGGTTTTCTTCATCAAATACATGAACGATCATATCGCCGTAGTCCATCAGAACCCAGCTTGAATTTCTGGTTCCCTCGATCTGTTTGGCTTCGTATCCTGCTCTTCCCAGTGTTTCGTCTACATTATCAACCATAGCCTGTACCTGGTTCTGGTTGGATGCACTTGCGATTACGAAATAATCAGCGATCACAGATACTTCATGGATATCGATCACTTTAATGTCTTTACCTTTTTTGTCATCAAGGGCGCGGCAGGCAAGTTTTGCCATTTCAAGTTCTTTACTCATGAAAATAGTCCTTTCTTTCTATAATAAATAGGTCATTTTGTTTCACTATGATATATTTGTACAGCAGTCTGATATGAAACTGCCTAAGACTGTCTTTTTATATGTAAGTCTTTGTAATATAAAAAGGCATCTTTTGTAGCATTATCAATATCTTTCGGATTTTCCTCAAGATAAGCCAATGTATCTGCCAAAATCTTATACATACATTCATCCAGATCCTCAAAAGCCAGCTTGCGGACAACTGCAAGGTTAGGGGCTTTATCGCGTTTTGGCTCAATATAGTCAGCAATATAGACGATTTTTTCCAGTAATGTCATCTCAGGCTTTCCGGTGGTATGCCAGGTGATGGCAGAAAGAATCTCTTCATCAGTGACATCATATTTAGCTCTGGCTACATAAGCACCGAGCTTGGCGTGAAGTAAAAATGGATGTGTCTGTTCAAATTCAGATACAGGAATGTTATGCTGGCTGCACATTTTCAGTTTCTTTTTATTCGGAATACATTTTGCGCAGTCGTGAAGCAGCCCGGCTGTCTGAGCTACGATCAGATCGCAGTCATGTACCATGGCAAGTGCTGCGCAGGTGTACATAACTCCCAGTGTATGAGCATAACGATCCTCATCCAGATACTTGGCTAATTTTTTCTGCATTTTTATAAAATCATACTCTGCCATTGGGAAAAATCATCCTTTCTTTTCAGTCAGACTGTAAATCTGGTTTTCTTCAATATATGTGATCACCGGATCTGGAATATAGTAACGAACACTTTTGTCTTCACTGATCCAGTTTCTGAGCATTTTGCTGGATACATCAATGTTTGTGGTATTCAGAGTCAGAAATGTACCGTCATATTTGAGTGAAAGACGATTCATTTCTGTTTCAAGTTCTGCAATTGTGGAATGGTTTCTTACAGCAGTTACCAGAATACAGTTTCTGCAGATACGTCCCGGTTCTCTCCAGGTATCGAAATCATACAGGGAATCTGCACCGATTATGAAATAATAATCCGTATCAGGATTCTCTGTTTTTAGTGTTTCCAGTGTATGATATGTGTAAGTGTAACCATTTTCGTGCATTTCAGCCAGCGACAACTCGAAATGAGGATTATCAGAGATAGCTCTGCGAACCATCTCTACTCTCTGTTCATCTGTGGCGCGTCCCTGACGGTTCTTTTTATGAGGTGGGTTGCCGGAGGGCATAAACAGTACCTTATCCAGTTGAAACTGTTCGTATGCTTTTTCTCCAAGAATCAGATGGCCCATATGAATGGGATCAAATGTACCGCCCATGATACCAATTCTTTTTCTGATGTCAGCCATAAAAACTCCGTACTTGTTTGTTTAATTTAATTATTTTCTTGGTAATTCGATCTTCTTTTTCTCGTTTTTGCCTTCGCGGTACAAAACAATCTTCTTGCCGATAACCTGAACGATCTGGGAATGGGTACGCTCTGCCAGAACTTCAGCCATCTGACGCGGATCTTCCAGACAGTTCTGGAGCACACTGATCTTAATTAATTCTCTGGCTGCAAGTGCCTCATCTACAGCGGCTGTGTTCTCAGGAGTAAGTCCGCCCTTTCCAAGCTGCAGGATCGGGTCCATTGTCATTGCAAGGCCTTTTAAATAAGCTCTCTGTTTACTTGTCATTTCTTTTTCCTCTATTATTCTCTACTATGTAAAGCGGGCAGGAGCGTCCGCTTTACGATTTGTATGATTCATACCTTGTTGTTTAATTTAATTTTCACTATTTATAATAATCGAAGTCAAATCCGTACATACGTACAGTATCACCTTCCTGAATGCCGGCTTTCTCAAGTTCTGCCAGGATACCGCCCTCTTTGAGGAATTTCTGGAAGAATGCAAAACCTTTCTCAGAATCAAGGTTTGTATAACCAAGCATTTTTTCAATCTTCGGTCCTTCGACTACAAAAATTGTAGGATCTTCAGGGAGCTGCTCTACTGTATATGGAAGATTTTCTCCAATCAGCATATCTTCAGGGAAGAATTCCTGTTCAAATACTACAGGTTCCTGTGGGCAGTTGTTAAGAAGTTCTTTTACATGGAATAAAAGTTCTCTTACACCCTGACCGCTGACTGCGGAAATCGGATATACCTGAATTCCTTTTGGCTCAAATTCTGCTTTAAGTTTGTCTACCGGATTCTCTTCACCGTCTTCTGTATAGATACAGTCAATCTTGTTTGCTGCGATTACCTGTGGTCTTGCGGCAATTTCCGGATTATAGGCTTCCAGTTCTTTATTGATCTTATAAATATCATCGATTGGGTCACGTCCCTCAGTAGATGCTGCATCTACGATATGGATGATGACTCTGGTACGTTCGATGTGGCGGAGGAACTCATGTCCAAGTCCTACACCCTCTGATGCACCTTCAATCAGTCCGGGAATATCAGCGATTACGAAACCACCATTCTCAGTATCTACAACACCGAGATTCGGACTCAGGGTTGTGAAGTGATAATTGGCAATCTTTGGCTGCGCGTTGGTAACACGGGAAAGGAATGTAGATTTTCCAACATTCGGGAACCCAACCAGACCGACATCCGCGATCACTTTCAGTTCAAGAAGAACTTCCAGTTCCTGCGCAGGCTGTCCCGGCTGTGCGTATTTCGGAACCTGCATGGTAGCAGTTGCATAATGCTGGTTTCCTTTGCCACCTCGTCCGCCTTTTAATACGATCTGGCGTTTGTTTTCGCCGGACATATCAGCGATTACTTTGCCGGATTCTGCATCCATGATGACTGTTCCTTCCGGAACTTTTAATACAACATCTTTTCCATCGGCACCGTGGCAGCGTTTCTTGCCGCCTTCCTGTCCATCTTCTGCTTTATATTTTCTTCTGTGTCGGTAGTCGCCAAGGGTGTTCTGGCCTTCATCTACCTCAAATATCACGTCTCCTCCCCGGCCGCCGTCGCCACCGTCAGGTCCGCCATTCGGAACATATAATTCTCTGCGGAAACTTACATGGCCGTCGCCGCCTTTACCGGAGCGGATATAGATTTTCGCTCTGTCTGCAAACATATGACACACCTCTGTCCTTTACTTATGATTATTTATTTCTTAGTTTCTTCTATTATAATACTGTTTTAATCTAAAAGAAAGGCTCCAAACCCTGTCAGATTTGAAGCCTTCCGCTTAACCAGATTATTCTGCTTCTACTGGAACGATAGAAACCTGTTTCTTATCGCGTCCTTTTCTGGTAAATCTTACGACACCATCTTTCAGTGCAAATAAAGTATAATCTTTACCGCAACCTACGTTCTCACCAGCATGGATCTTAGTTCCGCGCTGTCTGTAAAGAATATTTCCAGCTTTAACAAACTGTCCGT
>SKEP01000186.1_pt1 | contig 42311 bp, 39 predicted proteins | sample 4826901 | NCBI WGS metagenome assembly SKEP01 (sample SAMN11008806, study PRJNA524170) | human gut metagenome | biome: Human fecal sample; material: Feces; isolation source: fecal sample from pouch patient p4, p43, p49, p54, p55 | host: Homo sapiens | place: Israel: Tel-Aviv | collected 2014-03-20
GGTGCGAAGCTGCAAAGGGATTGAAATGCTGGTCAATCTGATTAACATCAGTTACTGTGCCATGAAGATTCTGCCCTATCAGAACGAACATTTTTCTGAGTACCGTACAAAAAGCGTACAGGAGTTTCGTTTTGAATTAAGTCAGGGCATTCGCAGTCAGATATTTTTTGCCACTTTCGTGAAAAATATCGAAACACATATAAAATCAAATGCCATGACAAAGGCCTTAAAACAGCTGATTCATCAATAAGTCTATCATTTATAAAGTTGTAAACTGGTGTATATCAAAAATACTCTTTTTATTAATATTCCAACAGCCAATTCGCATATAAGTACTATCGTTAAACAAATCAATCCATTTTTTCCAGTCTGCCGTCGCATAAGAAAACATACAAAAAAACGCAAGTACTAATACAACGCATAGTGAAGTTCCCAGTCCAAAGCTATAACCTTCTTTTATTCCCACTAGTCCAGATGACATTTTTTCAAAGGAATCATCTTCTTCATCATAGATGGATTCCTCTGTAACTTCCGATTCGTCATTCTTATAAAAGAATCCGATTCCATCATCCCATAGAAAAAGATTGCACCCCCACATGAATGTGGTAACCAATGTCACTACAGCTTTCCCCAATATATCAAATACTGATGTCTCACAACCATTTGCCAATCCTATAAATGTACGACTCCACAATAGTAATAGCCAGCAAATAAACATAATCACTATACTCCATTTGCTTTTTAAAACCTTCTTTATCATCATCACTCATCTCCCTCTTTTTTACAAATCGCTTCTAACGGTCCTCCTGTGCTTTTTTCTTTGACATTTGCTCCTCATAAGCTGCTGTGATCTGCTTATACATATCATTCTCAAAAATGTTATACCTCTTTGTAAAAATTGGTTTCATTCCACGTCTAAAAATAATTTCTTCTCCAACCGGCATATATAAAATATCTTCTAAAGGACAATTCGCTCTCATAGAAATTCTTTTTCCTGTCGCTAAGTCCATGGAACCAAGAAACACGATTGTGTCCATATTATTCATGATAGTAGTTGCTTTATCATCCCCATATAAAGAGCTTAACTGTGATTCCGACTGGATTAAAATTGTTGCCGAAAGACCTTTTTCTCTAAATATTGACACATATTGTTCAAACATATTTACAGGGCATCCCGTAGCGAAATCATCACATAGCACATCAACCGATATCGGAAGTTTTCCATCTGGCTGTTCTTCTGCAAACTCAAACAGTTCCTTAAATGCTGCCCCATAAAATGAACTGATGAAACTATTCAAATAGGGATTCACCGGACTTGTTGTGATAAACAGAATAGTCTTTTCGGATGCAAGTTTTTCAAAATCTACCATCTGTTTCATCTGAAACATTTCTTTCAGTTCCGGAGTAAAAATAGAATCCATTGTTGTATTAAGTGCTGAAAAAATACAACTTGCCGTCCTAATTGGCAATTGTTTGAAGCTCTTCCAGCAACTCACCGCAAAGCAGGAAGCGTCTTTTTCTGCAAGATAATCGAATTTTTGATCGTAATTTGTAGAAATTACTCCGCTTCTTTCCTCAAACTTCATCTTATTATGAAAGTCCAGAACATCTGCAAATGTCGGATTATCTTTAGTCATCAATACATAACTGATCTCCGCAGCCAGAAGACTCGTAGCACCATCATCCCAGTAAGGATCCGCATTCGAGGTTGCCTTTTGCGAATTAGCCAGGACAATGCTTCTGGCAAGAAATGTAATATCATTATAAGAAGCAATATGGGTCAACGGATCATAACCGCAATTCCCCTCTGACGGATGAACGAAATCAACATCAAGAACCTGATATCCACGCTCCCTCATTACTTTAAAATATTTCTTCACGATCCTACGTTTTGTTACTGTAGCAATTAAAGATTTGGTAAATGTTTCCAGTATCCGTGGCTCTATAAGGCTAACTGTCTTACCACATCCTGAACTTCCGATGACTACAATATTATTATTTATCCCTGTTTCATTTGAATCCGAATTAAAAATGCAATTATCTCCATTCCCCAGAATCAGTCGATCAGTATTTTTCATACACACCCCTCCATTATTGCACTAAAATCTTTAATTCCATCTGCAAGCCCCATCTCAACAGCCTCTTTCGCTGTAAAATAGTGATCATACGATGTCAGCTTATCTATCTCTTTTTCTGTCTTCCCTGTATGAAATGCCAAAAGTTTATTCATCATAGATTTTGTTTCCAAAAGGCTATCAGAAATAGATTTTATAGAAGAGGCATTACCTCCTATTCTTTCTCCCAGCAATGGTTCATGAAGCATAAGTTTGCTATGTGGCAACATATATCTTTCTTTTCCAGCTGCAAATAATACAGCCCCCATGCTATATGCACATCCTATACAAAACATATGAATCGGAGCCCTTGACCCAATAATTGCATCGTATACAAGAAGACCATTATCGATTTCTCCTCCTGGAGAATTAATAAAAACGGAAATAGGCTTGATACCATCCTCCGAATTCAAGTATATGACCTCCTTGAAAAACTCTATAGCACTGTTCGCGTTAATTTCTCCCGTAATAAAAAGCTGACGTTGCTCACTCATAAGTTTTGATTCAATAGATATCTGCTGAATACCATTGCTGCTTCTAAGTAATGCCGGTGCACTCATTATGCCTCACCTCCTGTTCCAAATAAATTCATATTAATATGTGGCTCTTCCGATTTTTCTTCTATCTCTCCTGTTTTATTTTCTTTATCAGCTGAAACATCTAAATTTTCTTCCAAATGACTAAGTAATTCTCTTAACGAGCTATCGTTCAAATCATCTCCAAGTGCCGTCTCCAACGCCAACCGAAGTTCATCCTCTGTCATCTTCTCGCACTTTCTGAACGCATCTATCGCAGAAGCTCCTCCAAAAATAATATCCGTAAATCCCTGTGCATAACTCTTGTACATTGCCGCTATACAATACACACTATTTTTGACAACTTCAACAGAGGGCATATTATTATCGCAATCAATATAGCTTCTAAAGCGGATTTCTCCATCTTCGAAGTCAAACTCAAAACATCCATTTTTGATACCATAGTTTGTATGGCAAATAAATTCTGCCATGTGTACCATGCACTCAGAAGCATCAGGATCTGCTGCAACCGGTGAAATACCATATATAACGATCTCATCTTTATGTACATCTATTGCATAATTGATTTTCTGAATTTTACTCCTGATTCTAAGATCAAAACGGAATAATCCGGTCTCATCATCGAAAGAATAATTCCATTCATCCTCCTCTAAAAATTTTTTTACTACTTCTGCGATTTCATCAGAATATTGATATCTACGCATGTATTTTCTCCCTTCACATATATCGAACTACTTGAATTATCATTTTTTAATGTAACAATCCGCCTTATGCACTTCTTTCCATATCTCTAACACTATGTCTTGCCGGAAGGCTATACCAAGTACGTTGTCCGTCTTCGTCAAGTTCATATAAATTTTGTAAAGTTTGTTGGACATAAAACAGATCCTCGGTATATAATAAACTATCTTTCTCACTAATCAGTTCTCTGCTTCGAAGGTATTTGTCAATTTTAATGCAATGCTCATAACTTTCTCCACAGATTACAAGTTGTGGTACAGACTTGTATCCATAATAGTTGCTTTGACGATATCTTACATCATTTATCAGTTTATAATATCGGTTTATCTTATTTGCTAACTTACGCATTGCGTGTGGCGTCGATCGGACCACCTCATACAACAGGATTGATTCATCATCTAATTGAATATTTGTAGCAGTTCTGATGATACAGCCATCTGTAATCGGTAATTCCTGTACTGGTCTCATGGTCTCCATAATACCAAAACGGTCACACTCTGCCCCATTCATGAGATTAGCCAGAACAATCATATTTCCCACAAGAATCCGTTTGATATCTTCCACTGAATCAAATTGCTCCAGTTCCTGTTTTCTTTTATTGCTGAGATATCCGTTTCCTTTATGGAAAATCACACCTCTATTTAGAGCCATCTGATATCCTTTATAATCTAAGTCATAAACTTTCAGGCCACTCACCATCTCTGGCATTTTAAGTTCGTACTCACGAATCAATCTTAACTTCATCATTTTATTCAAACGATTACGAATCCCTTGTCTCTGAACTGCAAGTCCACGAAGACCAATAAACTGATAGATTTGCAGGGAACTTAAATATTTGCTACGTCCAATTTCTTCAATCACTGCAAAATCCACAGCGTCAAAAGACTGTTCTATTCTCTCAATCGGCATACCATTAAACGGAAGCATAGTCATAAAAACCTCTTCACCATCATGAACGGCATATACTGGTTTTTCTGGTATATGACCAGCTCTAAACCCGTATTCAAATACTCTGTTACTATAATTAGCTATATCATTAAATTTCTCAATCTTCTTCATATGCACTATACTCCTTTCATGCCGCAATATCATTACTAATCATTTTCATTACTTTCTCACGGAGGGTATTTCCTGACAAGTTGCAAACATAATAATCACAAAAGTACTCAATGCATTCTGCCTTACTGTCAGAAATAAAGGAATCTACCAAAAGCAGACGATTTGGTACAATATTATAGTTCACTCCCAATTCAGCAAAGCTTCCCCAATCCGAAAAGCACTTTCCACTCTTACATTCCACGATGTACCATATTCCATTAAATTGAAAAGCGATATCGAATTCATTTTTCAATTTTCCTTCTTTATCTGCGACACGAACATTATGAAAAATTTCATAATCCACATGATATTTTTCTCCCAGTTCTTGAAGCACATCCTTAATAGTTTGGTAAACAGCTAATTCTAGATACTGTCCAGTCAAAAACGACTGTGCTTTCGGCATAACAATTAACGAACCATTAAGTGATTGGAATTCTGAATAATAATGGATATTGTTAACAATTCCCGTCATATCTTGGAATAAAGCAATAATCTGTCTTCTCTCCATATCACTCTTTTCAGCTAATGATAAGCGAAAATTTTTCTGCCCACGAATATAAAGCTGCCTAAGTTCATGTAGTAAGTCTTTGATGATGCAATTGTTTTTCATTAGCCTTATAGCCAGCTGACCAACAGCTTCAGGTATTTTTTCATCATCTCCGACAGATTCTATCACGATATTCTGCAGACCATTGAACAGCTTATGCAGGTCTTTACTATGTACATCAACTACAGATAACGGATTTTCTACTACCGATATCAATGGTCTGATATCCGGAGCTACATTACCATTCACTGCACAAAGTGCTTTTGCTTTTAACATAAATTCTCTCTCCTCTCCGATGAAATCATTGTTTTTTTTTACGAGTATAGTGTCTCATAATATTTCTGTTTCATCATCGTAGAGCATATTGTTTAATAGAAACTAATTTGAAACTGATTTTTGAAACATTTCTTATTTACCAGCTCTCTGTTGACAATTATTAGAATTTGTCTACAGAGAGCCAGTGCTGACTCTATTTTTTATTTACTTAAAATTTCTTTTGCAGTATCACTGGAAGCGTCAAGCAACACAACTGATCTATTATTGGCAGCAACACTGCCTTCATAACCTACACCATACACATGCCAAGGGTTATTAGACCCCAGTCCTACAGCTACAATACGCGATTCATCCACTCCAAGATGAATTAATGTCTCTCGAACCGCATCAGCCCTATTTTTCGAAAGTGTCATAGTGTAATCACTATCCTCATCCCCTGCAGTAGTACCAGCAAGCATAATCGAAATTTGTGTATTCTCGACAAGATAAGCAGCAATTGGTTGAATTGTTGACACCGCCTCATTTTCATCCAGATAAATGGCCTTATCTGGCACAAAGGATACCTGCTCTTCAGTAAGCATAACTGGCTCTTCTAACAGATTCTCATCCTTATCAATCATCTTTTCATCGAATACAACCGGACTCTCTGTCGGAAGCTCAATAGGATCAACCTCTGGATAAGTCGTTCCTGTAGCAACAGGATTTGCCATAATATCATTATAAACAAACGTTCCACCACCGCGTTCTACGATACCAGCCCAGATTTCCTGCAGGCGTTTTTTCTGAGTTTCAGAAAGTTTCTGCTGTGGAGATGCCACATCTCCCATTTGCTGTGATACTACAGTAATACTGGCAAAATCAGGAATTTCATTCTTTTCTTCTAGAAGATCGAGTACCGCATCCGGTTCCGCAGACAACAGATTGTTTTGAAAATTAAGCGTACCTTGGGTGCTGAGTGCTGTACCAATAAGAATGATTGTCTTTGAGTCATATCCTTTCAGAGATGACAAAGAACGTACTGCCATTCTCAATCCTTCCAGATAATCAACTTGCGGATCATTGGCAATCTGATTTTCCATATAAGTAATTAAGTTTGTTGTTTTTGTTCTGGCGTCAGTCTTTAATTTTTCTTTTGAAGCTTTCTTATACTGTGCATCAATATCGTAACTGTCTGCTGCAACAAGCTCAGGATTACCGTCCACCACCATCACAGAAATATAACCATAATTTAGGACAGTATCATAAATCGTATCCTGCACAAGTGGAGAGTTGAAGTTAAGCCCCTGTGAGTTTGCGGTCGGAGCTATTACATAGCAAACTGCCGCCCGTCCTAAAGACTCTTTTGATGATGTTTTCCCGCCACAGCCAGTAAGACTGGTTGCTACAATAATTAAACACATAATTGTTAATAATGCTGTTATTTTCTTCTTCATTGTATATATCCTCCTTAGGCGTTAGTTTGGTTCGCCCGAATCATCGTTATACACTTTGCTTCTTTTGATTCTGACTCACCCCTCACCGATTCTTCATGAGTTTTATGGCTTAACACTCCAAGTTCCTTATCCAATCTTGCAAGAATGTTTTCACATGCAGCCTCAGAAAGCACATTATTGGAAGTTGGATTTCCCAAATGTTCCTTCAGACGCTCTCTCACATAATCGCAGTGACTAATCACTAATGCCTTGTGCATCATCTTTACCTCTTGGTATTTGGCTTCATCCTCTTCCTCAAGATGTTCTGCAAAATCAGGCTCTGCATCATAATCGCTAATGATAGCATCAAAACGCCTAACCTCGTCACGAGTGTCTTCTATCATTTCAGCTATTCTCTGCTTTTTAATTCCCAACGGATTATATGTAATAAAACTAATCAAGCAACTACCAAGAGAAGTCACTACCGGAATTCCCATGCCAAAAATAGTTAGAGCAATTGCGGTAGCATCTATATTGGATTCTGTATTTTCTTGAGTCACTGTTCCCATATAACTTGTCACATTACTTACCGTTGAAGGTGACATCAAATCAACTGTCATAATTCGAAGTGCAATGTTCATTGCGAAAGCAAGACCACACACAATTAATGCCATAACCAACACAAATTTATCTTTTGTTAGTCCCTGCCGCAAACGCTTATATTGAATGCCTATGAAAATGGGCACAACATCAAATCCAAAAAGGAAACCGGAGATCTGGACTCCAAGCATCATCGGACTATCATAGGAAATTCTGCTGAATAAGCTATAGAATACAAATCCATCTACGGTTGCGCAGAAAATCATAATTAAATATGGGACAATACTATTATCAAACGGAGTATCTGCTTTAAAACGTTTCCGGTTATTATTGTGGAGGCATTCATTCAAGATTTCACCTTTTTTGTCCATTGACCAAATTTTTTTATTATCTTTTTTCATAATACTTATCCCTCCTCTACAGCTGCAATTTTATTGCAAACATCTTCATATTCCAGTTCCAGCTGTTCCAGTTCTTTCTGTCGTTCTTCACGGATTCTCACAAAATCCGCACGATCAGAAACCCTTCTGGCAACCAAGCGACGATTCATATCTTTGTGATTGAGTCGTTGCACATTTAAATCAGGAACGGATTCTCTGTATGGGCCAAAAATGATATTATCAAGCATATCTCCATTAGCATCATCCACATCCCCTGCAAACAATGCATCCAGATGCTGATCCAGTTTTGGTATGATTTCGTCCTCACTGAGTCGATGATATTTTCTGTAGTCCGTAGCACGATAAGATTCAAATAACCCCTTCAAACGACGCTTAAAATCATAACGTATAACCCTTGAATCCCCCATTGTATTGAACTGTGCCTCTTCATTCTTCTTTCTCCCAAACATTTACGCTTCCTCCTTTTCTGTTGCTTCATTCTGAATTACATCATGAAATGCGGATGCACGTTTCATCAGTTCCCTATGTGGTCGAAGATACACTTCCTCAGCCTCATCCCTAAGTTCCAATATCGGTATAACCGGCATACATGCATTATCTGAATGGTGTCTTAACACAGAATTCCAATACACATCGATCCGCATCAAAATATGGTCTCTGACACGATGACAAATAAGACGAGTGGTATTATCATCCTCAATCAATTTGCTGTGAAGTTCTGAGAATGCGTCTTCCGCTTCCTTCAACTCCTGTTCAAGTTCTGCAATTTTCTTTTTTACAGGAACAAGTTTCTTATCTTTTTCAACTTTCCGTCTTGCATAAATCTGAGCATCTGTTAACTTGTCTTCACCTCTCATTCTACTTGTCTCAGCTTCAGTCTCTCGTTTGTAGGCAATTTCTAATTCCGATTTTGCTGTATCCAGTAGCTTTTTTTCCTGCTGGATTTTATCCATCAATTTCTCCAGTTTTACATATACCCCCTCATTTTCAATTTGAAGACTCGCCCATATATGGCTGCAAAACTCTTCATAACTGTTAACATCACGATTCATAAATGGTGAATACCAGCCCTTTTCATCCATTTGACGAGGGAATCCTTTGCGCCCATCACAGTAACCAGCAATTTTTAATCCAATTGACTCAATGAAACCAACTTTTTTGCCTTTCCCATTACCAAGTTTCTTATGGCGCTGTTTACGAAGTTTTATTCTATTTGTTGGCATATCCTCTTTTCCAGTAGATACAATGTTACTTTTATCTTTCATAGCTCTTGCCCTCCCTTTTTCCTTCTGATATTATTGAAAGTGAAATTGTTTTGTCTCATCTGACCTGAAAAAAGAATACAATTTCGTTGGAAGATGACGCAAGCTCACGACTGAAACTATAATTTGAAACAATGAAACTACAGGAAGGAGAAGTTAATATATGGCAAAAGATTATTTTTCTAAACGAGATAAAAGTTTAGGAATTACATGGGCGAAGTTACATCAATATATATTTCTAAATTCTAATTTACACTTATCTTGTGTACCATTAAAAACCAGAAAAGCATTTATAGAAAAAATGTATATGCGACTGCCAAATCCCGAAAGCACCAGTCCTCAAAAAGGTTCTCTTTACATTTCTGCATTGACTCCAAGTAAAAATCTTGAATCCAGCAGCCTGAACAAATATATTAAATACATATATGAAGCCCAAGATAGTATACAATCAAGATTTGAGAATGTTAGAGATCTTCTAATTGGGAAATACAGAAAGAACCGTCTGGAAACTGAAAACTGGAACTATAAAACCCATCCAGATATTCTCGCATTCAAAGCAATCTGGGAAGAATTGGTTCCTGTATCTGCTTTAGAAGAATACAATGAAGATTTAGAAGGCGTACTTACAGACATACTTAACGAAATTCCTCTTGATAATATACCAGCAAAAAATCTACAGATTAATGATCGTTTCTCCACCTTGATTAGTAACCACGAATATTCACTTGTTTTAGCAATCTTTTCCATTATTGCTTCAACACTGTTTTGCTTCGGATGTGGGAATGAGCCTCTCAGTGAAGCTGACTACAAGCTACACACTTTAGTACTTCCTCCTGTACCTGAACGCGAAGAATCATCTGAATTAAAAAAAGCCCGCAAGTTTGTACAAAACAAAGCCGGTACTTTGGATGAGCTTTATCAAGAGTTAACGATCCCTTTAAACAATAAATCAGAAGCAGGAGATGCTTATTATCTTTTGGCAAAATATACATTTGAAATAAATAAGGATGAATCTCTTACTGATAAAGAGCACCAGCTTCTGACACAAAAATTGGATAAGTATTTAAGTAATTCTATAAAGAATGGAAACAGACACGCAATTCGACTTAAAAACGAAAAAAATGCTGCCAATCTGTTAATTCAAGCTCGGGCAATCTTCAATGGAGCTAATCAAAGTAATTATCGTTCAATACAGGATTGTTGTAAGTATTGTCTGCAAATACTGGATTTTTCTCCATCTGTGAATGCAAAATTTTGTGGAGAAGCAAGCTATATCCTTTACAAATATATAAAGCTTGGACTTTATATTTCTCCAACTGGCGAAACATCCCAAGACTACCTTAATTTAAGTCATAGGCTTGGTTATCCATTGGCAAAAGATGAGTGGACAGCCTGCAATATATTTTCCATTGAGCCTCAGTTCGAACGAGCCCATATAAATAAAGCCGGTGTCTGTTTTGCTAATGCCAAAAATATGATTTCTGAAACCTTTGCCAGGACTGTTCCTGATTCGTGGAGAACCGAAAACGGATTTATTAGCGAATACAGTATCGCATCAGTTACAAAACAGCTATATGAAAATGGCAGATTACGCTTTTTATTTATAGATGACAATTATCGCAAGAATCTGCAGGATTTCTTTTCACTCATGCAGTTACTTAAAGAAGAAGCATCGCCTGAAACCGTAGAAAACTACGAGATTTTTCTTCGTCACGACTACGAGAAAGCAAAATCTCTGGTCGATACTGCTCTCAAGCATTTGTCAGATTACCAAATTGCCGTTTATATATTAGATGATAACAAACAGGCAGCACAACAGTTGTTATCCTATCATCCTTTGTTTTATCCAGTAAAATCGATAAACTTTAACGCATTATCTGAGCAGGTCAAACAGGCTGATAAATCTGGTTTCAAAAGACCGATTTTAAATTTTATTATTTTAGGAAGTACACATGTTGCCGAATGGCTTGTAAGAGAAGCATTCTGGATGATGGGATTTAAAGACAATCTTATTGAAAATCGAATTACTATCCTTGCAGATAATGGAAAAATATTTGAATCCAATATTAAATCCAAGTGTCCTGGAATGGCAAATGGAAATTTAGAAATAAAGAACATTGATTTCCCGAGCATTAAAGGAATCAATGTCGATTACCATTCTCCAGCACTGTATCAAGAACTTAATACTTTATTAAATCTCACTCAATATAACTACTTTGCTATTGCTACAGAATCAGACGAAGAAAATCTATCACTGGCAATAAAGGTTAGAGAACTTCTAATCAGAAATTTTATATCGAACAAAAAAAGCCAGGATTTGATATTTTCTCCTCCTGTAGCATTTCTGTGCCGAAACGATAATCTTTCCTGGATAAGTAAAGAGTTAATTGTTGAAGAAGAAGAGGAAGGCGATCGATGGTTTAATACATGGAATCTTATTCCTTTTGGGGAAATTTCCAATCGATATTCCTTCAACAATATAACCGGCGGAACCTTTGAGAAATTAGCACGCTGCATTCATTATCAATATAATGGCGTGTCTCCTGAAGAAATATATGCCCCAGACTCCAACGAACATACAGAGAAATGGAAAAAAGCAACCCAAGATTATTATCTTCGTCAATATAATCAGGATAGTTCCTACTCATCCGCACTAAGCATGCCCTATCGTATTTTCCAGTTTCAAGATCAACAGGGCAACCAGATTATTCCTTCTGCCTGGAACATACGTGAGACGACAGTTTTTTCCTCAGTCAATCATCTCATGGAACTTTCTAAGCGATTATGGCATTTTAAAAGCATAACAGTCAATCAGGAGCTTGCAATTGCCGAATGGGAACATGCTCGTTGGGTAAAATGGATGGTATCCCGCGGATGGATGCCTGCAAACATCGATGAAGTTGTATTTGCAATTGAACAGGGCAATCCTCGCCAACAGCTATTTGTAGCAAAATTACATCCTTGCATCTGTTCATATAATGATTTAAAAATACTTCAAAATGCTTTGTTGACAAGGTGTAACATGAAAAAAGATTTTTTTACCTATGATCTGTTAAATATACGGGATACACAGAAACTTTTAGCTTTAGAATGGATTCACACCACTCCAAAAGAACCCGAAAAAGATTTATAAAACTCTTATTATATGCAAATATAACCAAGAGCGAAAAGTTTTGTTAAAAAACTTTTCGCTCTTTATGCGAATTGTCAAGGTGCTCTGGATACTGAAAAGTAGTCGGGTGATTTTTTCTATCATATCTAAAATCTAAGCACTTACTTTTAAATTCCGTTCACAGAAAACTTAGACAGTTTCATTAATTTTCAAAAAGTTTTTTCATACACTTTTCATTTCCCAAATTACTCCCTTCCGTATACCAATACAGTGCTTTTTCTGTATCACCTTTAATCTCATATATCTCACCCAAATGAAAATACGCATTTTGACATCCACTTTGGGCAGCATGCTCAAACAGTTTCAATGCTTTTTTGTAATCCTGTTTTGTTCCCCGAGCGTTTTGATACATCCACCCAAGATTATTAATCGCCACAGCATAATTCGCATCTAATTCAATTGCTTTTTCAAAACCAGTTTTAGCCACTATATCTGATTCATCTGAATGGATTTCAATATCTAAAAGATTATCACAAAATTTGTTCAAAAATTTGGCATCTTTTCCTAATTTAATAACACACCTTGCATACTTCAAATATCTCGAATCTTTTTGGTTCAAATAAAAATTATATAAATCATTAGCTGCTGATATATTTCCTTTAGCTATTGCTTTTTCCAAGTACAAGAGTCCTATTTCATTATCTTTTCCAATATCCCAATTCCACATCAAAGAACTTCCAAGACAAAATTCTATTTCTCCTATACCTTTTGTATTTTTGAAATATTCCCATGCATTTTCCCTCGATATCTGAGTGTCCCATTTCCCATCAGTTATGATAGAACTTAATCTTGACTGAGCAGGCTTATAGTTCGCTGCTGCCGCCGCATAATATAATTCAAAGCACTGGGAATCGTCATCATTTTTTTCAATCTGTAATTCAATTAATGCTGCCTTTAAAAATTTTGCAACAGCTGAATTTTCGCCAATCGCTTTGTTAATTAATTCGATTCCTTCTTTTTTCTTATTTTTCTTATTTTTCTTAAAAATATACAAAATTGCCAAATCCAAGATTGCCAATAAATATCCTGAATTTGCAGACATTTCCAAATATTTTTCGGCAAGCACTTTGTCATCTAATTCAGCATTATGTGTAAAAATTTGTGAAATTTCATAATATCCTTCCGCTGTATTTTCCTTTTCAAAAAGTTCAATTGCTTTTAATAAATTCTTTTTATATCCATATATTCCATTCCTATAGAATCTACCCAGTTCGATGTTTGATAACGAAGATTCATAAGAATTATTTTCACCAGAGCTAACTTGAAATGCAAAATAACTTTTATTTGCTTCAATTTCTACGAATGCTTTATACTCACCAATCTCCTCATCAAATTCAATTTTTCTTAATACCGGTATTTTCTTTCGAGGATCAATAATAATTGTTTTTGCATCCAATCTCGCACTTGATTTAAAAGTAGTACTGCTATTAATTTTAATAATCCCCTCATCAGGGATCGTATCTATATCATAATATCCTTTTGAAAAAACATATCTTGTATTGATTTCAGTATTCGAATATTTATCTTCTGTAAATTTGAAATACACAGGTTTTCTACTCAAACGAACCTCATCCACACAAAGAAGCCCATTGTTAATCAGTACCGCTTCCCCTGTAAAAGTTAAAATAATCAGCTGATTCCCCTTTTCCTGAGGATTTTCGATATAATATGTACGTTTTGTTGTCCCATCTGCCTGCAATTCTTCATCAAAAATCAATGGTTCTGCATCAAAATACCTGAGATTTCTTAACGAATCTACGCATTTATATACCTCATATATTAATGTTTTTGTATCAGGTTTATCAATTATCGAAAAATGTTTTCCCATACATCTTCCCATTACTTTTTCTGTGCAGGGAATTAAACTTTTTACCTCTTGTTCCTCTGCCTTAATAATTTCATTTGCATTATTTTCAAAAAAATCATTAATGGCCTTATCTTCCATTTTTTTTAATACAATTTGTTGAAGCGTAGATGAATTATCGTCAGGTTCTATATCAATATTTCTTCTTTCATTTTCATCATAAAATAATAATCGGAAATTTTCATCAAGTTCATCATCAAAATTCTCTTCTATTTTCTCGGAAACATTTTCCTTTTTCCCCTCTTTGCATATATCAAGTATATGTGCTTCAAATATTCTCTGATAAAACAGGCTCTCTGTATTATATTGTGTATAAAATATTGCCTGGGTTCGATTATGCCTCATTTCAAACCACTCTGGTACTATAATGTTATCCAAATAAATAATTAAAGTGTTTTTTCCTTTATTTTTCGCATGCTCTATTTCATCCATGCAGTTTTCACTTGAAATATAATTTTGTGAAATAAAGGCTATTATGCAAGAAGCTCTTCCTAAATGTTCTGCTATATTCTTTGCCCAAGCAGTTCCCGCCTCAATCCCCTGGTCATACCAGATACGATATCCGTCAGATTTCAAGTGTTGAATAATTGGTAAAACTCTATCAACATCTAAATGGGCATAGCTAATAAATACATATGGCAAATTACCTTCATAAGAATTCATACTCGTATATTCCTTTCCCTTTATATGACTACTTATATCTCTTTTCAGTTTATTTCAATTGAAGATTTTCTACTATTTTGTGATAATTCAATTTTATACCCACAATGTCTCCATTCCCCAAAGTACCACATTCATCTGTTTTGCTCTCTCTACGAAGGATGACCTATTCTTATTCCGATAGTCCGAAGAGACTGCCAGAACCCCTTTTGACTGAAAATGATCTGATACCGCTCTAATTTCATAAACCCATTGCATATTATCATTATCGGATGTCTTACACGAAACCATTGTCGCATTCATTCCGCTTAAGGCAATAATATCAACCTCATTTTTAACTGATTCTTTTTCATCAATAATTGCCTGTTTAATCACTTCTCCTCTGGCTTTTACATACGCACCATATCCTAAACAACCAGCTCCATTTTTTTCAATCTTCTCCCTTAACTTCTGCTCCTGTGGAATATCCTCTGCATCCCAGGCAATCTTAACACTAGTTTCCACATCATCATATTTTCCAGATTCTCGCATCAGATGATAAACAATAAGTTCAAATATCTGCCCTTGTGTTTTCATAATATGCATTGTTGCCGTATCTCGAAATACAAAAGAGACCGTATGATTTTCTTCATTTATTTGTAAATTTTCTATATATCTCCTCTGTAAAAGTTCCTGCAAAAATGACAGTTTCACTTTTCTATGTGTTTCTGTTTCACAATCAAATACTATCCGTGCTTGCTGTACAAGACGATTTTCAATCTTCAAGCCTCCATTCATCGGAATAAATTTCAACGACTTATACCTATCAGCTTCCGATATCCATCCATTCTCAAATTGTTGTAACAAACGTTCTATTTCCGGATTTATATACTCAAAGTCAACTGAAATCTCATCTTCTACAACAGCCTTCTTATAATTGCGAATTATTTGATATATCTGCAACTGTTCCAATACACTGTCTATCTGAACATTCCGAAAAATGTCTTCAGAAAATATTCCGGTATAATGTAACACATCACCTTCTGATTCTATCTTTATTTCATCTTCGAAATTGATATTTTTCGCAGACTGTGCAAAGAATTTTGTTACAACTGCCCATGTATTAAAACTACTCTGTTTTTTCCCATCTTTATTTTTGCATCGTGTCGGTTCACAGTATTTCTTGAACAATGCCATAAGCGACTCATATTCCTTGCTGTCGTAAATACATGCATATTCATTTTCAATTCTTTCACCCATCAGCTGTATATACTCTGACAAAGAAAAGTTCTTATTATTTAATCCGACTCCTATGTTTTTATTCGAAGAAAAAGATACTATTCCTTTATTTTGTAAATATTGCACCGCATTGATGTTACCCGGATACTTTTCCATTAGTCTTCCAACAGCAATTGCTGCATCATATCCATGATTTGGTACGCAGTTCATAATGATATCGTGATGTCCATATTTTTCAATCTGTTCTTCTAAGCAGCTAAATATCTTTTCCGTATTCATAACCGATAAAGGAACGAAAATTGGGGCAGTATTACCACCACGACTCTCAAAGTAATGCTTTATAGCCTGCTGATATTTTCTACTGGAAACACCTTTTCCAACAAACACTGCATTTTGTGCACAAAAAAGTGTTGGAATAATCACATCATATGTAGCTGAAGACATACCGTCACTCAAAGTAATTATTGTTCCATATTTTTTCCCATACCAAAGAGCAAATGGCACCATTTGCACAAGCTGTTCATCCAAACTAAAGAAATCCATTCTGGCATTTCTACTTTTCACTGGTAGAAGCATCTGATCTACTTTTTTAAGTTTTTCGATTTCTTCTTCTGAAATAGTTTTTGCATATGATAATGCAGCAGTCAAAGATTTTTGATAAAGAACCAATGAATTATCCTCATCATTACCCAGTTTTAAAATAGCTCTTCTTAAATTTGAATACTCTACATTATTACCACAAATAAGGTGTAGAATTATATCTGTGTCAATCCGTTCTGATATTCTTCTTGTGAGCTGATGCGCTCTCAAACTTGCTCGATCAAGTTCAGATGGAACATTTTGGGGACATTTATTCTTAATCCATAAATTGTACTGACGATCAAAATCATTTGTTAGAATAGCCTTTTCACCACAATCACATAAACATAAGTGGAGAAGATGTTTCTTATCCTGATGAGTATTGCCATTTTGATAAAGCAGTGTTTCTTCTTTAGTCGTTGGGGCACGAAATCCACGCATCACAATATAAGCATTCCATCTACGATGTTCCAGAACAACTAATTTCCAATAAAGTTCATTTTTCTTCTGTATTGCATCTTTCATAATATCAAGCGGATCTACCATTCCCGATGCTTCTCTACAAGTATCAAGTTTCACCGGAACATGTACTGCCGAAGCATAAGAACTGTCACAGGCATAATTACTGCCTATAAAGTTCCCTACCACACTTATATCCCCTATTTCATAATCCATCGGAGATTTTATGAATTCTTCATTATAGCTCTTATCAAATTGTCGGTCAACATTAGTTTTATTGACTCTCTGATCATACTTCATGCTATAGCTGAAATTTATATTCTTAGCAATTCGTTCTAATTCTATTTCTTTGTTGGTTGCATTTCCAAAGAAATAAACCTCTATTCCATTTTCTGCTCCATGCTCTTTCAACATTTCACGTACATCCGTATCAAGACTATTTGAAAATTCATCAAATACATTTACGATAACCGGATTTGATGCCGTATCTGGTTTTCTTCTACCTTCTCCTATTTTTGTAATTAACTCAGTGGCCGCCAGCCAATTATTTTCCGAATTTCCCAAAGCAACAACAATATAATTGTATCTATTTGTTTCAAAATCTAATAAACTTAGACCAGCTGCATCAATTCCTTTCGCTACATCTATGTCGATAAATTTCAAATTTGCATAATGTTTTTCTTCAATATACTGTTTTAAACTTGGAAGATACGCATCTTTTCCAGTCGAAAGCACCTCAGCCTTATAACTAGAAGCATTCTGCGCTGCCACAGTAATATTTAATTCTGTATCAATGTTCTGCCCTGCCCAAAAAGATGCTTTAAATACTTCATTTCCAATCCAGCCTGTCCCAAGTATTAAAACATTACTCTGCTTCTTCTGTTTCTCTGTCACTGTATATTTACATATAGGCTTTTCATAAAGCAAATTGTAAACTTTCAGCCTGTATTCACCTATCCGTGCCATATAATTTTCTCCTGTTACTTGAATACTATGTTCACTTTATCCCTGTTGTTTCCAGTTTCTAATATATATCAGTATTTTATCAATTATCTTTCATATATTCCATTTCACAATTACCGCCATCGATACACTTCTTAATCAATATAGTATTTCTTTTGCCTTTCTTAATGTGTATTCGAACTCTCTGCTCCTTTGAAAAAACATGAGCATCTATAAATGGAACAGCCTCCTCAAAATAAATATTAGACAACTTTTTACAATCTCTAAAACACGCATCTCCAATAGTATAAAACATACCCGGAATCTTATACGAATCTGGAACATTTAAATAAATTTCCCTAACTCCTGATGACGCAAAAGCTTCATCCTGTAATATTTCTCCACAACGCTTTGATCTGAAATATATTTTAACCGTATCCAAAGGACAGTTTTTAAAAGCATTAGTCCCTATCCAATCAACATTTCGCAATTCTACATATTTTAGATTTTTGCAATTTTCAAACACATTCTGATAAAGCTTAATAAATTTAGCATCTTTTTTTACTATCTTGGTTAGGCCATAACAATTTTTAAATGCCTCACTGGAAATTACAATATTATCTGGCAAATTAAAATTCTCAAGATTACAGCAGTTTTCAAAAGCTGATAATCCGATTTCTTCAAGTTGACACCCCATCTCTATATGCTTTAATTTATGACAGTTTTTAAAGGCACCCGCATTTATTTTTCTTACAGTATTTGGAATATATACTTCACTCAACTCTGAAAAATCAAAAAATGAAAATTCTCCAATACTCTCAATGCCATCATCAATATACAATTTCTTCACTTTATCTTTAATTTCCTTCAAATGAGAATCCACAGATATCTCATCTAAATATTGACCATATAAGGTAGATGCTATTAATTTTCCGCTTCCTTTAATATACAAACGCCCATCAGACAATAGTTCCCAGCTTATCGCATTCCTCAATTCACCCGATTGGCTTAACATATTCTCACTCATCATATTATGCTCAGTAATATTTCTAACCACTGTCTCCCCTACAATTGATTTAATTGCTGATAATGCACTGTTCCACTCTAATGCCTTTTCATCAATTTGTTTCATTGCTATAATTTGACAATTTCCAAGGTAAAATCGAAATCCTGAATTTAATTCAATATTTCCCAACATTATCGGTATAATTATTTTTTTGTACGTAACTGCACGCTCAACTTCTTTCTCAACAAATTCAGAGTTTTGAGAATCCTCTGTTAAAAGCAAAACAAAACATGAACAATATTCAATTGCGTTATTAATAGTATACGCATATTTAGAGCCTGCCGGAATGTCGTATGGCGCCATCCAGCATTTTATATTATTCTTCATTAGAAGCATACGTACTGTATCTGCACTCTGCTGATTTTCTGATGAATAACTAATAAATGTATACTTGATATCGTGTTTCAATGTCTATCCCCTTCTCTTATAGATACTCAATAAAATTTCTATGGTTTCTTAGATAATTATTATTTTCAAACATTTTTAATCCATTACAACTCTATTATTGAAGAATACAATAGGTTCTATCAAATGTTTTCTTTTCAACAAAGTTAAAATCTATATCCTCCACTTTTCCTTCTGTATCATATATAATCCGATAAAAGACAATAACTGCATCCGCAGCAGCAACCTCTCTTGTTCCCCAAAGGTCTGCAGAATATCGTTTTTCAAATGATGTCTTATCAATCAGAAGTTTTTTATTTCTAAGCAAATAATCGATTTCCGGACATGAAACACATTCCGCATTCCATGCATTAAGTGGAAATGGAATTTGTTCATAAGTATCTCCTTCAACAAACCGATGATGCAATTCAAAGAAATCTTTAGAATTAGGATATGGATATCCATTGCCGTCTATTTTGATCCAGTCTCCTTCTACAGCAATTTCTCCTTTCTCGCCTATTGTTTCCAGCGAATGGATCTCATATTTTCCGTCTCCTATATATGTTATTTTTCCTTCTTTCATAAGCTCCTTTATTGTTTCATTATCTTTTTGAAGCTTATATGCTTGAACCATTTTCCCCTTATTTTTGATTACTTTAAACATGTATTTTCTCCTTAAGAGCTATTTGTTTTATTTTATCACGTTGCAATTCTTCCGTCATCCTGCATTTTCATCTTCTGGAACAATTGTAATACAGATATCTTCTATATTTCCGGACAATACAACTTTTTTACCACAATATCTATCTATGTTACGATCATATACCATTGCTGCAGTAATTGCTTCTCTTACAGCATCCTTAACACCTCTGGCACCATAATTACTGTGTTGTTTTTTTAGTTGAACCATCAGTTGTTCATCTATATGTTCCAATTTTATTTCATAATTCTGCAACTCTTCTACAATGAATTTACTGACAATGTCAGTAAGAGCATCTGTGGATAATTCACGAAAAGCCAAACAGTTCGTAATTTTCCCTGCAATTTCTGGATGTCCACACGCCTTGGCAAGAGTGTTCCTGCAAATTTCCTTTTTTCTAAATGCCGATGCCCCTTCATAAGCTTTCATATCTACCGGAATATTGCTGGTAATAATAAAGATCACATGACTCAGGTCAATGTCCGGCGAATTATCTGCCAAATGAACAACACTACTTGAAAAGCATTCCATCAGACCGGTATATATACGGTCTGTAGCCTTCTCGATCTCATCCATTAAATAAACTTGATATGGATGAGAGCGCACTGGTTCGAACACAGTGGGATCCTTATATCCTACATAAGAAGGTGGCGAGCCAAAAAATCTGTTTACTGAATGTTCTCCTATAAATTCATTAAGTGCAATCTGATGAAATCCGTAAGTCTGACCAGAAAGCTTTTCCAAAGCTCTCGGAAGAGCTTTACCCACTTCTGTTTTGCCTACTCCGGTCGGTCCAAAAAGAACGATAACTTCAACCTCCGGCTGTTTTCTACGAAGATTAGCTGAAATCAATTCACTAATCTTTTTAATAGCCTCATCCTGACCATAAATATCATGCGCCAGTTCCGCAGCCAACTCATCCGGCCATATGATATTTGTCTGTTTTTTCTGTTCAAGTTCTCGAACCTTGTCCTTATCTACTATCCCTTTTGGCTCCATACCAAATGGCTTTGCTTCTTCTTTTACTCTATAGTTCCATACCTGATCAGTATTGCAAATTGTTACTGTCCCACCATCCTCTTCTGGATTGAAGCGGATAATCATATCAACTGCCGGAATATCCTGTGGTAATCTGACACGACCTACATCAATACAAGTCTTGTCCGTAAAATTAACATGATAAATTACCATATTCTCTTTACCGCAAATCCCCTGAAGTATTTTCTTTAATCCACCTTCACCATTCATCAGAATGACCGGCGTTATATGAATCCGATCATCGTCAAAGCCGACTGCAATATAGTCTTTATCAGAATATCTCATGTGATATCCTCCCTTCATTTTGATAAGTTTACTTTATAAGCTATAGATATTTGCTGAGCAGTTCCACATTTGCTTTTTCGAATTCATTAAATTCAGCTACGATTTCTTCATCTGTTTTACCGGATATTGGATTATACCAGTCTTGTGCACTGAAATAATCGCTATTCTTCTGTGTATGAAACTCACGCCCATGTCTTGCATAGATTTCATTGATAATCATCTGTATTTCATTATGGTTATAGTTTTCGATATCTGATGCCTGCAGGTAACGCTCTGCACTTTCTTCTGAAATACTTGTTGGTGCCGCATCTGAATCCTTTTCCTGCTTTTGTGTCTGATTCTCATTCATATATTTTGCTATTGCCCGCTCTGCTGAAGAAATATGAGAACGGTTATATAAAAATGCTCCGATAAGCATTACGATCACAACACAACCAATAACAACTTTCCAGGGAAATCCTGTATGAACCGTAGTGCTAATTGTACTGGTTGTATTAAATGAATTAGCTGTTGTTCTGTTGCTCCCCATTCCAACTAACGCAGATGTACGAGTTCTTTCAAAACTTCTCGCTACCCCTTGATTTCTCCGAGCTCTTTGATCTGCTTCTGCCTGTGAAACATTGTCGAGCATAGTTTTTCCTGTCCTGTCATCTTTATAATATCGCTTGCCGTTAATTAATATATAACTCATGCGTGATCCCTCCCTTCTTTGATAATTTAAGGATAAACTCTCCTTATCGTTTCATCATCTGACAACCAATGATTTTTCTGAAACTATACTCGAAACTTACACCATCGCATTACACAAAATGTTTATTTAAGAATCCTTTGTTCCACAATATTCACAAAATTCATTTTTCTGTGCCGGACCCGATTTCCAGGTCAAAGGTTTGCGATTGCCTTCCTGACCAAACAAATGCATATACGGATTAATATCCTGATTCACCGGATAATTCAACAATACTGTACACTGGTTGATATACGGAAGTAACTTTGGCTCATAATCTTCCTCATTCTCCATCAGAAGATCGATGGCTAATTTTGTTTCAAAAATTGCAGTAAGCTGGATATCTAAATACATCCCCGGTTGGAAATGGAGTTTCTCTAACTCACTTTCCGTTGCGTAGAATCGTCTGCGCACTGCCTGATTGCTGTAATCTACACCTTTATCTTCTCCATAAGCGCAAGTATAACATGCCATATCAGAATTCGGTTTGTAATAAAAAATTTCCCCCGTACTTGCCCTTGTCCCGCAACCTGCGTCAATCATTGGAATATCGTATTTATCAGCCAGTTCATTACAAACATAGCCGCAATGGCGATTATCCGCACAACAAAGGATAATCGAATCCCTCCAGATTACTTTATCAAGTTCAGCCGGATCTACATGCTGTATCAAATCTCTAAAAGTGTAAATCTTACAGTTAGGATTAATATCTGCAGCTCTTTCTTTAAAGCAATCAACCTTATACTTCCCAACATCGTGAATGCCACACTCATGCCTGCAAACATTGTGATAAGCAATGATATCATTATCAGCAACAATCAAAGATCCTATTCCCGCTCTTACCAATTCCAGACCAACCTTAAAACCTCCTGATCCAGCACCTGAAATAATTGCCTGTTTTTCTGCCATTTTATCCTTTTCTACAATCCCTTCATTTCTGGAAAAGATATCTTGTTTACAGGAATAATAATCGATATTGATCTCTACATTCTCATTATCTCTGATGGATATTTCCGCTTGATCATCTTTCCAGACAATAGAAAGGGGAACACAGTTGCAAATACTTGCTGTTCTAATTCTTTCTTCACTACTTGCCACACCTAATACCGTTGCATCCATTCTAACGCAATAAAGTTCCTGTGGAATGATATTATAGGTTTTAGTTTCTGGATGATAGTAGCCTGTAAGTTCACCTACATAATGCTGTTTTCTATACTCTTCTGGAATCAGAACTCTGTATGGTTTGAGAGTTTCCTGCAGCTTTTCAAAATCAAGAAAGTTCTCCCCAGACGCACCATCTTCTATAGTATTATCTATAAAACTGGTATTACCTGGAGTCATATTAACGGATTTTATCTCCGCCTGTACCACTGCTGTCTGCTGTTTTCTTTCTACCTTACTATTCATATACCCATCCTCCTCTAAGTAACCTTTATTAAATAAGCCCGATATTTTTGATCGAATTAAATCTCTTGTTTCATTCGTATCCTTGTGTCTGCGCTTGTTTTTTCTGAATTCCACTCTTTTCGCCTCATTGTACTCTACTGTTTCTTTAAGTCTGGTCAAATCAATCTGCGGCATGACTTCCCTTACTGCTTTATCATTGATTTCATACTCTGCTTCCGTCTCATCCCCGTTCTCGTCGATATACCAAAACTTGATTCTGAACTCAGGATCAATAAACATAAGCCCATTTACTACCCCACCAAACTGTCTTGCCAACTTAATATTTGCCGGATAATCACCTGCGCTGAAGTGCAAGCAACCATTTGGGTGTCTATGAACCTGAGAGACTGTTAACTGACCGTTTGAAAAATCATAATATTCAGAGATTCTGGTAGCCAGATGATCTGCATACTTATGATCCTTCTCGCACATAGTCGGTGTATAAGTAGCATTTATCCCACTGTCTGCTACCATATCGAAGTAGAAATTATCCCCTATACGAATCCCCGGCATCTGGATAATGCTTTCATTGCCCGGATGCCTGCCCGCTTCGAGCAACATCCCCCTATATGTATTATGTGTAATATAGATATGATACTTTTCTTTATGTTGAAACACAGCAAATACCTCCCTTATCTATCCCGATCTACACCAGTTTTCTCCCATACACAGTATACATCAATCCACCGAAGTACCCTGGTCATGGCCGTATAACCATTCACAGAGGCAGGGTCTGTAGATCTCACCTGACAAATATACGGAAGTCCCATCGTAGAATCGGAAATCAAATGATGAAATCCCGGCTTCAATTTTGTCAGGGGATACACTTTAATTGATCCACCAAAGAGACCATCCGCATCCCTTCCCGGATGATCATGTTCATATACAATATGAAATGTAAAGGTTCTCCAACGCTGATCCGGTGCCGGTTTTACCGGCAACGTTATATCTACGCAAAATCTATGTTTGTTATCATAGCCAAACATCATCTTCATATTCGGATGATTATATTCTCGCATAAACTTTAAAAACGCATCTTTTTCAAATCTCAAAAGTGCTCCATTCTCTTTCTCATACCAGTACATATATATCCTCCCTATCGTGCATAGTTTTTCTCTGGTGCCGTATTGATTACCGGAGTGCTGGAGTTTTCTGCCTGACTGGCAGGTACCACCTCACCATTTCGGAATACAAATGCCTCAACATCTGCTAATCCATTAGCCTGATCTTCCAGTTGACCAAAATTTGGTTCATCAGCCGTTTTAATAACAGTAGTTGTAGCATTCTGTGTCTGGTCAACAGGTACTATTTCTCCATTTTGGAATACAAACGTTTCAACATCTACAATTCCTTCCGCTTGATCTTCAAGCGGTCCATAGTTCTTATATCTTTCAGTTCTAATCGTATTCATATATTTTTTCTCCTTACTACAAGCGGTATTTTCCTTAAAATTACTACTCATTGTGGACTCCTTTCTTCTATCTAAATAAAGATCTGATAACATAGCCTATGGCAAATACCATGGTCACAACAGGCATAATTGCATCAATCCACGCCCAAGTGTTATTGGCAAAAGCCGTAATAATATACTCCTTATACTTAATACAGCTGACAACTACCAGCAATACACCGGCTATTATCCAACCAATCAAAAAACGTTTGATTATGTTACCCACTGTTACCACCTGATAATCCATATCCATCACCACCTCCAAAAGTTTCTACGTAATCTCCACTTCAATCGCAAAATAAAATAAACAATAACTGCTATCACAAGTAGAACCGGGAATCCAGAAGATAACAGATTTGCCATGAAAATAGCTATTCGTGCTGTTACTGTTCCAAAGTTTGCAATAATACCGATTGCAGCCACTCCTGAAATCACGGAACAGATGATCCGTGTGAGTATTACACCTGACATGGTTCTGATCCCTGTCTCTCTATAACTTTCCTGCTCAAAAATGTCTCCTACATGCCTCATGTATCCCACCTCCTTCTAACCGACATCTGTATACGATATCGTTATATTTCTTATCCTCCTTTCGTTTGTTGTTAAGACTATTGTAAATTCAGAATTTAGTTTCCCGTAGTTACTCTCACAACTAGAATTGAAACTTGTGTTTCGGCTTTTTCTGAAACTTTTTTTATATTCTGTTGTATAAAGCACCAACAGTTTTATACAACCAATGGAACTCCAGTCAATGCAGGCAGAAAATCCGATACATGAATAAGATAGACATTCGCATTCGCTGTTGTCTTAACAGCCAGATAATCAGATGAATGTCCCAAAATGGTCTTCTTTGCATATAAATCCTGACTTCTGATACGAAATCTTTCCTCACTTTGAATCTGCCATTGTACGGAATGCTTAATAGAAAATATGACATGAGGTGTATTACCCGCTACCGGAACCGGAAAATAATGCTGATAACTGCCAAATAATGCTCCAGATATATCATCCGTTGCAGCCGGTGTTCCATGGATAAACATTACGATGTTGGAGAAATCTAACCCTTCTCTTCCATGCATCATCTCATTTATGTTCTGAGATATCAGAATCAATTCAATTTTATTCTGGCGTTTTGTCTCCATAAGATATTTCAACAGCTCATCATTCTCATCTGTAAATGGCATCTCATCAAGAATAACTCTGACTCTTGGCACACGCTTAAGAGTACAGAAAAATTCTTCTTTCAGATAAGAATTGAAAATACATTGATTGCCAGCGCACACATACATAGCCATTCCTGTCACGTTCCCTTTTGCCCCGCTTTGAAAATTATACTTTGTATCACAGCCAGGCATATATATATGTTCAAATATCTCTTCCAGGCGTTCAATCAGCCTGCGCAACACAATGCCCGCTTCATGATTTGCACGAATATTATCCGCGATCACATTGGAAAGACCTGACTGCAGAGCAAATTCAGAGATAAAATCATCGTCCTCTTTCAAAAGTTTCGCAACAGCCGGCAAAGATACCGGATATTTGGACGCTACCACATTCAATACTGCTGCTGCATAAATCATGACCTGATCTGTCAAAATACCGTATCCCATCTCTTCCGCAGTCATCCTAACAAAACGAAGAATCTGTTGTGCAATCATTCCATAAAATGGATGATAATTTTTATCCGTAGGGCATGATGTCATAACACAGGACATTTCCTTTAAATCTCTTTTCTTCTGTATTTTCGTCATCAACTCCAGATGACTGGTCAGTAAAATTGTCGGCATATCACTTTTTTCCATACCACATTGAAACAGATCAAGCAACATTTCCTGATTTCCAGCCTCGTTTCCAGTAATCAAAAGATCTCCATGAATTTTTCTGAAAAAGGTCGCGCTGTCTACACGACCTTCCAACACACGTCTTGCCACATTTAATTGTGCACACTCATTTATAATCATTCCTTTATTACTCATAAAATCACCTGTTCCTCTCTGTTCGATATACTTATTTTTATATATCAAATAATTGTCTTCTTGCGATTACGTTATGGAAGCATCTGCATGAGTTTTCTAGCTGATTTAAAACGAATATTCATCAAAATCTCCTCCCCAAACTGCTGTCCTGTATAGTTGTTCTGAAACGAAACATCGCAAAATCCAAATAAACGTTGCCAAATACTCTGATGAATCTTTGCTCTGGTGGTCATTGTGGGAATTGTGCTGTATGTCCGTCTGATAATACCTTTACACACACTAACCCCGGCATCTGGTGAGTAAGCATATGATTCAAATGGATTAAGCCAGTTTCGGCTTTTCCAAGAAGTTACTAACTGATTATTATCAACAGCTTCGGATTCATAATATTCTTGTCCTGTCATCTGATTTTCGTGAACATCTTCCGGAGATACTTTTAACAGAATCCATCCAAGTACAGTAATTCCAAGCAGCAACAATATCTCCCAACCAGCTTGAAGTGGTAAAAAAGTTATTACTGTAGTCAATATAGCCACTAACATTGCCATATATTTTCCTTTTCTATAATTTCCCGTCAGAATAACCGCAAGAATGACGTCTAATATAATCTTTATTCCATTAACATCACTTTCTCCACTCCGCGTGTTAAAAAGCAACAATATAATCCATATGCCAAATCCTTTTCCAAAATTAACAAGTCCCCTCTTGATTGATTCCATAAGCCCATCTCCCGTAATAAACATTTTCAATTCAAATTTTCCTGACACCTTCTGCTGCAATAACATCATGACTAATGATTTTAATCTAATTACCTATACAATGGCATTGTAAACAGAAATGACTCTTCTCCCGCCAGTGATACCACGGCCTCTCCATTCTTCAGCTTAAGAAGATTCCAGTCTTCCACTGTGTGCCCTTCCCTTTGGAGGTTAAGATTTTCCTGTTGCACAGATAGACTAAAATTCTGATAATTCTCACCAAGTCGATTAATTACAAACTGTCGCGTATCGTAATCATTCGTCCTGAACGCAATCATATTCTGGAATGAAGATAAAATATTTTTTGCACCAGCCTCTCCGTACTGTTCCTCAAGACCACAGATATTCTGTAAACCACACATTACCTTAACCCCTAAAGAACGCCCAAAATTGAGACTATCGCACATATATTCGATTTTCGGTAGGAGGAGCATCTCATCCAACAGAAAATACTTATTTGTTTTCGTCTTCTGTCTTCCTCCCAATGCGTTTGCAAAAGCTCTATCAATAAGAAGTCCATACATAGGAGCAAGTAATTTACCTTTGCATAAGTCATACTCAATAAAAACTACTTTTTTCTTACCACTGTATATAATATCTCTCATAGAGAACTCTCTTGCCGGATCTGCCTGTGCGAATGGTCCCACAAACATCTTTTTGAGTACCGATCCAACATAACTGTTAACCCCCTGTGTCTGATTTCCCTTCCCTGAAATATAGTCAATACAGCTATGCTGATCTGACATGTATTCCAGCTCAAACACCTTTTTCAGATCATCATTGGTACTATGTGTAAAGAAGTTGATGAATTCTTTGTTATTCAGTTTTGACTGATCTTTTCTCCAGTAAGTTCTCATAAAATAAACCATGACTGCAGCCACCACCTGTTCCGCCATAGTCGGAAAGATAGGCTGAGTTTCACTATTCATAGATTGAAACAGTTGTTCACAAAGGTTCAGAGCATCCTCATCAGACTCAGGTGTATAGACAAGTTTTCCATCCTTTCCCCGTGGCATTACTTCCGCAAAAATATTGTGATAAAAAGTGACCCGCCGATATGCCTCGCAATTACCGATCACAATTTTATCGCTATCTGGAATCCTGCTCCCAAAAGTCTCCAGATAATCACCTTTTGTATCAAAAATGATAATTATGTCTGTCGGTTGCATTGTAGCAAGCATACGATCTAAGGTCATATTCAAAAAATTGGTCTTACCGGTACCAGGTGCTCCAATAGCAATAAGGCCATATGCCAGCATATCTTTATTAATACCAAAAATCTTCTGAGTCTTAGGATTTTGAAATGCTACAAAAGGATTTCTGGATCTATCCGCTGTCCATACAGGGACCGGAGTATCTTCAATGCTCTGTCCTAAAATAGTTTTCGTATACATACCATTATTTATCTTCTGATTACTACCTGTTCCGATTCGTTTCTGTCCAAAATTATACGTCATACCTTCATTTCTCCCTTAAATGTCCATACTATCATCAATGCCCTCATTATCAATACCATCCGTGTTATCTACACCACTGGTACTTATACTGCCATCAGATACTTCTATATCTGTTGTCTCCGCCCCTACATTAGGAACAGTCTCTGCACCTAAGTTCTCACTGTCACTCTGAATCCCTTCATTCATGTTCACTCCATTCTGTATATCCTGTGCTTCCTGAAATTCCTGAATAGCCTCATGATACTTCTCACTCATAGCACTGGCCTGCTGAACAAATTCCTCTTGCGATAATGTCGGATCTGTTTTCATGTGTTCATAAGTCATGATATAACCATGACTAAGAGTTGCATTGTATTCCTCAAGACTTACTGGTTTATTAGGATCAAATGTCATCTTCGTGTCCTCCTTCATTGTCAAATTATTAGTCTGTGCAATCTGCTGATGAAGCCCCTGATATGTTGCAATCATTTCTGCCTTAACTGCATTTTCTATATTGGGAGCGACTGGCACGTTCATTCCGAAATACTGATTCATTAATGTCTGATTAAGACCTCTTTCAAAATTCAGATTTTGAAATCTTTCTATTGCGGCACGTTCAGTCGCATGGTACCCCGTTATTTCTACTGATTTTTTATACGCTTCAAATGATGGTTCAGTACCACACTTTTCGATAATATTATTTAAGATTGTATCTGTTTTTTCTTCCGCACCGAGAAAAGCATCTCTCTCTGTCGACTGGAAATAATAGCAATAATATCCATTAGCAGTTTCACCTGTCAGATATTGACTTCCTAGCTGATATTTTCCATTCTGAAGTACTGCACTGGTGGTAAAACCATTTGACTGATACTCCGCACTTTTTTGAATATCTTCAATATTTATCGTTCCATCAATAACCTGCTCCTGAAAACAATGTATATTCTCATGAAGTACTGTATTTAAAGTCTCTATATTGTATGCTCTGACTGGATGCTGAATGGTCTGTCCGTCATATTCAATGCTTTGCACTCCATTTACGGCCATATTGCGATTTACATTAATCACTCCGTTTGATGCATTGCCACTTTCATTTGCTGGTAAATCTGCAAAACGTACTTCCGGAGCCCCTATTTCACCTCTTTCAAGTGAATCACGATTTACTGTCTCTTGCAGTAAATCCAGTTTTTCGCTCTCATCAAGTTTGCTGTAAGACGATTCACGAAACATGGAATAAAGCTGCTCATTATTTAAATTCCCGTATCTGGTTGGATGTACTCCGTATACACTCATAACAGACTACCTCCGCATATTCCAGATTCTTAACTCAGCAGTTTCTACATTACCTTTTTCTAGTTCGTCCATCACCTCCAGAGCATTTAGAAAATCCTTACTATTCCAAATAGCCAGAATCATCGGCAAAGTGTATTTACCAATGTAAATGTTTGTTAATTTCTGCCCTTTTGACCATTCTTCCAGATTTTTAGCCAATACCACCGGACAATTTTTCACTATCTGCTCCGCTTTATCCTGTGCAGTTTTCTGAGTAAATCCATATTCCTGGCAGATTCTATCTGCCAATCCTTTCATATCACATATTTTCATTTCGCCTTTCTCCCTTCTATTTCACTCATTCGTTTTATACAAATATGAATAGCGACATTACACCATACCCTTATGCCGCCATAACCATATCGTCCTGATAAAACACTGAATCAACACTAACTAAAATATCTTTATCTTCTTTAGCCTGCTTCTTAATACTGCAAAGTACCTTTGTACCAATCGGAAGTCTGCCAATCCAGTAACCAAATGCTGAAACGACCTCTTTATGGTCTTCAATATCATTTTCAATATTCAGTTCTATGTATACGCCCGATTTGCTCTGTCCCTTTACTATTCCAGGCACTGAATCTCTTATATTAACCGTTGCTTCTTCGTTATATCCGTAATCCCACATAATTTTCTCCTTTGCGAATCTGTACTGTTTTCTGTTCTGATATTACTATCTCACTTTTTCAAAGTTTCATCATTTTCCATTAGATGTAACCTTTGAAATAACCTTTGAAACTTTATTTACATCTAAGATCCAAATAATTATCAGTTTCTTTGCAATTTGTCAGTACATCACACCTCTCTGCATAATAGTCCTCTACTTCTGCTTTATGGAATCTGCAGGGAATAACAGGCGAAAAGAGTTTCACCCTATCCTTATACAAAAGTTGAACATGTTCATAAGACTCCGATCCAATTGTCTTTCCATTCTCTTGTGTCCGAAAAAGCTTTAGATATGAAAAATAATCCCTAACTTCATCAATCAATCCTGCTCTGACCAAACCTACAAAAATAGCGGCAGATCTAGCCTGACAATTCAAAGATCTTGTAGCCAAATCTGTAAATGCCGTGTAGTTTTCCTGAAGAAGTTTATTTTTTACCTCCTCGTTTTCTGGTTCCAGAAGTGCATTCAGATAAAGGGAATCATAAAACTGAGAAATATGATGGACTGGTGCATAAAACGTTAACCCATCAAGCTCATACTGATAAGAATGCATTTCCTTTGCCGCTTCTTTAACCAGTTTCTTACACTCACGCCCTGGAAGGAATCTATATTCTGGAAAAGGACCAATTCTCTTTATACCATCACTATAAATACGAGATGATTGAAAAACACTCTCTACTGTAGTGATTCCCTTCAGAGTCCTTTTGCTCAAATGCATTGCGCTTAGTTTAGCTCCAAGTGACACCAGACTCGAAGATGAAATCTCCAGAATCTTTTCCTTTGGATATTCCATTAGGAAATTCTGATGTAAACCAATTTGACATTTTCTTTTCTGGCTCAGAGCAAAAGTACACGGTAAATAGTTAGTACCGTGCTTTTCGCCTAAAACCATGAGATAATCCCTTTATAAAACTAAAAGTTTTTTAAAGGAGAAATCTTATGGATAAGATCACACGTCAGATCCGTATTGAACATTGGACCCAGATCATGAATGAATGTTTGAACAGTGGCATGAATAAGACCGAGTGGTGCAGGGCAAATGGAATCTCAGACAAACAATTCTTTTATTGGCAAAGGATTCTCAGAAAAGAAGCTTTTGCTGCTTCGACATCAAAGGAACTTTCGGTTATTACAGACCCGGCAGATGAAACCAGCCCGCGAAAGATCTCATTTGCAGAGATCAGTCTTCCAATCAAACAGGAGCCTGTCAGAAATGGATTCCAGCCAGATATCATCATCCGGAAAGGATCGGTTTCTGTAGAGATATCCAATTCCGTTTCAGCAGAACTCCTGTCACGGATCGGAGAGATCTTTCATGCTGAATGATGCTTCTGGGTTTCGCAGGATCTACCTGGCTACCGGTTACACAGATCTGAGACGTGGTATGGAAGGCCTTGCATCCATCATCAAGTTTAATTTTCAGCTGGATCCGTATCAGAAAGATATCCTGTTCCTGTTCTGCGGAAGGCGGACTGACCGTATCAAAGGGCTGGTCTGGGAAGGCGATGGCTTCCTACTCTTATACAAAAGACTGGAACTGGGCGCATTTAACTGGCCCCGCACGAAAGAAGAAGCACTGGAGATCACACCGGAGCAGTACCAGTATCTCATGCAGGGACTTGAAGTTGTTGCACGCCATCCGATCCAGGAAGTCAGACCGGGGAAAGTCTTATAAAGTCCTGTGCAAAACAGAGAAAATAAAAAAATATCTTCCGGTCATTATAAGCTCAGAAAAAAAGTTATCCACTTTTCATGATCCGCTGTCTTCATTTATTAAGGAGTACTTTCAGGCCATTTACGGGGCTTGTGGATAAGTACTCTGAAAAGCCCGAAAAACTATTAGTTTTTTGAGTTTTTCAGAGTGTTCATCCATTGGTAAAAATGACGGATGCTCTATCTGCCGGATTCGCTTTTTCTTTATCTTTGCGTTACAATAAAGACATCAGATAAAGGAGAAGGGCATCCATGGCAAAAGTATATACAAAAGAAGAACTGAATAGTTTCAGCAGGGAAACACTCATGGCAGTCATCCTGTCCATGCAGGATCAGATCAGCCAGCTGAATACAAACATGGAGCGCCTTATCGAGCAGATCGCTGACGCAAACAACAAGCGTTACGGCCGTTCTTCCGAAAAGCTGGAGACGATCTCCGGACAGATGGAACTGGAACTTATCTTTAACGAGGCTGAAGCACTTACGGAAACACTGTATGTGGTCGAGCCTGCTGAGGAAGATGTGATACAGCCGCGCCATCGTAAGAGTAAGGGAAAACGCGAGGCAGATCTGAAGGATCTTCCGGTTGAAGTGATCAGCCATACCCTGTCAGAAGAAAAACTCCGGGATGTCTTTGGCACAGATGGATGGAAGCAGCTTCCGGGTTAGATTTATAAAAGAGTCCGTGTACAGCCTGCTGTCTATACCGTTGAGGAACATCACGTGGCAGTCTATGCCGGCAGGGACAACCAGACGATCATAAAAGCAGACCGCCCAAAAGATCTGCTGCGTAACAGCCTGCTCACTCCATCACTTGCAGCAAGCATCATGAATGCCAAGTACGTAAACGGGCTTCCTCTTTACAGGATCAGCCAGGAATTCCTGCGGAATGACATCCATATCTCCAGACAGGTCATGGCAAACTGGATGATCCAGTGTGCAGACAGGTATCTGGGTATCCTTTATGACCGTCTCCACAGGGAACTGTATCAGTTTCATGTGCTTCAGGCGGATGAGACTCCGGTCATGGTCACTAAGGATGGACGGCCGGTGAACAGCAAAAGTTACATGTGGATCTATCGGACTGGAAAGAGTTATACAGATACCCCGATCATCTTGTATGAATATCAGCGCACCCGGAAAGCGGATCATCCGGAAGAATTCCTGAAGGATTTTAAAGGGATCGTAGTCTGCGATGGTTACTCTGCATACAGGAAACTGGACAGGGAAAATCCAGACATCGTCTTTGCGGGCTGCTGGTCCCATGCAAGGCGTAGGTTTGCGGAGGCGTTAAAAGCCCTGCCAAAAGCAGTACAGAAAAATGTAAAAGAGACGATAGCCTACGAAGCAGTCAGCCGGATTGCCGCGATCTATCATCTGGATAACCAGATGGAGGGACAGCCTGCAAAAGCCAGAAAAATGTATCGTCAGACCAACATCAGACCTCTTGTAGAGGCCTTCTTTGCATGGGCAAAAGAGATACAGTCTAAAAACCAGCTTTCCCGCGGAAAGACTTTGGATGGGATCAACTACTGTATCAACCAGGAAGCTTCTTTGAAAGCCTTTCTGGAAGACGGTGATATTCCTATGGATAACAATGCGACAGAAAGTGCTTTGCGTAGCTTTTGTCTCCATAAGCATACATGGAAGCTGATCGACAGTCTGGATGGCGCAAATGCCAGTGCCATTATCTACAGCATCACGGAAACTGCAAAGGCTAATAATCTCAATCCGTTCCGGTACCTTGAATATATCCTGACTGTATTAAAAGACCATCAGGAGGATAAGGAATACAGTTTTATAGATGATATCCTTCCATGGTCTGAAAAACTTCCAGAAATATGCCGGAGTAAAACAAAAACAATTAATATTTAAAACCTTGCCGCCGGAAACGGCGGCTTAAAGTTAGAGTAGTACGGATGGATTACCGTATACGAGCAAAACCTCCAAACCAATCAATATTTACATGAACCTCTTCAAAAAACGGATATTCCACCTTACTGATAAATACACTCTTTTCAGCCATAAACTTTCTCCTCTCTAAGCGAAATACTCACTCCCTCAAATGGATTGTCATTTAATCTGATATAAGTATTGCATGTGGAATCAATTTCCTCACCGTCATAGAATTGCAAAAGTTGAAATATAAATGCTGAAATATTGAAACAATCTGCGGAATTTTAAGCAACACAAAAAGAGCTACAGACAATATTGCTATAAATAGCAACAATGTCTATAGCTCTTTTTACTATCACGTTATTTTCATGAACACAAACAGGTTAAAATATCAGGCTGTTTTTTACGCATCAATCAACTATATGAATTTAACATCATAATCCTGTCTTTCACAAAGATATTCTATTATTTCAGCATAACTATTTTTTAATAATACTTTCTGCTGTATTTGTTGAAATCGTTGTCTCTTCTTTTCAGTTACCGTAATACCAACAAAATTTACACCTGCAGCACGGGCACACTGATAATCGGACGGATTATCTCCAATAAAAAGCATGTCAGCGGAATCAATCCCAAGAATTCTTTTTAACTCGTTCATCATCCACGGAGAAGGCTTCATTCTATCCAAATGGCACACGTCTCTCGCAACAATTGGAATTGTACCTACAATATTTTTCAACCTTAAATACTTTTCTATACATAATTTTGAATTATTTGTCGCAATACCAATCGATATGTTATTCACATCACAATACGAAATGAATTCTTTTATCCCCGCTATATCAATTCCGTTTTCTACTGCCTCACATTCTGCATCTGTAATAATTTTGTCAACTTCCATCAATGCTAATGATCTTTTATCTTCCGTTTTAATACATTCTTCTATAACTTCAAAAACCTCAAAACAATCACTAAGTTTTTTCGTCTTAATTCCATATTTAGATATCACATCTTGAAGTTTTAAAATCAAACCATTTAAATCAGAATTTGCAAACAATCGACATATTGTCCCATCAAAATCTAATATTACCACTTTCATAGCTTACCCCTTAATTATCCATGTTGCCGCATCCTCAGGATTTTTTAAATTCGAAGCTAAATCCAAAACCCTTGCCTCATTAGCTACTTTTTCTGTTGTGATTACATATGCATTCGGATGATTTCTCAGCAAAGTCGCCGGTATCCCCGCAGTTATAGGTCCATTAAACAAACGATTTATGATACTTGCTTTTTGAAGATCAAAAGCAACTATTAATAATATCTCAGACTGAAGGGCTGTCCCCAAACCAATGGTTAATATAGATTTAGAAGGTTGATTCGGATCAATGTATTTTTTGCTGTGTTCCCCAACTTCAACAATCCGTGGAGCATCGTCGATAATTTCGTCTATATCGTTATATGTTCCGACTTCATACGCAAGAATTTCTCCAAGTGGCGAAAGTGAAACAGCATGAACCGCAGGTGGGTATAACCTAATTACTTTTTGCGCATTTCTGATAGGATCTGCATCTGTATACACACCAGACAATAAATGAACCTGCTCCTCCTGTGGAGCCCTATTTTTTCTTTTTAAAGGTGTCAGCAACATATCTTTTATATGTTTGGATCTGCTGGTTTCATGTTCACTCCATACACCAAATGTCTCAGTATCTGAAATAATATGAACTTCTCCAAAAGGACATTCATCATATTCATCAGCAATTTTAGTCATTGCACGAAAAATCATAGTTGCACTTCTTCCAGTTGGAAGGATCACTGAAGCATCCGGATGTGTTTGTGCCATATCAAAATAAACTCTTGCAACACATTCTGCAGCTTCTCTGTCTGTCTGAAACGCTAACAATCCTTTTGTCCATGATTTTTCTCTTTGAATATTTTTCCACTTCACCGATTCAACTTCCCCACGATCATCACCATCTGTCGGTATTGAAAAAATATCTCTAACCAGTTGTTCTAAAGTATCATCACGATTATCCAACCAATCAAGCCATTGAGTTGCTGTTAAGAAATATCCCAGATTATTTGGTTCGACATTTTCAATTTTAACCCAAAACACTGGGCGTTTATATTTATCTGCTAATGCCAATTCACGCTTAACTTGCTGACTAGAATCAGCCATAGCACAAAAAAGCAAAACAAATGCCGAACAATTGCTTATAGCATTTTCAATTTCATTAGGCCAATCAGCTCCAGCCGGAATATCTCTTGGTGCATACCATGTATCAATATTATTTTTTTCTAAGTACCTGGATAAATGCTCAACCAATTCTATCGTACTTGAATGGTGACTCAAAAACACTTTTCTTCTGTCTGTTTCCATTTATGCCTCCTCGAGAGTTCTCTTTTAATATTTTATACCTTCGTAGTGGTTCTTCGTCTGAAACAATTCCTTCTGTCGCTCCAACACATTCAACACAACAAGATGCGGTTGCATTAGCCATTAGCAAACATTCTTCAATGTCTTTTTTATAATATAATCCATATAAAAAACCTGCTGCAAAACAATCTCCTGCTCCTGTTGTATCTACTACATTTTTTGTTTCAAACGTGCCAACTTGATATTCTTTATCTTTAGTATATACGTTACATCCATTACGTCCCGTTTTTATGATAACACACTTGACACCCGCCTCCAATAATTCTTCTGCCCGCGCCTTGTCTGTTTGACAATTTGATAGTAATTTTATCTCCTCATGATTCGGAAGAATATAATCCACATACTTTAACAGCGGTTTTAAATCCTCAATCTTTTCACCATTTTTAGCCTTTGTCATGTCAACAACCAATGTTCTTCCTGGCTTTTCTTTTATTTTTGCGAATAATCTGGTCATTGCTTCTATATCTAAAAGTGGAGAAATAAACATACATGTAAAACAAACAATATCAGAACATGTATCCAAAACACACACAATATCTTCTTCTGCAAGACATCGTTGACTGCCTTTAGGATTTGTTAAAAATCTCCGTTCTCCATTTGCATCAAACAAAACAATATTGATGCTTGTAGCTAATTCATCTTGGCAAATAACATGCTCTGTATCAATGCCAATTTCATTCATTTTTTTTAATATCCTATGTCCAGCCTCATCATTACCAATTTTAGTTATTAGATCCACAGGGACTCCTAAGTGAAGTAGAGTTGTAGCCTCATTATATGCATTTCCACCAAATGATAATTTTATATTATCCATAGGCATTGTTCCTGCTTTAAATAAATTCTCATTTATCGGTCCAGCTAAAACATCTATTATCGCTGGTCCAATCACTGTTATTTTTTCATTCATTTTATACACCATCACATCTTTCATACTATATTTTCAGATAACATTAAATCGTCGTTATCATCTATCATTCTATCCTATTTCTTTTTAAAAAGAAAAGCAAATTTCGAACACATCTGAATTGGGATAGCATACCAATATAACACAAAAAGCCATGTTGTTTTTCCAAAAATAATTCGTGTGTTCCACTCCTGATACATCCTCTTGATTTCACAAATAATCAAATTTCCACATTATCACATCTCCACATTATCCAGATACTCATACGGATCCAAAGCTTCTGTAATCTCATCCATTGCCTCTACCAGCTGTTCTGTGGTCATCTTTTCTAGATACATTGCTTCCCGAACATTCTACATCGGTACATACTTATAGTCAGGTAATACTTCATCAATTTTCTCAATTCCTTCCCGTACCAGTGCAAGTTCTCCATAAAACCGAACATTGTCCATCAGATTTCCGAATACGGTATTTCCTTTAACGATTGCAAATTCGGCTTCATCATAGTAACTGTCTTCTGGATCACGATAAATAATTCCCGTTGAACATCCCAGATACGCAGTTTCTGGATTCCCCCTTTTTTCTTTATATCTCGATCCTATCTCATATAATTTTCCTAAATTTATGTATGTAGCAAAAACCTTATTTCCATCAATGCAATATTACGATACCTCGTGGCTTCCTTTTTCCCAAAGATAATCAAATTCCTCAGAATACAGCTTATATGATAAATTTGATGAATCAAAAATACTCAGGCAATCCTTTTCCGGATATGGATTTCCGTATGTGTAATATGAAATTTTCATTTTTCCTTTTTGTTCTCCATAAACATTATAGTATCTACGCATCAATGGTACTTCTGCTAAGTGTACAGAGACTAATTCCGAATATTTTTTTGAAAGCTCCACCCAATTGGAAACATTTTTATCATAACCATAATATTTTCTAAGGTTATGCCTCATGTGTTTTGCAGTTTCTTCCACCGTATCTTTTTCATTGATAATAACTCTTAACTTAATTCTTTTTTCAAGAAGATGCAATAACAATTCAACCACTGCAGAATTAAGGTGCCATTCCGACCCACCTCTAAAATACATATCTATTCCAGAGACATTCGTTATATCATTCAAACACGTTGTAATAAATGAAACCGTATCTACAAATTTACCAGTTTTATTCGATAGATTAAATACTTGTTTTTCACTCAGTACAATTGCTTGATTCCACAAATAATCAAACTCGCTTCGATATAACATAAAATATGGGGACTTGCAATTAAAAATCGATTGAAAGTTCTTATCTGGACGAGCATTATCATAAGTATAATGCTTCACATTGACAGAATCCTTATGTGCATCTTTCATATGAAACGAATAATATCTTCGTAATATAGGTATATCTACAATTCGAATCTCAACTAAATCTGAATATTCTCTGCCCAATTCTTGCCAATTTCGAATACATTCTTCGAATTTCATATAATGTTTGTGTTTATGGCGCATATGCTTTGCCACTATTTCTGATACATCTGGGAAATTCAATAAAACTCTAACCGGTATCCTCTTATCAAGAATAATGTATAACTGATCATTTTTCTCTATACTTGTAAACCATTCTGCTCCAGCATGAAATGCCATATCTATTCTCTCTATATTGTCACTATTTACAATGCAATCTCCAAAATATTTCTCGGTAGAAATAAACTCGGTTTCTATAGTAGTATCTCTTGTATTTTCTTCCATCTTTCTTGTGTCACTTACAAAGGTACACTTCAAATGAATCAATTCCTGTGGCATGTAACTTATAATTTTATCAATCATAGCAGGCAAATATTCTTGCGTTCCAGAAACCCCATTATTTTTCTCAAGACCATGAAATTCTTTCGGAATTTCTGCGTTCCACTTTTTAGGCCATTCAAATCCATCATACATTATTGGTATAATTACCTTATCACAACGTACTGCTTCAATAATTTCCCGTCGAACCCAGTCATCCTCATTCACACATCTGTTCAAAGCATCTTTGGGAAGAATCAAAATAAATGTGTGCGCCTCACGAATTGCAACCAATATTTTTTCATCAAACTTTCCGGAGCGTAATTCCTCAAGATCAAAAAAGCATTGTATCCCCCTTTCTTTTAATCTGTCATAAATAACCTGTGCCATCAAAAAACCATTTTCTCGTCTATAACTAATAAAAGCATCATAATGAGTACTTTCTACCATACATATCGCCTCTTTTTATATCCAGATTTATCTAAAAATTCCTGTTTTTTATTTATATTTATTCTACACTGTCCTTACACCCAAATCAACTCCCTTCTCCGGCTTATCTTTTCCCTGTTTTTCTTGAATAATCTTCTTATTGATTTCCAATTGTTCATGGATAGATGGCTTCTTCTCTTTTCCTACCGTTGTCTTCTTCTGTGGTACAGACTTTTTTCCGCTTTCCTTGCTTCTTTCACATTTGCCTGCTTCTCTACACCAGTCACAGCAGTTACTCTGCTCTCTTTTTTGTCTGCCACCTGCTGTTCTCGGCGTTCCTGCACTCCTTTTTCTTCCAGACTACAAAAGCTCTGCAGATAAGGCAAAACATGATTCTGCATATCCGTCAAATCTTCCATATATTTCTGGAACTCTTCATTCCCCTTGCCTTTCTGATAGTTAATCCAGCTTTCGTCCGTCAGTCTCATTTCATTCTGCAACTTTAACTGACTGAGAAGTCCTCCGTTGCCAGTGCCAATATCTATTTTCCCTTTGAAATGATGCAGCATCTGGTCGCCTTTTTCTGCATAATATACTGTAAAAAACATTTGTGTCGTTGATTCATTGGTTTTTGGATTACGCTCAGCATACCATGCTTTGTCCTGTTCTACGGTTTTGGAATCCAGATCAGATAACTTCTGGCATCTTGGATTCCCCAGCTCACTTTTCTCACAATAATTCACATACATCATCGGCTCCATATCTTTTGGAATCTCCGGTTCATAGGCTTTCAGTCTTTCCAGCAATACACCTGCACGAACAGACTGATCGCATTCTTCGTCTACAATGTCCTTCAAGTAAGAAACATAGTAATGAATATTACCGCTTTGTAAATCCAGCATTACTTCCTGTACCGTATTTTCTCCCATCTCCACATTATCCCGATACTCATACGGATCAAAAGCTTCTGCAATCTCATCCATTGCCTTTGCCAGCTGTTCTGTGGTCATCTTCTCTGGATACATTGCTTCCCGAACATCCCGCATCGGTACATACTTATAATCCGGCAATGCTTTATGAATTTTCTCAATCCCCTCTTGTACCAGTGCAAGTTCTCCATAAAACCGAACATCATCCATCAGATTTCCAAATACAGTATTTCCTTTTACGATTGCAAATTCGGCTTCATCATAGTAACTGTCTTCCGGATCACGATAGATAATTCCCATTGAGCATCCGAGATAAGCTGTTTCTGGATTCTCCCTATATTTTCATAGACTGCAGCTATCTGATTAACATCGGTACTTTTTTCATATGCTCCCATATCATGAAACTCATCACATTCTGTGGCAAAATATTCCAGATAAGGTTCTTTCTTTGGTGGCATATTGTTGAGGACGTTATCAATCATGTTATAATTCGCCTCTTTCAGTTCCTCCACCTTTGCCAAAGGCTTATATTCGCCCTGGCTTTTCTGAATCTCTGCCATTACAACCTCATCCATTTCTTCTACCTTTTCCATCAACTGATCATAATCCCCACGGAGTAAGCGCAAAATATTGCTACGTTACTCGTAAATTACGCTTGCACCAAAATGATAGATGCAAGCGTTTTACTTTATTTTAGTTTTGACAGTTCGCTTTCGCAGTCTCGCCCCATGGAGCAAGTTGTTCCAGCTGTTCATCTGACATTTTATCATTTGCCGTTGTGATAAGAGATATGTCAGATATTTATAGGTATTCAGAGCATTCGCTTTTGCCATCTCAACTATTGTATACACAATAGCACTAGCGGTGGCTCCTTTAGGACTGGCGCTGAACAGCCAGTTCTTCCGGCCAACAGTGAATGGTCTGATTGCATTCTCGCTAAGATTGTTGGATAAACTGCAATGACCGTTTTCCAGATAGGTCATCAGGGTGTCTTTCCGATTTTGGGCATAGTTCACCGCTTTCGCCAAACGGGTTCCCTTGTTTGGGCGCTGTTGATCCAGCCAATTCCAGAATGCCTCCAGTAT